>Ga0154020_10011330_pt1 | contig 10168 bp, 12 predicted proteins | sample Klosneuvirus_201_FD_109709 | JGI IMG/M metagenome (GOLD analysis project Ga0154020, IMG submission 109709) | Active sludge microbial communities from wastewater, Klosterneuburg, Austria - Klosneuvirus_20160825_MG | ecosystem: Engineered > WWTP > Aerobic digester > Activated sludge | place... | reverse complement strand
CCTCGAAAGCACCCGCCCAAAGAAATCCCGTCAGATATCTTCCGGGCGTTTGGCCTCCATAAGATCCCGGAAATCCGCTACGTTTCGAGTAACGACAATCTCAGCGCCCATCTTCCGCGCAAGAACGATGTGCAGCGCATCGGCAACGTGCGTCGGAAGGGTACGCGCTAAGTCGATATCTTGCTGTTCCGTTTGCACTGGGACGATTTTCTTCTTCAACATACCCCACAACATCTCCGCCTGCTCGACATCCACCTGTCGATAGAGCTCATTGAGCACGTGGTCGGAGAGCACAATCTCGAACTCGCAAGAACGAGCGCGCCGCAATACCTCAAACGCGATATCATCGAGTGAGTGACCTCTCCTATCTTCGCGCTCAAGCAGGTAATCGAGATAGACGTTCGTGTCTACGTAGATGCGCATCCGCGGCCGGGCTCGTCACCCCTTCAAATACGCCACGCGAGGATGTCCAGTGGTTGTGCCCGTGAATCACAAATCGTTCAGGGATATTCCTGCCCGGTGCGCACGGATTGCGCTATGACCAATTGCCGTACCGCGCCGATTCTTTCGGGCGGACGACGTTTTGCAGGGCTTTCGCGAGACGGTATTGTGCAGCGCCTCGTTTGGAGGTGCCTTCTTTGAATCCGAAGCCACTGTACTGTGCAAGTATAGTGTCCGTCGTTAAAAGAGTTGCACGATACTGTTGTACGAGTTCGCGTTCATCACGCAACTCCTCTTGTGGCGCAAGATACCCTTGCGGCGTTCGTACTGGTGCGCCGAAAATATCCGCGATGGAAGATGGCGCTTCCTGGTCCGTGACGTAGCTATCGACGCCATCACGTCGGTAGCGTACCCCGTTGAGTACCACTTCGGTTTTGAGCTCGATTGCGTGTTCGATGCCATCGCGCACGATCGTACGCGCTGACAATCCTTCCACGGTGAGCGTCGGCGATAGAATGTCAGATGCTTTGGCGGCGATGTAGCGTCCCCGCTCATCGGTCTTGATGTAGAAATCACTCTCATCGAATTGCAGATGGATGTCGCTCTCCCGCGCGATACGGTCGTGTTCCTTTCTGAGGCGCCACGCTTCCGTTCCTTCCTCCCCCTCCATCGACCACGGCCATCCAACGTAGGGAAATAGCGTCATATCCACGAAGTGCTTCTGCTCGCGATTATCGAAACGCTTCGCCGTATCGTATAGCCCTAACACGCGCTCGATGTCATCCTTCCCATTCGCGTACGCCTCACGCATCGCGTTTTCGAACAGCTCGAGCTCACGGTAGGCGAGCGTTCGGGGATTGAAACGGTAACTCCAGTTCGTGTATTCACCGCTAAACGCGCTGTATCCCTTGCCGTTTTCTTGCACCGTGATGAGATTCGCATCCGCCGCTCCTGGTGTCGGTCGACCGCGGAACGTATCGATCTTGCGCTGCAGCCAACCGTGTGTATCCTCTTCAATAAATGTGAGGTGCTGGCCAGTCTGTATGTGGGCTTGTGTCTGTAAAAATCCTTCACGATCTGCTTCATCCAGAGTTGCTCGACATGCGGTGATTGTATTGAGGTATTGGTCGAGCAATCCTTGCGCATCAAGTGATGGGTTGGTTCGGCGAGCAACCGTGTGCAAGCGGACGACATCTTTCTCCCTGCAGTGCGCTTCCGCTGTGTGCGGGTTCGTTGGCCATTGACTTTTGAGAATGGCTTTTTCCAGGTTCTCGACGCGTACGGCTTTTTGGTAGTTCTCGTCTTTGACGTCAGATTGGGTAGGGATGCCTAACATGTCGGGTGGGAATTGAACAGCGTTCAAAAGGATTCTGCTTTCCTCACCGTCGGCTTTAAATATCCCTTCCTGCCCCTTAGCGTCGAGGGAAGTTGTCCCAATGGGAGTTATCGGTTCCGACACGCACAAGATTGATTCGGCAACGCGCCACAAGCTCAAGCACTTTGTGAAAGAGCTCGCCAAGTATCGCGGACGCGGGACGGAATTGGTGTCGGTGTACGCACCTGCCGGGTATGATCTCAACGCGATTATCAACCAGTTGCAGAATGAACAGGGGACTGCGGATAACATCAAGTCCAAGCAGACACGCACGAATGTTGTGGATGCGTTGGAGCGCATGATTGTGCATTTACGCGGTGTGGGGAAGACACCACCAAATGGGCTCGCTGCTTTCTCTGGGAATGTGTCTGAACGTGAAGGACAGTCGGACGTGCGCGTGTGGTCGATGGAAATGCCGATTCCGTCCACGCAACGCTTGTACCGCTGTGATAAGGAGTTCATCCTCGGTCCAATCAAGGACGTGGTGGATCAAGAGAACACGTACGGTCTTGTCGTGCTCGACCGCCGTGATGCGATGCTGGCACTGTTGAAAGGAAAGACGATTATTCCGTTGGTACAGACGCACAGCGAAGTTCCAGGCAAGCACAAATCAGGTGGACAGTCTGCCGTTCGTTTCGAGCGCTTGCGTGAAGGCGCAATTGTCGAGCACTTCAAGAAAATTGCTGAATACATGAAAGAACAGTTCTTGCCCATGGGGAATGATTTGAAAGGGATTATTCTTGGTGGCCCTGGCGTGACGGTGAATCAATTCTTTGCTACTGAATATGTGACGGGTGAAGTGCAGCGCAAGATCTTAGGAACAAAGGATTTGTCCTATACGGGTGAGTTTGGGTTGCAGGAGCTCTTAGAGAAATCTGAGGATTTGCTCGCTGCTGAAGAAGTAGCAGAAGAGAAGAAATTGATGCAGAAGTTCTTCTATGAATTGTCCAAAGATACGGGATTGGCTGCGTACGGGAAGAAGGATGTCTTAACGTACATCGGGTACGGCGCGGTGGATCTTGTGTTACTTTCTGAAGACTTAGATGAGAAGGTGATTGAGGAGTTTGAAGCGGCGGCGGCAACGACTGGCGCGACGATCACACTCGTGTCCGACCAGACGCGCGAAGGCGTGCAGTTGCGCGAGATGGGGAAGATTGCGGCTATTTTGCGTTATCCGATGCAGGCGCATTAGCGATAATGGACTGGGGGGTGGCGATTTGCCTCCACCCTTTGATTTTTCCGGCTTGGTCCGGAAATCTTCCGGGTTTTCCCTCTGAACGCATTTGAAGGGTGTGTGGCTTCTGCGTTCTATGCGGTTATACCTGGACACGAATGTGATTGTGGATATTATCGAGAATCGGGATCCGTCATCCTATGACCTCTTATGCAAGTCATTGCGCTGCGCTCATACGATTGTGTTATCGTCCTGGACGTATCAAGAATTACTACACATAGGATACGGTCAGCAAGCCTCGACGTTCCTGAAGATGCTTGAACGCCACAAGAAGATCTCATGGGTCAAACAGGCGAGTTCCGACGCCTTGATGGCACGTACTGTCTCCACGCACCATGCGGACGCGATCCACTATCTCATCGCGAAACGCAGCGCCGAGGCGATTGTCACGAGAAACATCAAAGATTTCCCTTTCACTGATATCCTCATCAAACGCCCCGAAGAGCTCTGATATCAGAAGATATCTTTATATATCTGCGGGTGCTTCTTCCTTCTATGAGCGACCTTATTGCGTTACGACTGCCCCCGGACCTCCTCGCAGAGATCCGTGAGACTGCTGCTGCGCGCAACTATCTGAGCATACAAGAGTACCTGCGCGACGCTGTGCGTCGGGACTTGGAGCGGTATCATCAGGCAAAAGCAGAGCTCGATGCCATTATCACATCAGCAAAGAAGGTCACGCCGCGCCATATGACGAGAGCAGAGCGCGACAAGCTCGCTCGTACGTATAGCAAAGAACTCGCACAGTACGAGAAAGAGACTTTGGGTACGCTGAAGCCTGTTGATGGGTTCGCGCAGCACGAACACTTCCTCGCATGGCGCAAGTCAAAAGGGTTACGGGATTGAACGTGCCGATGCCGTTCTCTCTGTTCATCGCTTGTGAATAGCACGAGTGGCGAGATCCTTTGACCACGCTTCATCCTGCTCCCAGACTGTTTTTCGCGTCTTTTGTGTGGTTTCTTTTCGGTTTCTTCTGTGCTCTTTGCAGGTTCTGCCGTACGATGTTCCGGTGGGTTCCCGCAAAAAAGGATGCTTCCCATGGTCTTTGGAGAGAAGGAGGACGGTGCCTTTTGCTCTTTTGGCGGAGGTTCTGAAGGAACTGTTACAGTACAGTCAAGCATCGCCATTCTTCAACAACGTGAATATCTAACTTTGGCGTGATAATATCTGCGTACCCCCAGAAATGCTCATCTGCGCTAATGAGAATTCGTTGGCGTTCAGGATAGGTGCTATATGCTTGTAATATACTCAGATCATCATCTTCTGGCACTGCGCTATACCCGTTCTGCATCTTCTTGAGTGGCCTTTTGTTCTCGCTAAACCACGTTCGCAGATCACTAACCTTCGGGTCTTTCGTTATTTCTTCGAAGAACACCGGCAGCGTTGAAACGAACGTTCGGAGCTGATCAATGAATTCTTTTTGTGCAGGAAGAGAGAGGAAAGTGGCATTGCCAACGAGTTCTTGGGCTTGTCGGATCAAATGACGTTCCAGATTTGGTGCGGGAATAAAGCGCAATGGTCGTTGACCGGATGCATGGATCGCATCGAGCACTTTTCGGAGATCTGCAGCGTTCTTTGGTGCGCGGGTAGCGCCGAATAGTGGTTGCCATGCCGGTGGAACAGTCACCACGCAACTGTTAATGATTGAGGAATCATCGAAAGCGCAACGTGCCGTGGGAATTTTCATCTTCTCTCCCTCACATGAGCTCTTTCAGGTGCAGATTTTCGAGAGAAAATGGATATTCTCTCGCGCTATTCACGAAGTACTGATAGAGTTTGTTCAGGAGCCGTTCATCTTTGACAGGCGATTTTGATTGGGCTTGTATTTCAGGTATGGCTTGTTCGAGATTGTATAGGAAGTAGTAATCTAACATGTAACTATCGAATTCGTAATCCCCACTGTTTTCGATATTACGGAATCGGCGTTCCTTGAGGTATTTGCTCAGGAAAAAACAGTATTCCACGAGAGCGGCGTAGGTGATATCGGCGAAGGTTTGTGGCTCTTTCGATACGGTCTCTTGCAGATCGAGCAGATCAATATGAACGACATTCACCCGGTCTCTGAGCTTATGTCTATCCTCTACATCAACGAACAATTTTCGATGTTCGTTGTCAGCGATTTCATTCGCGCGCAAGGCGTGCAGCTCCGCTAATTCTACTTCAAGCGTGTTGAGCTCTTGCGGACTGAGTATCTGGAGAATTTTTTTACGTGCATCAGCCGCCAGTCGTTGCCCTTCGCCGGTCAATTGTAGGCTCGTCCCTTGGTTACCCTGCCACGCGTACTCTTGTGCGATATAGTGAGGCGTTGACTCCATCTGGAGATCCACACTGAACGATCCAAATTGATTCAGACGAAAATCAATATCGACCGGCACAAAGTGTAGGTTCAGGCGCGCCAGGAGTTTGTTGAGCTTTGTTTTGGAGGAAACCTTACCCTGGCCACATGCCAGGATAAAACTGATCGCCTCCTCACGGGTGAGGAACATGGCCACTCTTACACCTCCGTCGTAGTCGGATATTTATAAACCCTTGCTCGTCTCTCCGTCGGGAAACGCGGTGCGCTATTTATTGGCTTGGGCCGTGCGTGTCCAGTGGTTGTGGGAGTGATTACCTGCGTTGTTCATGGATGAGCTCTTTTGATCATGGTTTGTCCTTCTCCCAGACGTTTTTTCGTGTCTTTTGTGTGGCTTCTTTTCGGTTTCTTCTGTGCTCTTTGCAGGTTCTGCCGTACGATTTTTCCGGTGGGTTCCCGCAAAAAAGGATGCTTCCCATGGTCTTTGGAGAGAAGGAGGACGGTGCCTTTTGCTCTTTTTGCGGAGGTTCTGAGCGGTTGGGAAAAAAATAGCTCTCTGGCCCTTGCGTGAGACGACGACGGAGATGCGCAGACGATGGGTACGAAGGAGAGTGCTGAAGAGGGGTTGGTGGGTGGATGTGGGGTGTGGAACGGTGGGTTTTTTATACACTTGATTATCAATTATTTCGTGGATAAACATACGCACGTTGATGAATTGAAATCTTTGGTCCAAGCCTACTGCGAGGCTCGCGATTGGGATCAATTTCACAACCCCAAGGAATTAGCCATCGGAGCGATTACCGAAGCTTCCGAGCTTCTTGAGCACTTCCGTTTCAAGTCTGAAGATGAAATGAAGAAAATGCTTTCTGAACCAAAGAAACGCGAAGCTATCGAAGAAGAACTCGCGGATGTTTTCTTCTTCCTGTTGCGATTTGCACAAATGAATAACATAGATTTATCGACGGCGCTTCGTAGCAAACTTACTAAAAACGAGTTAAAATACCCTGTCGAAAAATCAAAGGGATCAAATAAAAAATATAATGAGCTTTAGAATTTATGGTAGAATCGACCAGACATCACCTCTTGAAAGCGCAGGCAAAAGCCATGTTGCTGGCGAAGGGGTACCGTGAGGAAGACATAATTATAGATAAGAAATGGATTGAAGTAGAATTTTATGGTACTCTAAAACGATTTCGCGTCGATGTTTACGGAAAAAATGGCCATGAAATTGCCGTGGAATGTGGGAACTTTCCGATTATTAAACGTCCGTTATACAAAAAATACTTTGGCGAAGAACACGTGTTACATCTGCCATACCCTAAGGGATTTGGGAAAGCAAAGGTAATTGGTGGAGAACAACGAACAAAAAAAGAATCTACAGAGTTTCTCATCCGTGCATATCAGGTATATGTCTTTGAAGCATTCAAAGGCGACCCGGTTTTCGATTTTGCAGAATTCAAAGAAGAAACCAGATCTTTGTTTGATTGTGACGATCATCGAACCTTTCGAGAACTCAATCCGGATTGGTCAGATTCAACCGAAGAAAAAGGACGAGATGTTTGGATGAATTTCCCAGACTCAAAAATTATTTCTAAACAAGAATATAAGAATAAAATTCATTGGGGAATGATTCATTATGGGAGCAACACTGTTGCAGTCACTGTGATGTTCGGGGGTTCCAAGCCTTGCAAAGAGTTTCTTAAATTATCAGAGGGTACGCACCGAACTATTTTTGAAGAATTAAAGAAACTTCCTGAAAATTTTCGTATTCGGGACGGGACCTCGTTTTGGGAAAAATCAAGCCTACCGCCGCTCGATAAAGAATGGAACAGCCCAATCCCTTGCACTGAATTGACTTGGGAAGATTACGAAACCATTCGAGAAAACTTGGATTTATGCATTACTGCGCAAGAGAATGGGTTGAAGGTAGGCCCCGTCTTAGATCTGGTGAAGGTGTTTTGTCAAATCGACGAATTACCCGACGTCATAGATCAACTTAAAGGCGTTTATAAAATACTTCTGAGATCGGAAACAACTGCCGATGTTATTGCACGAGACATTAAGAAACTCCCCGACTGGGCATGGTATGTTCTTGAAAAGTCACAGCAGAACTCTCTGAAAAAAGAGTATGAAAAAACATTTGGTTCTTGTCAGGATACTGATTTTCGTGCCGCGCTAAGAAAGTTGCGCTTCGATTCTGATTTTGTCAGATACAAATCGGAGTGATGTGCTGGAGGGTTTTGATTCTCATTATCTGAAATACCAACGGGTTTTTTATAGTCTTTCTCCAGTCGAACGTATATTCATGAAAACGGGTATTGTGGAGTTGTAAGATGCGCCTTTACGCCGGTTCTTCTCAACAGTTCATCACGGATTCCGTCCATAATCAAATCGCTGACAAGCTCAAGTTGGCGTTTTTCGAATACTTTCGACACAATCCTTCGCCCGGGGAGTTAAACTCGTGGCGGAATTCCCTTCGTGCGATTTCACAAGTGTTCCAGTACGCTAATCTATTGGATCACGGAGTGATTTTGGAGTACCAACTCCCCCTCACATCCAAACGCCTCGATTGTCTCATCTGTGGCACCGATGCAGAAGGGTCTGATCGCGCGGTCATCATCGAACTAAAGCAATGGGAAAAGTGCGTTCCTTCGGAAGGGGAAAACGAGGTATTGACCTGGGTGGGTGGTGCGCACCGCGATGTTCTTCACCCGTCAGCGCAGGTTGGGCAATATTTGACGTATCTTGAAGACACGCACACGGCGTTTCAGGGAGATGGCTCCGTTGCCTTACACGCGTGCACCTATTTGCACAACCACCACGCCATGGAATCCGACCCATTGTTTGCTACAAAGTTCACCGGCATTGTAGAGCGATTTCCCTTGTATACTGCCGATGATGTCGATTCGCTCAAAGATTTCTTGCACGGTCGATTAGGTGGAGGAAACGGTTTAACTGTGCTCAAAAAGATCGAAGAGAGCAAGTATCGCCCCAGCAAGAAGCTCATGGATCATGTCGGGCAGATCGTGAAGGCGAAACTTACCGGAACGGAAGCAAAAATGCTCGGTTCGCTAGCGAAAGATTACACCCTCATCGATGAACAACTCATCGTATACGACAAAATTCTCAACATGGTTCGTCGTGGATTTGTCGATCACAAGAAAAATGTTGTCATCATCAAGGGCGGACCCGGTACCGGCAAATCCGTGGTTGCCTTGAAGTTATTGGCCGATCTTAATTCAAAAGGATTCAATGCACAATACGCAACAGGTTCAAAATCGTTCACGGAAACTTTACGAAAAATTGTTGGAACGAAAGCCTCAGCGCAGTTCAAGTACTTTTTGAGCTATGTTGAAGCAGAGCCGAACGCCATCGATGTTCTCATCATGGACGAAGCCCACCGTATTCGAGAAAAAACGGTTTTGCGCATGCGAAAATCATCTGGTGACGCGCAAATTAACGAATTGTTGCGTGCCGGGAAAGTGTGTGTTTTCTTCATTGACGAAGATCAGATCGTACGACCGGGAGAAATTGGTTCTATTGAGTTGATTAAATCGTACGCTGAAAAATTCGGCGCTGTCATTCACGAACACGAATTAGATGCACAATTCCGTTGTAATGGTTCGGATGCGTTTGTTAACTGGATAAACAACACTTTAGGGGTGAAGCGAACCGCAAATGTTATTTGGGACCTGCACGAAGAATTCGATTTTAAAATCTTCCACTCCCCTCAAGAATTAGACGACGCCATTAGGAAAAAAGTTTCCGGTGGATCCACAGGTAGGGTTACGGCCGGTTATTGCTGGGATTGGCACCCCCCGAAGCCAGATGGATTACTTATCGAAGATGTCGTGATTGGTGATTATCGACGACCGTGGAACGCACATTTCGAAGCGAAAAAATTAGCCGCTGGAATTCCAAAAACATCGTTGTGGGCATATGAGGCCGGCGGCATCGATCAAGTAGGATGTATTTACACCGCCCAAGGCTTTGAATTTGACTATGTTGGTGTTATTTTCGGTAAAGACTTACGCTTCGATCTCGAAACAGGGACGTGGGTTGCAGACAAAACACACTGCGCCGATGCAACATTGAAACGTGCAAAAACCAACGAGGACTTTTTGAAATACGTAAAAAACGTATATAGAGTTCTTCTTACGCGCGGTATGAAAGGATGCTACGTTTGCTTCCTTGATAAAGAAACAGAACAATTCTTCCGTTCACGATTTGAAGCTTAGTTCCATTTTGACGAGGACATACTTTGTTTGTTTAATTTTCTCTCTAACGTTTCTTCATTTCTCTTGTCAGCGATGGCGAGGAGCATTTGATCATGCACTGCTTTACTCATTTCCCTTCTAAAAAACGCCTGCGTGACTCGATCTTCTTCCACGGAACTGAGAATCTTGTAATTATTAAGTGCTCTTCTTTCGATTATCCGGAAATCTTCCGGGTTGAACCGGAAATATTCAATCTAACCCGTCTTCTCCACCAACCCCTTCATATTCTCGAAACCTCCAACCCCTCTCGTCCCGATTATTGGTACGGGTGAAGATGAAGAGGGGCCGAATTTCTCCGGCCCCCCAAACGACTCAAGGCTGTACGCCTTGCGTCGCACCAAACAACTGAGCCAACGCCCTAGTTATCTGGGCCCCCGTTTCTGGACTGACTATCGTGATAAGCACGAAAGTCACAACCAGAAACAGAAGCACTAACGGTCCTCCAACGTGGAGAACAGTGCCGCCAGTTCTGTTTTTCATGAGGTACTCCCATCGCAGGAATTCCAGAAACAACAATTTTTTATATGAGGAACCACGGTCCCTCCTTT
>Ga0154020_10011329_pt1 | contig 10168 bp, 8 predicted proteins | sample Klosneuvirus_201_FD_109709 | JGI IMG/M metagenome (GOLD analysis project Ga0154020, IMG submission 109709) | Active sludge microbial communities from wastewater, Klosterneuburg, Austria - Klosneuvirus_20160825_MG | ecosystem: Engineered > WWTP > Aerobic digester > Activated sludge | place... | reverse complement strand
CCGACGGACCGCCAGCAACTCCAGCGTCCCCTGGGCCACGGCGAGGCCCACGAGCACCTCGGTCCATCGCAGGGCGACGGACATCTCGACGATCAGCACGCGGCGTGCTCGCGAGAAATGAGCAGGTCGGCGGCGGCGGCGGGCGCGGTCGCATCGACCAGCTTGAACTGGATGCGCCCGTCGGCACCGGGCCACACGCCAGCCACAATCTCCGACCGGACCAGGTTGAGCATGAGCTGATACGAGACCAGCGTCTCGAGGCCGGGCGTGCGTCCCTCGTCCCACTCGGCCACGTCGCTCAGCAGCCGCTCCAGCAGGGCATGCTGCGCCAGGAGGAGGTTGCCGGCAGGATTCCAGACGAGGTGCAACGGGCCTCTCGTCGGCACGGGAAGGACGGCGCGCCATGGCCCGAACGGTTCCCCCGCCCGCGCCACGCGCACGATCAGGGCGGTCGTCTGCTCGATGTCGTCGAAGAAGCGCCACGACGGCAGCAGCACGCGCAGCAGTACGACCAGCGGATGCCCAATCTCGCGCCGCGGCATGAGCGCCACGCCCCCGACGACCAGCGCCACGGCGACGAGCAGGACCAGCTGCGGCGTGGGGTTCATGGCGAGATGGAACGGTCCGCGTCGCCCTGCATCCCCGCCTGCACGTCGGCCCACGATTCGCCGCGTTCCCGCAGGGTACGCAGCGCTAACGCCTGGTGGCGCTTGGCCAGGCGTCGCCCGTTGGCGTCGCGCACGAGCGACTCGTGACACCAGGCCGGGGGCGAGGCCTGCAGCGCTCGATAGATGAGCAGCTGGCGGGCCGTCGACTTCAGGAGGTCGGCACCTCGCACCACCTCGGTGATGCGCATCTCGATGTCGTCGGCGACCACCGCCAGTTCGTAGGCGGGCACACCATCCTTGCGCCAGACGACAAAATCGCCGAAGTCGGTGCCAGCAGTGAACGCCTGCGGTCCCTGCCGGGCATCGTGAAAGGTCACGGTCTCGCCGTCGGGCACACGAAAGCGCCAGGCGACGCCATCGGGCGACACAACGTCGCGCCCGGCGCCGAGCGGCGGGCGCAAGCACGGCGGAAAGACCAGCTCCGCCCCCTCCTCGTCGTCATGCGGGGCGTGCGCCGCGTCGCGGACCTCCTTGCGTGAGACTTCGCTCGGGTAGAGCAGCCCCGTCGCGTGCAAACGACGCCAGGCGTCCCGGTACACGCTGCCCCGCTGCGACTGATACACGGGTCCCTCGGTCCAGTCGATTCCCATCCAGCGCAGGTCATCGAGGGATTGCTCGACGTACTCGGGGCGGCAACGCACCTGATCCAGGTCCTCGATGCGCAGGACGAGCGCCCCGTCGGCTTCGCGTGCCCGCTGCCACCCCACATGGAAGGTGCGGGCATGGCCGAGATGCAGCGCACCGGTCGGGGTCGGCGCGATCCGGCCGCGATAGGCAGACGTCATGGGATCGGGTGGATGCGTCGGGATACCGACGCGGTACCGACCACTGCATGGAACACCACCGGCCTCCTGCCTGGGGACCATCGGACGGCGCGCAGCAGCGCTGATCGCCGGCAGCTCCCGTCCTGCGGCTCAACATAGCGGGCCCGTCGAAAAGGTGGATGCATCGGGACATCGCGCGATGGTCGGACGAGTCGATTGGTCTACCCCTACCCCGCGCCGTCGCCCCGGTGCATCGTCCGCCGACCGCTCACGAGGACAGGCCATGCTCGTCCGCCCCGCCACACCTGACGACGTGCCCGTGCTCAACGTGCTGATCGCCCGATCGGCGCGCGAGTTGAGCCGCGGCTTCTACGACGAACAGGAAATCGCCTCCGCGATCAAGTACGTCTTCGGCGTCGACACCACGCTCATTGCCGATCGGACGTATTTCGTCGTCGTCGACGGCGAGTTGGTACTCGGCTGCGGCGGATGGAGTCGGCGGCGCGCACTTTACGGGGGCGACCAGCGTCCGGTCGGGAGCGTGGACGACTTTCTTGATCCGCATTGCGACGCCGCGCGCATCCGCGCCTTCTTTGTCGCGCCTGAGGCGGCGCGACGCGGTGTTGGGCGCCAACTGCTCGACGCCTGCACGCGTGCCGCACAGGACGCCGGCTTCACCCAGCTCGAACTCATGGCCACGCTCCCCGGCGTCCCCTTCTATCGGACGCAGGGCTTTGTCGACCTCGAAGCGGTGACCGATACCCTCCCCGATGGCGTACCCCTCCGCTTCATTCGCATGAGCCGCACACTTCCACCGCCTGACGACGCCCGCGACCCATGACCCATCGCCGCGCCTATCGCCGCGCCTATCGCCGCGCCTATCGCCGCGCCTATCGCCGCGCGCTGCTCGCCGTCGTCGCCGGCACCATCGCCGGCACCATCGCCAGCTGCACACCTTCGCCCGATGCGTCGCCCCAGCTGATCCTGACCAACGCCCGCGGCTATTCCCTCGCCTGGGGCGAGCCGTCGAGCGAGGGTGTCCCGGCCGGCGATGCTCCCTTCGACTCGGCGAGCGGCTGGCGACACGACGTCACGGCCGTGGCCGTGCGCGACGGGCGCATCGTCTATGCCGGCACCGACAGCGGGGCGCTCGCGCTGCGCGGCGGCGCCACGCGCGTCGTGGACCTGGGGGGCGGCGTGCTGCTCCCGGGCTTTGTCGATTCACACACCCACGTCGCAGAGCTCGGGCAGTCACTCGATCGCGTGAACCTCACCGGGCTCGCCAGCGAGGCCGAGGCTGTGGAACGGATCGTCGAACGGGCCAAGGTGACGCCAAAGGGCGAGTGGATCATTGGCTTCGGCTGGGACGAGGGGGCGTGGGCGAATCGTTATCCCGATCGTCGCCTGCTCACCGAGCGCGTCCCCGACCACCCGGTCGTCATGCGCGGCCTGCACGGCTTTGCCGCGTGGGGCAATACGCTCGCACTGGAGCGGGCGGGTATCACGCGCGCGACCGTCGCCCCGACGGGTGGGGAGATCCGTCTCGACGCCAGCGGCGAACCGACCGGGCTCGTGCTCAATCGCGCCGTCCCCCTGCTCGACGACGCCGTCCCGCTCCCCTCGCCCGCACTGCGCGACGCGCAGGTGACGCGGGCGTTGCACGTGATGGCCGAGGCCGGCTTCACCGGCATCCACGAGGCTGGCGCCACCCCCGACGTGGTCGCGTCGTTCGAACGGCTGGCGGAACTCGACTCGCTCCCCCTCCGTGTCTACGCGATGCTCAGCGGTCGCGACTCGGCCCTCGTGCGCGCGTGGATCGCGCGGGGTCCCTTCACCTCGCCCAACGGCATGCTCGTCGTGCGCGCGGTCAAGGCGTACTACGACGGTGCGTTAGGCTCCCGCGGCGCGCAGCTGCTCGCCGACTACGCGGATCGGCCCGGGCATCGCGGGGTGAGCGGCGGCGCGTACGGGTTCGACCGCACGGTGGTGGGCGATGCAATGTCGGCCGGCTTCCAGGTCGGCATTCACGCCATCGGCGATGCCGGCAACCGGGCCACCCTCGACTTCATCGACTCGGTGATGCAGGCGGCCCCGAAGGCGCGCGGACTGCGGCACCGGGTGGAGCACGCACAGGTGGTGTCGCCCGACGACATTCCCCGGTTTGTTTCGTCGGGAGTCATCGCCGCCATGCAGCCACCGCACGCCGTCGAGGACAAGGGATGGGCAGAGGAACGCCTCGGCCCCACGCGCATCGCCGGCGCCTATGCCTGGCGCACGCTGCGCCGCGCGGGGGCAGCGCTCGCCTTCTCCTCCGACCTGCCGGGCTCGGGCTGGAGCCTCTTCTACGGACTGCACTCGGCGATGACCCGGCAGGACACGACCGGCGCGCCAGCGGGAGGGTGGTATCCGGACCAGCGCATGACGCCCGAGGAGGCGGTGCGCGGCTACACAAGCTGGAACGCCGTCGCCGGCTTCGACGAGCAGGACGCCGGGACCATCGCCGTCGGCAAGCGCGCCGACGTCACCGTGCTCGACGTCGATCCCCTTCGCCTCGCCTCGCCGACCGAGATCCTCGGCGGACGGGTACTGCTGACGGTCTCGCGCGGCCGCGTGACGTACGAGCGCACGCCGTAGGGTAGGGCGCGACGATCGCCGGCTACAGCTGTTCGATCCCGGGCATCCCGCGCCGCACGCGCCAACTTGTGGCCGTCGTCACGGGCGCGCCGGGGCGCGTCACGAACGGCACCACCCGGTAGTCCGCCCGCCACTCTTCTGGCGTGACACGACAGCGCACATAGCCGCGGCGCGCGTTGTGCCATTTCATGAACGGATTGTCGGCGCGCGTCGCGGCCCACGACGGGTACTCGTCGTAGCCGTCGCCCCCAGACGACATGCTCGTCCCCACGAACTCGGCGGCGACGATCGGACGCCCGGGTCGATCAAAGCCCGCGTGCAAGTCGTTCACGTAGCTGGCGTGAATGTCGCCCGTGAGCACAATCGTGCGACCGCGCGTGCGCTCGGCGATCGCGCCAAGCAACCGGTCGCGCGCCACTGGGTAGCCCGACCACTGGTCCATCGAGAGCAGGGTGTCGGCCCCTGCGCGCATGTCGAACGGGGCCATCATCACCTGCTGGGCCAGCACCTGCCAGTCGGCACGCGATGCGCCGAGTCCATCGACCAGCCATCGCTCCTGCGCCGCCCCCATCATCGTGCGGGATGGATCGTTCCACTCGCCGCACGGCACCACGTCGTTGCCATCGCCGCACGCCTGGTCGCTGCGATACTGCCGCGTGTCCATCACCCAGAATCGCGCCAGCGATCCCCAATTCGCCGTGCGCGTGATGTCCAGGTCGGCCCATGACTGGGCGCGTGGAAGTCGCACGGGCTGGTGCTCCCAGTACGCCTGGTACGCCGCCGCCCGACGCTGCCGCATCTGCTCGGCCGACTCAAAGCTGTTCTCGCCCACGAGGCCGGCGTAGTTGTTGTCCACTTCATGGTCATCCCACGTCACGATCCACGGACATCGCTGGTGCGCCAGCTGCAAGGCGGGATCCAGCTTGTACTGCGCGTATCGTGCGCGATAGTCATCCACCGACACCACCTCGAAGCCGTGATGGCGTCGTACACGCTCATCAGCGCCCGCGTACTCGTAGATGTAGTCGCCGAGGTGCGCCACCAGGTCGAGGTCTTCGGCCGCAAGGTGGTCGAACGCGGTGAACAGCCCCTGCTCGTAGTGCTGGCACGAGATGAAGGCGAAGTCGAGTGGCGTGCGGGCGCCCTCGGCCGGGGTGGTGCGTAGCCGACCGACGGGGCTCGAACCCGCCGGCAGCGTAAAGCGGTAGAAGTACCAGCGATCGGGAGCCAGCCCCTGCACGTCGACGTGCACCGAGTAGCCGAGTTCGGGGGCGCAGGTGTAGCGCCCGCGCTGGACGATCCGGCTGAAGCCCTCGTCTTCCGCGACGTCCCAGTCCACCACCGGCCGCGAGCCGTCCATCCCGCCAAGCGGGGCGAACGGATCCGGGGCGAGTCGTGTCCAGATCACGCACGCGTTCGGCGTAGGATCGCCGCTGGCAACGCCGAGCGTGAACGGATTGCCGTCGAGCCGGGGTCTGGTGGTGAGACGCCAGAGGTTGGGGGCGCCCGCACACAGGACGGCGTAGCGAGAGAGGTCGGACAGGAAGTGGCGGCGAAGCATAGGTCGGACGGGGGACGGGAGACGGGGGACGGGAGGGGCTCTCGTCGCAGGGGGACGGTCGTTCCCCCGTCCGGCTTCGGCAAGGGGGCGAGGTCGCATTCGGGCGCGGGTTGCATCGTGCTGGTGCAGAGACGGCGCCGCTGCGGCGTATCTTGGAGGCATGCCTGACGAGCGTTCGCACCCCGTGTACTTCGCAGCGCCCGCTGAGTGGCGCGACTGGCTGGCCGCGCATCACGCCTCCGCCTCCGAGCTTCTGGTCGGTTTCCACAAGACGGGGACCGGACGGCCGACGATGACCTGGCCTCAGTCGGTCGACGAGGCACTCTGCTTCGGATGGATCGATGGCGTGCGCCGCCGGGTCGATGATGAGCGGTATTCGATCCGCTTCACACCGCGCCGGGCAACCAGCATCTGGAGCGCGGTGAACATCCGCCGCGTGGGCGAACTGGAAGGCGAGGGGCGCATGCACGACGCCGGGCGCGCGGCCTTCGCGCGCCGGCGCGAGAACCGGACGGAGGTCTACTCGTACGAGCAGCGCCCCCGAACCTTCGAGGAGCCGCTGGCCTCGACCTTCCGTGCCCACGAGGCCGCATGGCAGTTCTTTGAGGCGCAGGCACCGTCGTATCGCCGCGCCGCCATCTGGTGGGTGGTGAGCGCCAAGCGTGACGCGACGCGCCAGAAGCGACTGGCCCAGCTCATCGACGATTCCGCCAACGGGCGACGCCTGGCGATGTTCGCGCGCACATCAGCGACGGATTGACCGCAGCCTCGCCGTCCTCAAACCGCTACCGGTAGCCCGCCGCCTGCAACTCGAACAGCTCGGCATACCGCCCGCGCTGCGCCAGCAGCTCCTCGTGCGTCCCTTCCGCCTCCACCGTGCCGTCGACGAGCACCAGGATGCGATCGGCCATGCGCACGCTCGAGAATCGATGGGAGATGATCACCCCGGTCTTGCCGTGGATCAGCTCCTTGAAACGCTGGAACACCTCGAACTCGGCCCGTGCATCGAGCGCCGCGGTCGGCTCGTCGAGGATCACCAGTTGCGCATCGCGCATGTAGGCCCGGGCGATGGCCAGCTTTTGCCACTCGCCCCCGGACAGCTCCATCCCGCCGCGAAAGCGGCGCCCGAGCACCTGGTCGTAGCCCGCGGGGAGCCGCTGGATCACGCTGTCGGCCAGGCTGCGCGCCGCCGCCGCTTCGATGCGCGGGCGATCGCCCTGCTGCGACATGCGCCCGACGGCAATGTTCTCCGACGCCGTCAGGTCGTAGCGCACGAAGTCCTGGAAGATCACCCCGAGGTTGGCCCGCACGTCGTCCAGGTCGTACTCCCGCAGGTCGTGCCCGTCCAGCAGGATGCGCCCCTCGGTGGGGTCGTACAGGCGCGCCAGCAGCTTGACCAGCGTCGTCTTGCCCGCCCCATTCTCGCCGACGAGGGCGAGCACCTCACCACTGCGCAGCGTGAAGTCGAGGTGCCGTACCGCCCATCGCTCGCCGTTGGGATACCGGAAGCCCACATCCTCGAAGGTGAACCCGATGCGGACGGGCACCGGGAACGGGCGCGGGTTCGGTGGCGACACGATGCCCGCCTTCAGCTCGAAGAAGGAAAACAGGTCGTCGAGGTACAGCGCCTGTCCGGCCAACTGTGAAAAGCCGGTCAGCAGCCCTTCGAGCAGCCCGCGCAGCCGGCGGAACGACGCCGCCCCGAACGTCAGGTCGCCGATCGAGAAGTCGCCGACCACCGTGCGCCACGCCAGGTAGGCGAATGCCCCGTAGTAGCCGAGCGTCCCGATCGTCGTCAGCAGCGTCCCCCACCACGCCCGGCGCACCGCCAGGGCGCGCGACGCACGGTAGTAGTTCGTCGCCAGCTCGCGATACCGGTCGATCAGGAACGGGTGCAAGCCGAAGATCTTGACTTCCTTGGCCGTCTCGGCGCTCGCCCCGGTGCGACGCAGGTAGTCCAGGGTGCGCTGGTCGGCTGTACGCGTGTAGGCCAGCGCGTAGCCCTGGGCGCTGAAGTGCGCCTCCCCGAGGAACGACGGGATGAGGGCGATCAGGAGGAGCAGGATCAGCCACGGCGTGAACAGCGCCAGTCCCGCCGCGAGCGAGGCGATCGTGATGAGGTCCTGCGCCTGGCCGAACAGCTGGCTCATGAGCGACATGCGCCCGCTGGCCTGTCGCCGCGCCCGCTCCAGCTTGTCCTGCGACTCGCTGTCCTCGAAGTCCTGCAGGTCGAGCGTGGCGGCGTGCTCCATGAGGCGCACGCTCGTGGTGATGTTGAAGCGCTCACCCAGCAGGCTGTCGATCAGCGACGTCACCCGTCCCAGCACGTCGCCCAGCACTGCCAGCCCGAACTCGGCGGCAAGCAGCCACGCCAGGTGATGCAGCCCTGCGCTGCTCCAGTCGGTCAGCGACACCCCGACCGCACCTCCGGCCACCAGCCCGACCACCTCGTCGATGATCAGCTTCCCGACGTAGAGCGATGTCACCGGGAGCAGTGCGCGCAGGAGGCGCACGACCAGCGTCCACGTGGTCAGCGCCGGGCTGGTCTGCCAGACGAGGCGCAGAAACGGACGCACGTTGCGCAGCGCGGTCAGGCGGGCGCGCAATGTGGTCGGCGGGAGAAGGGGCCCCCTGCCCCCGCGCCCGTTGCCGGGCGCACGATCAGGAGCCGCCGACGGAGCGCGCGAAGAAGACGACATGCCTTAGGATAGTAGCCCGGCCCCCCGATGTCCCTCGCGCGTTCAGGCGATGGATGAGAACTCCGTGCGCCGCCCGGGCCACCGGCGACTCACTGCACCGGGACCGCCTCCATCAGGAGCGCGAGCGCGGCCGTCAGCGCCGCGTCTCCAGCAGCCGATCCGGCATACTTTCCGATCCGCACCACCACCAGGTCCCGATCGGGCACGATGATGGTGCTCTGCCCCCCGGCACCGCGGAAGGAGAACGCGTCCTTCGGGATCGGGTCGGCGCCGTCGCCGTTCACCCACATGAAGCCGCCGCCGTAGACCCATCGTCCATCAGCGACCCACGCCGGGGCCAGCGTCTTGACGTAGTCGACGTACCCCTCGGGGAGCAGCCGCTCGCCGTTCCACACCCCATCCTGCACGTACAGGTTGGCGACGCGCGCCCAGTCGCGCGCCGGGAGGTACTCGGCCCCCTGCGTGAGGTTGTTGCCGTACGGATCGGTCATCAACACCGCGTCGCGGACGCCGATCTTGTCGAACAGTGCCCGCTGCGGAAACGTGCGGTAGTCGTCGCCCCGCTTCTCCACCGCCAGCCGCACCAGGTAGTTGGCCAGGACCGGGTCGGTGTTGCGGTACCGCCCGACGGTGTTCGGCTTCCACTGCTGCGGTCGCGTGGCGGCCCACTCGAAGGAGTTGCCGGCTCCCGTGTAATACCAGAGGTGGTCGGGATAGCCTAACGACGAATCGAAGTCGGGATCCTGCGGAGCGCGGATGCGCAGGCCGCTCGACATCCGCATGATGTCGGTGATGCGGATTTCCTGCCGCGGGTCGCCCGGCTGCTGCCACTCGGGGATGGGCGCCGGCTGGTCGAGGGTGTAGTCGCCCATCTGGATCAGGCGGGCGATGAGCGTCCCGGTCAGACTCTTCCCCATCGACCAGCTTTCCAGCGGCGTGTGGATCCCGATCCCGGTGCCGTAGCGCTCGCCGATGATGCGCCCCTTGTGCGTGACCAGCAGTGCGAGTGTCATGGCCGAGTCCGGGCCGAACCCCGCCGTCATGGCCTGCGCGACCTTCGCCGAATCGACCCCGGCCGGCCACGGCGCCGGCTCGATCACGTCGCCCATGGGCCACGGCGTGGTCGCGGCATCGGGAAGGTTGGGTCGAACCACGACCGGCGTGAAGTACACCGAGTCGCGATCCACGGGAAGCGGAATGCACCCCTGGCTACCGTACCGGCGGGCGACTCGCGTCACCCCGGAAGGCAGCGTCAACCGCACCGTTTGGGTCGCTCGGTCTACGACGGTGTCGGTGACCACGGCGCGCTCCGCTGGCGGGCTCGTGAACCACCCGACGTTGGCAGCGGCATCGGCTGGGTCGAGGCCGGTGATGAAGACCGCCGCGCACAGCGTCGTCGCGAAGCCGGCGATGGAGTGCTCGAGTCCGTCACCCGGCGGGGGATTCCACGTGCCGGGAAGGGCGAGCGAATCGCCGCGGACCAGGAGGGCGGCGCGGGCGGCGTCGTCGCTGGTCGCCGCCCGCGCATCGGTCGCCGGTGGCTCTGACGCGCAGGCCGCGACAACGAGGGCACCAGTTGCAACGTTGCATCGCAGTGCCGACCGAAGGAATGCAGTGCGCATGGTCGTGGGGTGTCGGGGGCTGTGACGGGGTCCGCGAATGGGAGACGATGCGTACTGGACGGTCGAGTTGCAACGGGTATCTTCGCCGCCGTGTTACGTCGTGACCCGTCGTCGCCACGCCGACCTTTCCCCCGATGCCTCCCGCCGACTCCGTCGCGCCCTCACCGCTCTCTCCGATCGTCGCCGGCGTCTGGCGTATGGACGAGTGGAACTTCGATGT
>Ga0154020_10011328_pt1 | contig 10169 bp, 8 predicted proteins | sample Klosneuvirus_201_FD_109709 | JGI IMG/M metagenome (GOLD analysis project Ga0154020, IMG submission 109709) | Active sludge microbial communities from wastewater, Klosterneuburg, Austria - Klosneuvirus_20160825_MG | ecosystem: Engineered > WWTP > Aerobic digester > Activated sludge | place... | reverse complement strand
GCGAACCTCGGGGGTGGTGATCTCTTCGTTGAGACGCTGCGATTTATCCTGAGCGATGGTTCAAATCTCCAAAAAATTCAAAAAATCAGACCGCTACGCTTCTGGTGCATTTCTCATGCAACAGACGTTCGATCAAGGCCTGGGGGGACATCTGCCCGAGATCCTGATTGCCGCGGGCACGTAAAGCGACCAACCCAGCAGCCTTTTCCTTGTCACCAACGACAACGATGTAAGGCCGCTTCAACAAGCTATGTTCGCGTATTTTATAGTTTATTTTCTCTCCGCGCAAATCGCTCTCGACGCGCAGGCCGGCGTCACGCAGCATTTTTGCCACATTTTCGGCGTAATCCGTCTGCGCTTCCGAGATATTCATGACCACCACCTGCACCGGCGCCAGCCACAGCGGGAAGGCCCCAGCGTGGTTTTCCACCAGAATGCCGATGAATCGCTCCAGAGAGCCGAGGATGGCACGATGCAGCATCACCGGCGTGTGGCGGCTGTTGTCCTCCCCTACGTACTCGGCACCGAGGCGCCCGGGCATGGAGAAATCCACTTGTATCGTGCCGCACTGCCAGGAGCGGCCGATGGCATCCTTGATGTGGAATTCGATCTTGGGGCCATAGAAGGCCCCTTCCCCGGGTAGCTCGGTCCATTCCAGGCCAGAGGCGCGCAGGCCGCTGCGCAGCGCTTCTTCCGCCTTGTCCCAGACCTCGTCGGAACCGACGCGACCTTCCGGGCGCAGGGCGACCTTGACCGCAACGTCGGTAAATCCAAAATCCTGGTACACCTTCCGCAATAGCACGTTGAAGGCAATGACCTCCGCCGGAATCTGCTCCTCGGTGCAGAAGATGTGCCCGTCGTCCTGGGTGAAGCCGCGTACGCGCATCACCCCATGCAAGGCGCCCGAGGGCTCGTTGCGATGGCAGGAACCGAACTCGCCGTAACGCAAGGGCAGGTCGCGATAGGAGCGCACATCGGTGTTGAAAATCTGCACGTGGCCCGGGCAGTTCATCGGCTTCACCCCGTAGTCGCGGTTCTCCGAGGTCGTGATGAACATGTTGTCCTTGAAGTGCGCCAGGTGGCCCGACTTCTCCCACAGACTCAGGTCAAGAATCTGCGGACAACGTACTTCCTGATAGCCGTTGTCACGATAGACGCGGCGCATGTACTGCTCGATCTCCTGCCAGAGCGTCCAGCCGTGCGGATGCCAGAACACCAGCCCGGGCGCTTCTTCCTGCAAATGGAACAGGTCCAACTGCCGGCCGAGCTTGCGATGATCGCGCTTCTCGGCTTCTTCCAGCATGTGCAGATACGCCTCCAGTTCGTCCTTCTTCGCCCAGGCGGTGCCATAGATACGCTGCAACTGTTCGTTCTTCTGGTCGCCGCGCCAGTAGGCACCGGCCACCTTCATCAGCTTGAAGACCTTTAGCTTGCCGGTGGAAGGCACGTGCGGACCGCGGCACAAGTCGATGAAATCGCCCTCGCGATACAGCGAGACGTACTCCGCCGACGGAATCGCCGCGATCAGTTCCGCCTTGTACTGCTCGCCGATGGACTTGAAAAACTCAACGGCCTTGTCGCGCGGCCAGACTTCGCGGGTAACCGGGAAATCCTGCTTCGCCAGTTCGGCCATGCGCTTCTCAATGGCCTCCAGATCTTCCGGCGTAAAGGGCCGCTTGTAGGCAAAATCGTAGTAGAAGCCGTTTTCGATCACCGGACCGATGGTCACCTGCGCCTCGGGGAACAGTTCCTTCACCGCGTAGGCCAGCAGATGCGAGGTCGAATGGCGAATGATGTCGAGGCCATCGGCATCCTTCTCGGTGACGATCGCAAGCTGCACGTCGCGCTCGATCAGGAACGAGGTATCCACCAGTACGCCATCGACACGCCCGGCCAGCGCCGCCTTGGCCAGACCGGCGCCAATCGAGGCAGCGACCTCGGCCACCGTCAGCGCTTGCGGGTATTCGCGCTTCGATCCATCAGGGAGGGTAATCACCGGCATTTCAGCTTGCTCCAGAAAAGCAACAGGGCGCACGGTTCTCGCGGAAATCACGCGGTGCGCCCTGCAAATCAATTTGGCAAAATTTTATCACAGCGGCTGATTGGCTTACGGCATGATTCCGCTCTCATTGCAAGCAACCAGGGGAAATTATGAATATCGACAGCTTCATGGAAAACTACAAGCGCGCCTGGGAAACCAGTGACGAAAACCTGCTGGCATCGCTATTCATTCCTGACGGCAGCTACCGCAACACCCCGTTTGCGGTCCAGCAGGGGCACGAGGCCATCAAGCAGTACTGGCAGCGCACCAAGCTGCAGACCGACATCAAGCTCACCTACGAAGTGCTGCAGCGCCACGCCACAGGTGGCATCGCCCATTGGCACACCACCTATCAGGTGACTTCGGAGGACATGTTCAAGATGTGGGCCGCATCGACCGGCACCAACATGCTGGCGCGAAAGCCCGGCGACCCGTTGCCCCGGCTGGCGCTCGACGGCATCGCCGTCGTCGAATTCGACGGCGACGGACTGTGCCGCGACTTTCGCCTCTGGTGGCACAGCCGGATCGACGACTGAAAAGACAAAACGGCCGCAGGAAAAATCCTGCGGCCGTTTCGTGGTGTTGGTAGGCGCGATTGGACTCGAACCAACGACCCCCACCATGTCAAGGTGGTGCTCTAACCAGCTGAGCTACGCGCCTGCTGCCTGCAAAAGAGGCGCGAATTCTACCCGAATCGCGCCTTCGGTCAAACTCTTTTAGCTTCGGCCGCTGCGCTTAACGCCGATACAACCGGCGTTAGCCTCCACTGAAACTGCATTTTCTCAGCCTGCCAGCGCCGCCTTGATCTGCTCAAGCGTGGACGGGTCGTCGATGGTGGTCAGGTCGCCGGCATCGCGACCTTCCGCGAGGGCCTGAATCGACCGACGCAGCATTTTGCCGGAACGTGTCTTGGGCAGGCCGGTGACGAAATGCACCCGCTTCGGTCGCGCAATGGCACCGAGGTTGCCGTCGACCACCTTCTTGATCTCCGCCTCGAGCGCGGTACGCAACTCGGGGGTCGCCACACGCGTCGCGTCCTTGACCACGACGAAAGCAACCGGTTCCTGACCTTTCAGCTGATCATTGACGCCGACTACAGCCACTTCGGCAACCGCTGCATGCCCTTGTATGGCCTCTTCGATCTCGCGAGTACCGAGGCGGTGGCCGGCAACGTTGATGACGTCATCGGTGCGGCCGAGGATGTAGTGATAGCCCTCGTCGTCCTTGATGCCCCAGTCAAAGGACGAATAGACCTGTGGCTCCTTGAACAGGCTGAAATAGGTACTGACGAAACGCTCGTCATCGCCCCAGATGGTCGAGAGACAGCCCGGCGGCAGCGGCGGCACGATGCCAACGATGCCTTTTTCATTGGCGTTGCAGACGGTTCCATCTTCGCGGAAGATGCGAAGGTCATAGCCATACACGGCGAAGCTGGGTGTGCCGAACTTGATCTTGGTGTCCTCGACACCTCGTACTGTCGACAAAATAGGCCAGCCGGTCTCGGTCTGCCAGTAGTTGTCGATCACGGGCAGCTTGAGCTCGCCCATGATCCACTCGTGGGTCGGCTGGTCCAGCGGCTCGCCGGCGAGGAACAGGTGCTTGAGGGAGGACAGGTCGTACTTGTGCAGCCAGCTGTTGTCGCTTTTCTTCAGCACGCGCACGGCGGTCGGCGCGGAGAACATCACGGTGACCTTGTACTTTTCGACGATCTGCCACCAGATGCCCGGATCGGGACGGATCGGCGTGCCTTCGTACATGATGGTGGCCATGCCGGCGATCAGAGGGCCGTAGATAATGTAGCTGTGGCCGACCACCCAGCCGATGTCGGAGGTGGAAAACATGGTCTCGCCCTCGCCGCCGGTGAAGATATGCTTCATCGACGCCGCCAGAGCCACCGCATAACCGCCGGTATCGCGCTGCACGCCTTTCGGCTTGCCGGTGGTGCCCGAGGTGTAGAGGATGTAAGAGGGCTCGGTAGATTCCATCCACTCGCAAGGAACTTCAGCATTCATGTGTTTTGCACGCATTTCTGCGTAATCGACGTCGCGGCCGTCAACCCTGGGCCAACCCTTGTCCAGACCCCGGTCGATCATCAGAATTTTTTCAGGTGGAAACTCTGCCAGCTTGCAGGCTTCGTCGAGCAGGTGCTTGTAGGGCACGGCCTTGCCGCCGCGCATCCCGGCATCACTTGAAACGATCAGTTTCGGCTTCGCATCGTCAATGCGCGTCGCCAGCGAACCGGAGGCGAAGCCGCCGAAAACAACGGAATGGATTGCCCCGATGCGGGCACAGGCGAGGATGGCAAAGGTGGCCTCGGCGATCATCGGCATATAGATCAGGACGCGGTCGCCCTTGACGACGCCCAACGCCTGCATGATTGCCGCCATGCGCATCACTTCTGCCTTCAATTCGGCGAAGGAATAGTTTCTTTCTTCGTTGGTCTCGGTCGAGATATATACCAGCGCGAGATCATCCGGGCGCTTGGCGGCGTGGCGATCGACGGCGTTATGGCAGAGATTGGTCCTGCCGCCCACAAACCAGTTCGCAAAAGGCGGCCGCGAGAAATCACATATCTGCCGCGGCGGCGTTTGCCAGTCGATCAGTGCCGACTGCTCGGCCCAGAAATCATCCCGCCGCTCAATGGAACGCTTGTAGAACTCTGCATATTTTCCCATGACGATCCTTCTGTATTTATATTTCGCGGTTGAAAAAGTGGTGATGCTGATACGCCTTTTGTTCAAGCAGCAATAGTTACGACGACGCGGCCCTTGACCCGCCCCTGAATGTAGTCTTCGAATGCCGCAGGCAAGCCGGCAAAAGATATGTCGCGAATCATCTGCGCCGAGCCCGATGCGAGGTCGGCTGGATGCATATCCGTGGCCAAATGTCGCCAGACTTCCGCGCGCTGCGCCATAGGGCAGTTCACCGAATCGATGCCCAGCAGACTCACGCCGCGCAGAATGAAGGGCATGACGGTGGTGTTCAGGCTGAAACCGGCAGCAAGGCCGATTGAAGCCAGGGTGCCACCGACCTTCATCGTGCTGGCCATCCAGGCCAGTACATCACCGCCAAGGTTATCCACCCCACCGGCCCAGGTTTCCTTGCCCAGCGGCTTGATCTTGGCCAGATCGAGCGACTGGCGCAACATGACCTCCTTGGCCCCCAATCCCTTCAGATAGCCGCTCTCGGCCTCTTTCCCGGTCAGGGCAACGACGTGATAACCCCGTTTGGCCAGAATCTGGATCGCGATGCTGCCGACGCCACCGGTAGCCCCTGAAACGACCACCGGGCCTTTGTCCGGCGCCAGGCCGTCGTGCTCCATCCTCACCACGGCAAGCGCCGCGGTAAAACCCGCCGTACCCAAAGCCATCGCATCGTGCAGGGAAAGGCCTGCGGGCAGCCGGACCACCCAGTCAGCCGGCAGGCGAGCCATTTCTGCGTAACCGCCATGATGGGCGACACCGATGTCGTAGCTCGTCGCCAGAACCTCGTCGCCAGGCTTGAAGCGGGGATCGGCGCTGGCAATCACCCGCCCGGCCAGATCGACGCCACCGACACAGGGAAAGCGACGAATGATGCGCCCGGCCCCGGTCGCCGCCAGGGCGTCCTTGTAGTTGATGCTGGAATGGGTGACGGCGATGCTGACTTCGCCGGGATCGAGTTGCGACTCGTCCATATCGACGAACCGGCTAACGACCTTGCCTTCTTCTTGATTGATCAGGTAAGCCTTGAAACCCACGATAGCCTCCTCGAATTGGTGTTCCGTCAATACCCGACTGCTGTGATCCGATGCGAATCCAAGCTGGCGATTATAGCCAGAGGATGCTTACAAGACCCTGAATCGGCAACCGATCGGGGGTTTACAGCCGGTGCCGACCAGAGCTATAGTCCGGCCCCATGCAAGGAATCCCAACCCACCTGGCGCGTATTTTTCTGCTCGCCGGCCTGCTTGTTACCTCCAGTGCCCGTGCCGACGAACCCATTGTGATTCCTCCGGCATTGCAGGTTTCCTTTGTCGATCGTGCCACGGCAACAGCCCAGGATGCGATCGATCAGGCCATGGACCTGCTCGGCATCCGCTACCGCCGCGGCGGCAATTCTCCGGAAGCCGGCTTCGATTGTTCCGGTTTTGTCAGCCATGTCTTCCGTGAAGGCCTAGGACTGATGCTTCCACGAAGCTCGAAGGAAATGAGCAAATCAGGGGAGGTCATCGACCGTGACGAGCTCCGCCCGGGCGATCTGGTGTTCTTCAACACCATGCGTAAAGCCTTTTCCCATGTCGGCATCTATCTTGGCGACAACCAGTTCGTTCATGCCCCGCGCACGGGCGGGCGCGTCCGCATTGAAGATCTACGCGATGGCTACTGGATGAAGCGCTTCAACGGCGCTCGCCGCGTCAGTCTTGACTAGCCAAACTTAGCCCCCCACGCCAGCCTTGTGCTGGTTTATTTTTTCCTTGCTATTGCGAATGATTCTTAATACAATTCGTGAAATCAAAATTTAGCCTGGATTTTTTACCCATGAAATCGCCCCTTCTGCCTCTCGCCCTTCTTGCCTTGTTTGCCTTGGGTATCCCTACTGCGTCCGCACAGGAGAAAGTGCTCAACCTCTACTCCGCCCGCCACTACCAGACGGATGAAGCGCTCTACGCCAACTTCACCCGCCAGACCGGTATCAAGATCAACCGCATCGAAGCCAAGGAAGACGAACTTCTGGAGCGCATCCGCAATGAGGGCGCCAACAGCCCTGCCGACATCTTCCTCACGGTCGATGCCGCGCGCCTGGCCAGGGCCGACGAGCTTGGTCTGTTCGCCCCGGTAAAGTCCAGACTGCTGGAAGAGCGGATTCCCGCCAATCTGCGCAGTCCGGACTGGTTCGCCTTCTCAACCCGCGCCCGTGTCATCGTCGCCAGCAAGGAACTGGTCAAGGCCGAGGACGTGCAGAACTATGAAGACCTGGCCGGCCCCAAGCTCAAGGGCAAGGTCTGCTCGCGTTCCGGCAGCCACCCCTACAACATCTCGCTGATGGCCGCGCTGATCGCCCGCATCGGTGAAGCCAAAGCGGAAGAATGGGCACGCGGCATGGTGGCCAATTTCGCCCGCGCCCCCAAAGGAGGCGATACGGACCAGATCAAGTCAGTTGCGGCCGGTGAATGCGGCGTGGCAGTCTCCAATTCGTACTATCTTGCTCGTCTGTTGCGTTCCGAAAAACCCGAAGACCGACGCTTGATGGAACGCATCGCCATCATCTGGCCCAACCAGAAAAGCTTTGGCGCCCACATCAACATTTCTGGTGGCGGGATGCTGAAAACCGCGCCGAACAAGGAATCCGCCATCAGGTTCCTCGAATATCTCGCCAGCGACGACGCCCAGCGCTACTTCGCTGACGGCAACAACGAATGGCCGGCGGTCACCAGCGTCGTGGTCAAGAACCCGGCGCTCGAAGCGATGGGCAAGTTCAAGGCGGACAACCTGTCGGTGACCTTGCTGGCGAAGAATGCGGTCGCCGCGCAGCGCATCTACGACCGCGCCGGCTGGAAGTAGATCCGACCCGGCATCGACCCTGGAAACACAGGGAGATGCCCACTTCGCCGCATCACCAGCGCCGACTTTTGGGGCCATTGTTCTCCCGGTCGAAACAAACTGTTCCCGGTCCAGGATGTCGCGCCATCCCCAATGTCTCTATAGTGCGCGCTCCACCAACAGAATCAGGAGCAGGAAATGTCCACGCCGGAAATCGCCGCAAAGACCCCGTTCGCCATTGAAGTCGAGAAGGGCAAGGATTACTACTGGTGCTCTTGCGGCAAGAGCAAGTCGCAACCGTTTTGCGACGGCAGCCACAAGGGCTCCGAATTCAATCCGATCAAGTACGGCGCGGAGGAAAGCAAAACCGTTTATTTTTGCGGCTGCAAGCACAGTGCCAACGGTGCGCTGTGCGACGGCACCCACAAGTCGCTCTGACAGGACCCGGCCATTCTCGAGCACCTCAGCCAGCCGATCTGATCAGCTATTCTGCGGAAATTTTTCAGCCAGCTGAAGGCTGCGTCAACCTGTTCCACGCAGCGGCGCTTTCCTTGCCCGGCTCAGCAGGCAGTGGTTTCGCTGCGCCCGGCCGCGATTTGCCTGGCCAGCATAATTATGGGCAGCAGGCCGACCACTACGATGGCCAGCGCCGCGCTTGAGGCCTCCGCCAGGCGTTCGTCTGCAGCCAGCGTATAGGTTTGGGTGGCGAGCGTATCGAAGTTGAAGGGTCGCATGACCAGCGTTGCGGGAAGTTCCTTCATCACATCGACAAACACCAGCAGCGCAGCGGTCAGCAGGCTGCCGCGCATCAGCGGCAAATGCACGCGGCGCAGGGTTTCACCGGGACTGCTGCCGAGGCTTCGCGCCGCCGCCTCCATGCTGGGGGTGATGCGGGCAAGACCGGCCTCCGTGGTTTGCAGCGCTATCGCAAGAAAACGCGCCAGATAGGCATACACCAGTGCGGCGATGCCTCCGGTAAGAATCAGGCCGGGATTGACTCCTGTCATCTGCTGCCACAGGCCAGCCAGAAAATGATCCAGGCGGGTGACCGGGATCAGCACGCCGACGGCGATGACCGACCCCGGAACGGCGTAGCCCAGGCCGACGATGCGGCTGGCCAATCCCGGCAGCCGACGTCCATCGCGCGCCGCAAAACCCAGCAACAAGGCCAGCAGCGACGCCAGAACGGCCGCCAGCGCGGCCAACGTGAAACTGTTCCGCGCCAACACAAAAAATCGCCCGGCAAAGCCGCTGGCTTCCTCGCCAACCTCTCCCAGTGCAAGGCGCAGCAGCAGCAACACCGGCAGGGCAAAACCGACGACGACGGGGATTGCGCAACCGATTTGGGCAAGCACCGCATGCCAGCCGGTGAGCACCTGTCGCGTGGCGCGACGACGGCCGCTGGTGTCGTGGTAACGAGCGCGGCCACGGCTGATGCGCTCCAGCAGGATCAGTAGGGCGACGAAACCGAGCAGGGCCGCGGCAAGCTGTGCGGCGGCGATGCGGTCGCCGAGCGAGAACCATGCGCGGTAGATCCCGGTGGTGAAGGTTTGCACCGCGAAGTAGGCCACCGTGCCGTAGTCGGCCAGCGTCTCCATCAATGCCAGTGCCATGCCGGCGGCAATGGCAGGCCGCGCCAGCGGGATGGAGACGCGCCAGAACCCCTGCCAGGGATTGAGGCCGAGGGCGCGCGCGGCTTCGATCATGCCTCCGGCGCGTTCGAGAAAGGCGGTGCGCACCAGCAGATAAACGTAGGGATACAGTACGCAGGAAAACAGCACGACGGCGCCGGACAGCGAGCGCACGTCGGGGAACCAGTAATCGCCCTTGCTCCAGCCGAAGCTTTCACGCAAGCCGGTTTGTACCGGCCCGACGAACTGCAGGAAATCGGTATAGGTGTAAGCCAGCACATAGGCCGGCATCGCCATGGGCAGCAGCAGCGCCCATTCCGCAATGCGCCGGCCGGGAAAATCGTTCAGCGCCACCAGCCAGGCCGCTCCGGTACCCATGGCGGCGACGCCGACGCCGACACCAAGACAAAGCCAGATCGAGTTCATCACATACTCGGGCAGCACCGTCGCCATCAGATGGCCCCAGGTCTCTCCCGTGCCGCCGGCAAAGAGATTCGCTCCGACCGCGAGCACCGGCAGCGCGACCAGAACGGCGAGCGCAAAGGAAAACGTGACGAGCGGTGAGGGGTTCAATGGGCGGGACACGGCCAAGAGATTATAATTGAGAACGAATCTCATCTTCTCTGCCGCCATGCCTATTCTCGAAGTCGACCGCGTCAGCCACGCCTACGGCAAACAAGCCGTGGTGCACGATCTGTCCTTCAACCTGGCGTCAGGCGAAATCGCCTGCCTGCTGGGATCTTCGGGTTGCGGCAAGACCACCATGCTGCGGCTCATCGCCGGCTTCGAGATGCCCGCCGCCGGCAGCATCAGCCTCAACGGCGTGACGATCGCCAGCGCGAAAATCCAAATGCCCGCCGAGTCGCGGCGCATCGGAATGGTGTTTCAGGATTACGCGCTGTTCCCGCACTTGTCGATCGCCGACAACATCGGCTTCGGCCTGCGCGAAAAGTCGGCGCCGGCGACACGGCGACG
>Ga0154020_10011325_pt1 | contig 10170 bp, 1 predicted proteins | sample Klosneuvirus_201_FD_109709 | JGI IMG/M metagenome (GOLD analysis project Ga0154020, IMG submission 109709) | Active sludge microbial communities from wastewater, Klosterneuburg, Austria - Klosneuvirus_20160825_MG | ecosystem: Engineered > WWTP > Aerobic digester > Activated sludge | place... | reverse complement strand
GTCAGGCTACCGATCAGGTCTCCACCGCCAACACCATCACCAGCCTGCGCTTCAGCTCGACGCTCGATTGGAGCGTCTTCGTCGAGCAGGTCAGCCGGACGGAGGAGATCCTGCGGCGCGACCCGGCAGGAATCTACCCGCGCATGGACTTCGCCAGCCGCGACCGCTACCGTCATGCCGTCGAAGATCTGGCGGGGAGGAGCCGCAAGGCCGATGCCGGCGAGGCGCAGAACCGGATCGCCCTGCGCGCCATCGAGAGCGCCCGTCGGGCCGCGGAGCTGGCAGGAGTCGGCGAGAAGTCGGCGCATGTCGGGCATCACCTGATCGGCCCTGGCCGGCGGGATCTCGAGGCCGACGTGGCGTTTCGCCCCAGTCCCGGCAATCGCCTCCGCCGCTTTTGCCTGGCTCACGCCACGGCGCTCTATCTCGGCAGCATCGGCCTCCTCACCGGCCTCGGCGTCGCCGCCGCCTACGCCTACGCCGGCCTCGCCGCAGCGGGTCTCGCCGCAGCAGGCCTCGCCGGCGGCATGGCGGCCTGCGCGGCGCTCCTCGCGCTCGTGCCCGCGAGCGAGCTCGCGGTGCTCGTCGTCCAACGCCTGGTCGCCGCGCTCGTGGCACCGCTGCGGCTGCCGCGCCTCGACTTCCGCCACGGCATCCCCGAGAACGCCCGCACGCTCGTGGTCGTGCCGGTCCTCATCGGGAGCCTGGACGAGGTCGATCGCCTGCTCGCGCATCTCGAGGTCCAGGCGCTCGGCAACCTCGACCCGCAGATCCACTTCGCGATCCTCTCCGACTTCAAGGACGCCGCGACGGCGACGGTGCCCGGCGACGAAGCGATCCTCTCGGCAGCGATCTCCGGCATCGAGGACCTCAACCGGCGGCACCGCGCCGCCGGCAACGACCGCTTCTTCCTCCTCCACCGCGAGCGCAAGTGGAACCCGCAAGAGGGCGTCTTCATGGCCTGGGAGCGCAAACGGGGGAAGATCGAGGAGCTCAATCGCCGCCTGCGCTCCGCCGAGGACAGCGGCTTCACGGTGGAGATCGGCGACCTCGCGATCCTGCCGTCGGTGCGTTTCGTTCTGACCCTGGACGCCGACACCCGCCTGCCGCGCGACGCCGCGCGCGAGTTGATCGGCATCCTCGCGCATCCGCTGCACCGGCCGGTCGTCGACAAGGAGTCGCGCAAGGTCACCGCCGGCTACGGCATTCTCCAGCCGCGGGTGAGCGTCAACCTGGCGAGCGCCGCCGGCTCTCTCTTCGCCCGGATCTACGCCGGGCATACCGGTGTCGATCCCTACACGACGGCGGTCTCGGACACCTATCAGGATCTGTTCGGCGCCGGCATCTTCACCGGCAAGGGGCTCTACGACGTCGACGCCTTCGAGGCGACCGTCGGCTGGCGCGTGCCCGAGAACGCATTGCTGTCGCACGATCTCTTCGAGGGTCTCTACGCGCGCACGGCGCTGGTCTCCGACGTCGAAGTCGTCGACGACTACCCCGCCAACGTCCTGGCGCACGCGCGGCGCCAGCACCGCTGGGTGCGGGGCGACTGGCAGATCCTCGCCTGGCTCCTGCCGCGCGTGCCGACACCGCAGGGCTGGGTCCGGAATCGCCTACCGCTCATCGGCCAGTGGAAGATCCTCGACAACCTGCGGCGCAGCCTGGTGGCGCCGGCGCTTCTCGCTTACTTCGCCGCCGCCTGGACGGTGTTGCCGGGGAGCCCGCTCCTGTGGACGATCGGCGGGCTCGCGCTCGTCGGCTTCCCGCTCCTCACCTCGCTCTTCCAGCTGCTCAAGCCGCGCCCCGCCGACGAGCCCGCCCGCGTGCACCTGCGCGGACTGGCGGAGGATCTTTCGACCGCCTGCGGGCAGGCGCTCCTGACGCTGGTCTTCCTGCCCTTCCACGCCTGGGAGATGGTCCACGCCATCGCCCTGACGCTCGTCCGCGTCGTCTTCACGCAGCGCCGCCTGCTCGAGTGGGAGACCGCTGCTTCGCAGACGGTGAAGGCGGCCAGCGTGCTGCGCGCGGGCATGCGCTCGTTCTTCGTCGCGATGGCGGCGAGCCCTCTGGCAGCCGTGGCGATTGCCGCTCTCGCCATCGCCGTGCGCCCTGCTGCGCTGCCGCTCGCGCTGCCGTTCCTCGCCGCCTGGGCCGTGGCGCCGGCTTGCGCCTACTGGCTCAGCCGTTCCACCGTGCCGCGCCGCCTGGAGCTCGCGCCCGAGGATCGCGACCTGCTTCTCGACGTGGCGCGCAGAACCTGGGAGTACTTCGAAACCCTGGCCGGTCCCGAGAACCACTGGCTGGCGCCGGACAACGTTCAGGAGGATCGCGTACCCAGGGTCGCCCATCGCACCTCGCCGACCAATCTCGGGCTCGGCCTGCTGGCGACGCTCTCGGCGCACGACCTCGGCCTGATCTCGCTCGAGGACATGGCCGAGCGCCTGGACCGCGCGCTGACCTCGATCGAGGGGCTGGAGCGTCACGAGGGGCACCTGTTCAACTGGTACGACACGCAGAATCTCACGCCGCTCCTGCCGCGCTATGTCTCCACGGTGGACAGCGGCAACCTCGCCGGGGCGTTGCTCGCTCTCGCGGCGGGTTGCCGCGAGCTCGACAAGCAGCTGCAGGCTTCGCGGCCGGAGATCGCCTCGCGGCTGGCCGATGTCGCCGTGCGCTCCGTCGCGCTTGCCGACGGGATGAACTTCGCCTTCCTCTACGAGCCCGAGCGCCAACTCTTCGTCATCGGCTATCGCCTGGCCGACGCCAGCGGGCCCGGACGCACCGACACCTCCTACTACGATCTGCTGGCCTCCGAGTCGCGCCTGGCGAGCTTCTTCGCCATCGCCAAAGGTGACGTTCCGCAGAGCCACTGGTTCCACCTCGGACGGCTGGTGGTCAGCGTGGCGGGCGCTCCGACGCTGGTTTCGTGGAGCGCCACGATGTTCGAGTACCTGATGCCGCTGCTGCTGATGCGGACCTATCCCGGCACGCTCCTCGACCAGAGCTGCCGCATGGCGATCCGCAAGCAGATCAGCTACGGCCGCCAGCGTCACGTGCCGTGGGGCATCTCGGAATCGGCCTACGACCTCGTCGACCGGCTCGGCAACTATCAATACAAAGAGTTCGGGGTCCCGGGCCTGGGATTGAAGCGCGGCCTCGCCGACGAGCTCGTGGTGGCGCCGTATGCGACCGCCCTGGCCGCGCTCCTCGAACCGGCCGAAGCGGTGCGCAACTTCCGGCGCCTCTCCGCCGCCGGCGCGCTCGGTCCGCTCGGCTATTTCGAGGCCATCGACTACACGCCGCGCAAGCCCGACGACGAGGGCGCTCTCACGTCCTTGCGCACTGGCGTCCTCGTCAAGACCCACATGGCGCACCACCAGGGGATGACGCTCGTCGCCATCGCCAACGTCCTGGTCGGCGAGCGGATGGTCGAGCGCTTCCATGCCGACCCGCGCATCCAGGCGACCGAGCTGCTCCTGCAGGAACGCATTCCGCGCGAGGCGCCGGTCATCGATCCCCATCCGGCGGAGGCGTCACGCTCCGAGCCGCCGGTTCTGGTGCGCGCGCCGCGCCGCCTGCGCTCGCCGCACACGCCGCACCCGCGGGCGCAGATCCTGTCGAACGGCACCTACGTCGCGATCGTCACCAACGGCGGCGGCGGCACGAGCTTCTGCAGCGGCCGCGCGGTCACGCGGTGGCGCGAGGACCGCACCCGCGATCCCGGCAGCCAGTTCGTCTACCTGCGCGACGTCCACAACGGCGAAGTCTGGTCGGCGACTTACCAACCCACGGCCAGGCAGCCCGATCGCTACCTGGTGGAGTTCCTCGCCGAGAAGGCGACCTTCGAGCGCCTCGACCACGAGATCACGACGCGTCTGGATATCGCCGTCTCGCCCGGGGACGACGCCGAGGTGCGGCGGATCTCGCTGACCAATCACAGCGATCGCCCGCGCGAGATCGAGCTCACGAGCTACGTCGAGCTCGGTCTCGGCTCGATCGCCGAGGACGTCGCCAACCCGGCGTTCGGCAAGCTCTTCGTCGAGACGGAGTGGATGGCCGACAGCACCGCCCTGCTGGCGCGGCGACGGCAGCGCACACCGCGAGACCCGGCGAGGGTCGCCTTCCACGTCCTGGCGATCCAGGGTCCGACGCAGGCGCAGGTCGAATGGGAAACCGACCGCATGCGCTTTCTCGGCCGCGGGCGCGGCCCCGGCGACCCGAAGGCCATGGACGGGCGCGCACTCTCGGGCACGACGGGCGCGGTCCTCGATCCGATCTTCGCTCTGCGCACCCGCCTGCGACTCGCCCCGGGCGGATTCGCTCGCGTCGCCTTCACCACCGGCGTCGCGGCCGACGAGGCGGGAGCGCGCGACTGCGCGCAGAAATACCACGACCACGGCGTCGTCGGCCGTGCCTTCGCCCTCGCCTTCACCCAGGCGCAGATGTCCGCCCGCCACCTCGGGGTTTCGATCCCGCAGGTGCAGGTCGCCGAGCGTCTCGGCTCACGGGTCTTCTTCTCCGACGCTTCGCTGCGCGCCGAAGGGGCGACCCTGTCCCGCAACACGCTCGGACAGGACGGCCTCTGGCGGTTCGGCATCTCGGGTGACCTGCCGATCGTCCTCGTTCGTCTCCAGGAGCCGGACGCCCTGGCGCTCGTGCGGCAGGTCCTCGTCGCCCACGAGCACTGGCGTCTCAAGGGGCTGCGCGCCGACGTCGTGATCCTCAACGAGCACTCCGCGAGCTATCGGGAAGCGACCCGCGAAGGGCTGGCGCAACTCGTCGCCACGGGCCCGTGGAACGCCTGGTTGGAACAGCCCGGAGGGGTCTTCGTGCTGCAGGGCGACGCGCTCGCCGAGGCGGAACGTCTCCTCCTCGAGGCGGTGGCCCAGGCGGTCCTCTCCGGCGATCGCGGCACGCTCGAGCAGCAACTCGAGCGCTCGGAGGTCGAGCCCCCCTTGGCGCTCGCCAAGGCTCTGGTCGACGAGCCCGCCGAGTCCGCTCCCTCCGACGGCTCAGAGGCGGTCGTCGATCCCCCGCCGCTCGTCCTCGACAACGGCCTCGGCGGCTTCGCCGCCGCAGGGCGCGAGTACGTCGTCGTCCTCGAGGGCGAGCGCGAGACTCCTCTGCCGTGGATCAACGTCCTCGCCAACCCGCGCTTCGGCAGCATCGTCACCACTTCCGGCTCGACCCACACCTGGTCCGGCAACAGTCGCGAGAACCGTCTCACCCCGTTCGCCAACGACCCGGTCACCGATCCGACCACCGAGGCGATCTTCGTCCGCGACGAGGCGAGCGGCGCGGTCTGGGGCGCGACACCCGCACCGGTCGGGCGGACGCCGCGCTCGCCGCGCTGGGTGGTGCGTCACGCCGCCGGCGTGACGCGCTTCTCGCGCGCCGCGCGCGGCATCGCCCAGGAGCTCGCGGTCTTCGTGGCGCGCGATGCGCCGGTGAAACTCTCGCTCGTCACGCTCGAGAATCGGTCCGACCGGCCCCGGCGGCTCAGCCTCTTCGCCTACAACGAGTGGTTGCTGGGCCCGCCCAGCGCGCGGGGACCGCGGTTCGTGGCGACCGAACAGGAGCCCGCGAGCGGTGCGATCCTGGCGCGCGACCTCTACGGCAAGGAACGGGCGCGCGTCGCCTTTGCCGCCACCAGCGCAGCGCTCCTTTCCGCGACGGGCGACCGCCTGGAGTTCCTCGGCCGCAACGGTTCGCTGCAGCGCGCCGCCGCGCTCGGCCAACCGCGCCTCTCGAACCGTTTCGGCGCCGGCTTCGACCCGTGCGCGGCGCTTCAGGTCGCGGTGGACCTGGCACCCGGCGAGAGCCGCAGTGTCGTCTTTCTGCTCGGCCAGGGCGAAGACATCGCCGAGGCGCGCGCGATCCTGCTGCGCTTCTCGGGCGACGCTGGCCTGGCGGCCGCGCGCGCCGAGCTGGCCGCGGTCGAGGCCTTCTGGGACGAGACCCTCGACGCCGTGCGCGTCACCACGCCCGACGACTCGTTCGATCTGCTGATGAACCGCTGGCTGCTCTACCAGAACCTGGCCTGCCGCCTTTGGGCGCGCTCGGGCTACTCGCAGTCGAGCGGCGCCTACGGCTTCCGCGACCAGTTGCAGGACGTGCTGGCGCTGCTGCACACCCGGCCGGACCTCACCCGTGCCCACATCCTGCGGGCGGCGGCGAGGCAGTTCGCCGAGGGAGACGTCCAGCACTGGTGGGTCGCACCCGCCGGCCAGGGCATTCGCACGCGCTGCTCCGACGATCTGCTCTGGCTCCCCTATGCCATTGCCGAGTATCTCCAGTCCACCGGCGACCGCGCGATTCTCGACGAGCTCCTGCCCTTCCTCGATGCGCCGCCGGTCCCGGCCGGAGAGATGGAAGCGTACGGCGTGCCGACCACCTCGAGCGCGGCCGGCTCGCTCTACGAGCACGCCGTGCGGGCCATCGATCGAGCGCTGACCCAGGGCGCGCACGGCCTGCCGCTCATCGGCAGTTGCGACTGGAACGACGGCCTCAGCAACGTCGGTCCTGCCGGCCGCGGCGAGAGCATCTTCGTCGGCTGGTTCCTGCACGCGATCCTCGGCGCCTTCGCACCGCTGTGCGACGAACGCCGCGAGGGCAAGCGGGCGAAGCGCTACCGCGCCGAGCGCGAGCGCCTCGGCACCATGCTCGAGCAGAGCTGGGACGGCGAGTGGTACCGGCGCGCCTATTTCGACGACGGCACGCCTCTCGGTTCGGCGCAGAGTGACGAGGGGCGGATCGACTCGGTCGCCCAGACCTGGGCCGTCCTTTCGGGAGCCGCGCCGCGCGATCGCGCCGAGCGCGCCATGAGCGCCGTGCGCGCCCATCTCGTGCGCCGCGGCTCCGGCGTCATCCTGCTGCTCACGCCGCCGTTCGATCGCACCGCGCTCGATCCCGGGTACATCAAGGGCTATCTGCCGGGGGTGCGCGAGAACGGCGGCCAGTACACGCACGCCGCCGCCTGGGTGGTGCTGGCGCTCACCCGGCTCGAAAGCGGCGACGAGGCGGCGGAGCTCTTTCACATGCTGAATCCGATCAACCATACGCGCACGCCGAGCCAGGTGGCGCGTTACATGACCGAGCCATACGCCGTCGCGGCGGACGTCTACGACCACCCGGCGCACCGCGGACGCGGCGGCTGGACCTGGTACACCGGCTCCGCCGGCTGGATGTACCGGGTCGGGCTCGAAGGGATGCTCGGGCTGGTGCGCCGCGGCGCTTTCTTTACCCTCAAACCGTGCATCCCGTCGTCGTGGCCGGGCTACACGATCGACTGGCGTTTCGGGACCTCGCGCTACGCCATCGAAGTGGCGAACCCGGAGCTGCGCTGCTGCGGCGTCGCGAGCGCGGAGCTCGATGGGGCGCCGGTCGACCCGGAAGCGATTCCCCTGCTCGACGACGGGCGAGAGCATCGGGTCCGGGTAGTCCTCGGGGAGGCGCCGGATCGCCGCGCTGGTGGCTAGGTAGTTTCTACCCAGTCCGCACGCCGCCATCCTGAGTAGGAAGTCCGCTTTTCCACAGTCTCGTTCCGCCATACTTTGACAGGGCTGAATCGATGGAGGGTCCCGCCAGTTGACCGCCGAAGCCGGCCTACCCAGCGATGGAGCGTTGTGGCAACAGCGCCTCGAAGCCTCCGAGCTGCGCTATCGCCGGCTGTTCGAGGCGGCGCGCGACGGGATCCTGATCCTCGACGCCGCCACCGGCGCCGTCGACGACGTCAATCCCTTTCTCTGCGAGCTCCTCGGCCTGACGCGCAGCGAGATCCTGGGCCTCAAGATCTGGGAGCTCGGCCCGTTCAAGGACATCCCCGCCTCGAAGGTGAACTTCCGCGAGCTCCAGGTCAACGAGTACATCCGCTACGACGACCTGCCGCTCGAGTCGGCCCAGGGCGCGAAGATCTCGGTCGAGTTCGTGAGCAACGTCTACGAGGTGGGCGGCAAGGCGGTCATCCAGTGCAACGTGCGCGACATGACGAAGCGCAAGCAGGCGGAAGCGGCGCACGCGCTCCTCGCCCGCGCCGCCGAACAGGCGCACGATTCGATCGTCATCACCGACGCCTCGGGCCGCATCGTCTTCGTCAATCCGGCGTTCGAGCGCCTCACGGGCTGGAGCCAGGCGGAGGCCCTCGGCGCGAATCCGAGCATCCTCAAGAGCGGCAAGCAGGACCGGGAGTTCTACGCCCACCTGTGGGCGACGATCTCGGGCGGCGCCACCTGGACGGGGACGTTCGAGAATCTGACCCGGGAAGGCCGGCGCTTTCAGGAGACCGCTACGATCTCGCCGGTGCGCGATAGCGCAGGGGAGATCCGTCACTACGTCGCGATGAAACGCGACGTCACGCAGCAGGTCTTCCTCGAGCGCCAGCTCCATCGCTCGCAGAAGATGGAGCTGGTCGGCCAGTTCGCCGGCGGGATCGCCCACGACTTCAACAACCTCCTCGGAGTGATCCTGGGGTACGCCGAGCTCCTGCGACAGGAACTGCCAGCATCGGGACCGCTGCACGAAGGGGTGGAGGAGATCCTTCTCGCCGCCGACCGGGCCGGTCGCCTCACCCGCCAGCTTCTCGCCTTCGGGCGCAAGCAGGTCTTGCTGCCGCAGGTTCTCGACTTGAACGCCGTCGTTGCCGACATGGAGCGCATGCTGCCGCGGCTCCTCGGCGAGCGCATCGCGTTCTCGACCCACAAGACGGCGGATCTCGGCACGGTCGTCGCCGACGCCAGCCAGGTCGAGCAGGTGATCATGAACCTGGTGCTGAACGCGCGCGACGCCATGCCGGGAGGTGGGAGGATCGACATCGCGACCGAGAACCGCGAAGTCACTGCACTCGAGACGCCGAGACTGTCGCCGGTTCCGCCCGGCCCCTATGTCGTGTTGTCGGTCACCGACACCGGCGCGGGCATGGATGCCGCGACCCAGGCGCGGATCTTCGAGCCGTTCTTCACCACCAAGGCGGTCGGAGAGGGTACCGGGCTCGGGCTCTCGACGGTGGACGGCATCGTCGGGCAGAGCGGCGGCTTCGTCGCCGTCGAGAGCACGATCGGCGAAGGCTCGACCTTCGGCGTCTACCTGCCGCGAGCGACGGAGCCGAAAGCTGCCCAACTCGCGCCCGCCGCTGTAGCCACGCCGCGGGTCGGCGGCAGCGAGACCGTGCTGCTGGTCGAAGACGAGGCCGGTTTGCGCCAGTTGCTGCATCGAGTCTTGGCGAAGAGCGGCTACACGGTCCTCGTCGCCAGCGACGCCGTCGCCGCCGAGAGGCTCCTCATCAACCATCCGAACCCGATTCACCTCCTGATCACGGACGTCATCCTGCCCGGCGTTCGCGGAACCGAGCTCGCCGAGACCGCGCAGCGCATGCACCCGCAGTTGAAGGTGCTGCTCATCTCCGGCTACAGCGACGAGGCAGTCGCAAAGGCCGGGCTCGCCGCCACCGGCCGCGCCTTTCTCGCCAAGCCTTTCCCCTTGGAGCTCCTCCGCCGTAACGTGCGCGACCTGCTCGACAGGTGCTGAGCTCTCCTGCGGGGGCCTAGCGAGCTGTTGGACCGACGAATCCGAAAGACGGAGAAAGGGCCGGCGATCGACGAATCGATCGACCGGCCCGGAGCTGCGACGCTTCAGACGCCTGTCGGCGGCTTCTGGTCGTCCTGATCCTTCGGGTCCTTCTGCTTCGGGTTCTTCTGCTTCTTCGGCTCGGCGGTCGCATCTGCCGCCTTCGCCTTGCCGCCCTGCTTCTGCTTCGGGGGCTGAACCTGTGCCTGACCCTTCTCCTTCGCCTGCTCGGCGGCCGTGGCCTGCGCCGCCTGGCGCTGGAGTTGCTGGCGGTTCTTCAGCTGCTCCGCGGTGCGCTCGCGCAAGACCTTCTGCTCTTCGAGCTCGGCCGCATGACGCTTCTGCACTTCTTGCGCATCCGCCTTGGGCGCCTTCTGGGCCTTGCCCTCGGCCGCCTGCTGCGGCTCGCCTTGCTCTGCGCCCGCGGCCTTGCCCTTGCCCGGCTTCGGTGCTTCGGACGAAACCTGCGCTTTCTCGCGCCGCTGCGTCTGCTGCAGACTCTGCTGCTGCTTCTGCTGCTTCGCCTTGAGCTCCTGCTGCTCACGTTCGAACTGACGCTCGTTCACCTTCGGCGGTGCCGGTGGAACGCGCGGTGCCACCGGGATCTGC
>Ga0154020_10011324_pt1 | contig 10170 bp, 7 predicted proteins | sample Klosneuvirus_201_FD_109709 | JGI IMG/M metagenome (GOLD analysis project Ga0154020, IMG submission 109709) | Active sludge microbial communities from wastewater, Klosterneuburg, Austria - Klosneuvirus_20160825_MG | ecosystem: Engineered > WWTP > Aerobic digester > Activated sludge | place... | reverse complement strand
GGCAAGCGCAGTTGGCTCGGTCCAAACTGCGCCATTATCGACCGCATCACAATCGGTGACGACTGCGTTGTCGGTATGGGAGCAGTCGTTCTCAAATCACTTCCCGATGGCAGCGTCGTCGCCGGAAACCCGGCAAAATTGACATCTGATCTTAAGCGCCAATCGGAGTTGCTAAAACGCGTCGAAGCCTACCTCGATAGCCAGCCCTGATTACTTAGCGGCTGCTAACGTCCTCCATTTCTCAAATTCCCAAACTCGGCGTTAAAGAACTCCATCCGCTTGCGTAATAGTGATTGGGATTAGTTAAAACAGAAATCGGAACAAGGAGCACCAGCAATGGCAGACAAAGTTGACGCCGCAACGGCGACAATGATTAAGAACCTCGAAGAGAAAACCGGCAAGACGCTCGCTGAATGGGTCAAAATCGCCAAAGCGATTGGGGATGTCAAACACGGTCAGATCGTCAAGGAACTCAAAGAAAAACATGAGCTCGGACACGGCTACGCCAATCTCATTGCCCATTCTGTCGCTGGGCTGGTGGGTGAAAATGCGATCGAGAAGGATGACTTAGTAGCCGCACAATACGCAGGAGAAAAAGCGGGACTTCTCCCGGTCTATGAACAACTCGTGAAAGCGGTATCCGCGTTTGGTGCAGATGTCGAAATCTCGCCGAAGAAAACCTATGTCTCGCTTCGTCGCTCCAAGCAATTTGGTCTTATTCAGCCAACGACAAAATCACGCATCGATATCGGCATCAACCTCAAAGGCACCGAACCGGGCGGCAAGCTCGAAGCTGCCGGCTCATTCAACAGCATGGTTACTCATCGCGTCCGCGTTGAAACCGCCGGCGATGTGACAAAGGAACTGATTGGCTGGTTGAAAAAAGCTTACGACGCAGCTTAGTTACTCAATGCAGGCTCAACGACATAGGGCGCGGCGATAAATCGGCGTGTACGCAATTTCCACCAATTGCAACGGCTTCGAAAAACCGATTGACCTTAGCTTTCTACGGTGTAATATATCGTGTGAGTTTCACAACTCAGAAAGTTGAGTTTGCATCCCATGAGTCAGATAAAGAAGACCCCGTTTACAGAGTGTAACGAAAAAGCTGGCGGCAAGATGGTCGAATTCGCCGGCTACTTAATGCCGATCCAGTATCGTTCAATCAACCAGGAACATCTTAAGGTTCGCCAGACCGTCGGCGCTTTCGATCTCTCCCATATGGGCGAGTTTTTTGTTCGCGGCGCCGGAGCGTTGGATTTCATCCAGAGCGTAACGACAAATGATGCGTCTGCACTCAAAATGAATCAGGTGCAATACTCCGCAATGTGCTATCCACACGGCGGAATTGTCGATGATCTTTTGGTTTATCGCCTTCCCGATGAATACATGCTCGTGGTCAATGCCGCTAATCTCGACAAGGATTTCGCCTGGCTGATGGAGCACAAGCCCAAGGGTGTCGAAATGATCAATCGTTCCGACGAGCTTGGTCTTCTTGCCATTCAGGGACCCAAAGCCGAACAAGTTATTCGCAAGATCGCCAAATTCGATTGGGACAAAATCGGCTACTACGAATCTGGGCGTACCGTTTTCTGCGGCAAGGACACTCTCTTTAGCCGTACAGGCTACACCGGCGAAGACGGCTTTGAAATCTACTGTGATCCGTCCATTGCCGTCCAATTATGGGAGCAGACTCTCGAAGCTGGCAGAGAATTCGATATCGAGCCAATCGGCTTAGGCGCCCGCGACAGCTTGCGTCTCGAAATGCGTTACATGTTGTACGGCAACGACATAGACCAGACCACCAATCCAATTGAAGCCGGATTGGGCTGGATCTGCAAGCCCGAAAAGGGCGAGTTTGTAGGTCGCAAGCCGATCGTTGATATGAAAGAAGGCAAGCCGCCGCGCCGGATGCAGTCATTGGTACTCAAGGACAAAGCGATTCCGCGCCACGGCTACTCAATATTTGTCGGTGACAAAAATGTGGGGACAGTTACTTCAGGGTGCTTTAGCCCTTCACTCGATCAAGGAATTGCGCTGGGTTACGTTGACCGCGCATTTGGGAAAGTCGGCGAAACCGTTGACATCGATGTTCGCGGAAAACGTATTCCTGCCGAGGTGATCAAGGGCGGATTTTACAAGGACGGAAGTCACAAGTAGAAGAATGATCGTAAAGTTATATTTCAGTCCAGCGCCAGTGACCGATGCGAAGATTCGCGGTCGAGTCGCAGTGGTGATTGATGTACTGCGCGCGTCAACCTCGATCAGCACCGCCATTCAAAACGGCTGCCGCGAAATCGTGCCGGTTGCTTCGACCGGCGATGCCGCCGCTATGCGCGCCAATCTCGACAAGGGACAAGTGCTGCTTTGCGGCGAACGCGAAGGCCTCAAGGTTGAGGGCTTTGACCTCGGGAATTCGCCTTCAGAGTATACCGAAGAAATCGTACGCGACAAGGTGCTCATCTTTGCTTCGACTAACGGGTCACGCGCTATCCTGAAATGCGCCGCCTCCGCCCAGACCGTCGTATGCGGTTTCGTCAACCTTTCGATAATTGCCAAAACGATTCTTTCTGCACAAAAAGACGTCGCCGTCGTCTGTGCCGGTAGACAAGGCAACTTCGCGCTGGAGGACACCTTCTGCGGTGGCGCCTTGATCGACTTGCTGGTCGAATCAGGGCAGTTCACTGTCGATAATGATGCGGCGCAGGTTGCTCAAATGTTGTATAAGAATCGTGACAATTCAGTCGAAACCGTCATTGGTCGCGCCGACCATGCACGCTATTTGAAGGAATTAGGTTTTGGCGCCGATATTGTCACAGCCGCGGCACTGGACACCGTCAATGTCGTTCCGGTTCTGGTCGGGAATAAAGTGGTTGATCTGCAAAAACAGAGAGTCGAGGGTACTTTTTGAAGTTCATTTTGATACCGGTCATTCTTGCTATCGCACTTCTGACCCCTCTGTTGTCCGCTGCCGAAAAATCCCTCAATTTCACCTGCGATTTCATGGAAAAACTCGGGGATGCACCTTGGAAGGTGGTAGATAGCCGTGCCTATGCGGCGCAGCTCGACTCGACATTTCAGTTCAGCATGGGCAATTTCAGCTATCGACTCATTGCAAGGCAAGTTCGCGATACTGTTGTACAGATCGAGTCGCAGGTAAACTGCTTGTCGATTCCCAGTCGCAACTTCTTCGACACAAACATTCTCTTCCAGGGAGCTTCGATCTTTCATGATTCTGCACTGGTTCGCGGCAACTCAGTCTACCGAATCAGACTGGTGTATGATTCGATCGCGACTACACGCAATCACTGCGAGTATGCCTTCGGCGACAGCAGTTTCAAACATGACCCATCCGGCGACTTCGATTTCCACTTCGTCCGTGGTTCGCTTGGCGACTATCACTGGAACGCAATTCGCGATGCCTTTGAAAAGGACTATGACGGATTGATCGACCGTTTTCATATCTCTGATCGCACCAAGACGAACTTCTATATCTGCCCGTGCCCCCTTCCCGACATCGGCTGGGATCAACGCTGGGGAAATGGTTACGACTTTGCGCGGCACAATGTCTTTGCGCATTACGGTCATGGTGTCAATGAACTGCATCCGGAAGTCGTCTACATGATGCGGCTGATGCGCGTGTTTGGTTATGCACCGGCATTTCTTCTTGAAGGTGCGGCTTCCAGCATCGAATACTGCGAAGTCTGGACCCGCGATGATTACAAGTACAAACGTCTGCCAGACATCACAACATGGGGTGAAAGCGGCAAATTCCGCAGCGTTGATCGCGAAGTTTCAGCCCACGCAGCCGGCTCGTTCGTCAATTATGTTTTCAACACACGCGGACGCGACCGGCTCATTGAATGGTTCCAGAACGCTACCGACCTGACACTCAACGAAACATTCGCCAAGTCATACGGACAGCAGATGGCCGAAGTCGTTTCCGAATGGCATGGCTACCTCGATACCCTAACGCTGGCTGCCGGACCGCTCAGCTATTTTAGTTCCCGCGCCCAGATGTTTCTGCAGTATCCGAGAATGCTGATTTATGCCGAGAAAGCGCAAGCCGAGGGCGTCGACAGTATCTGGTCGGCGCAAACACTCTCAAGTCTATACTACACCTATGGTGATTTCAAGCGCGCCGGTGAAGCGCTGCAGCCGCTCTTGCGCGACACAACCAAGGCCTATCAAGCACGAATCTTCTATGCGAATATGCTGTTGGCGATGGGCGAGGTCGATAGCGCCAGAAATATCTATGAGAGTTTCGGAAAGATCGATTCTTCTCTACACACCGTTTACTACAAGTTGGGACTGATTGCTTTCAGTAGAGGCGAGTACCCGAAGGCACTTGAAGCTTTGCAGAAAGCACAGTCGATGACCAGGAACCCCGCATTCGGCGTCGATTACGATCTTGCACTTGGTGACATTTATGCCGCACTGAAACAGACCGATTCAGCGTCTGTCTGCTATCAAAGAGCCTTGGATCAATCCAAGCTTCTGGTCGGCGCCTATTCGGACAACTCGTTGCATCATCTCCGCGTCGGCAAAGCCGCCCTGCGCCTTAAAGCTCCCGAACTGGCGGAAACTGAGTTGGAGCTGGCGTTGTTCCTCGAAGAGCGGATGTTCTATGTCGGGCAAATCTTGCTGGCGAAAGGCGAACTTCTTGACCTCAAGAAAGACCGCAAAGCCGCGCGAGAGCAATATCAACAGATACTCGATATGCCGACCGGATATCTCGAAAAACAGCAGGCACGCAAGTACCTCAAGACTCCTTATAAGAACTAATGGGTCGCTTCAAGCGTATACCTCTTTACGAAACCGACTTGAGAATAAGGCATAGATGAACTTCATAAATCCATTCCTGCTACTTTTCGCCGCAGCCGCGTCAATTCCGCTGCTGCTGCATCTGTTCAACAAGCAGCGCGTCAAGGTCATCGAGTTCTCGACGGTCAAGTATCTCGTCAGCCTGCAGAAGACGCGAATGCGCCAAGTCAAGATTCGGCAGATTCTACTGCTGATTTTGCGCACGCTGGCACTTCTCGCTATCGCCTTTGCCTTCGCTCGTCCCACCACCGAGGGCGGATATCTTCCTGCATTGGGCGGCAAAACCACCACCACTGCTGTGATTCTTCTCGATGTTTCCGGTTCTTCCGCATCCGAAACTAATTCGGGCAGTTTCTTTGAAAGAGGAATCGAAAAAGCCGAAGCGATACTCGGCAACTTCACCGAAAAGGAGAAAGTCGTCATCATCGGATTTGCATCGACGTTACTCTACGACTCCGGTGTGCCGACTTCCGATTTTGACCGCCTCAAGGAAATTCTCAAGGCGATGACACCATCCAGTGCCGAAGCGATCCCTTCAACGGGCTTTGCGCGCGCATTCACACTGCTCAAAGAAGCTACTGATCCCAATCTGGAAGTTTATCTCATCAGCGATTTCCAGGGCGACGCTTGGCGTAACTTTGAATTCGACCTTTTTCAAACCGAGCGTATGGACGTGAAGCTCTTTGTGACCTCCACCTCTGGACCGGAAATCGACAACGTAGAGGCCGAGAAAGTCACGTTCCCTAATCAAATAATCACGGCAGGACGAGCATTCACCTTGTTCGGAGAAATTCGCAATCAAAAGGAAGACTCGCCTGCGGAAGTACTCGTATCGCTCGAAGTCAACGATACCCGGGTCGCCCAGACCGACCTTTCCATTCCGCCATCCGGTTCAGGCAAAGTGTCATTTAATTACACTCCGACTGAAGCCGGATTCCTTTATGGCAGTATCGCCATCGACGACGATGACTTATTGTCGGACAATCGTTCTCACTTCGCGATGCGGATACCTTCAGGCAGTAAGATTGCCTTGATCTCTGACGACGACCAGGAAGCGTACTTCACTCGCAACGCACTCGCACCATCAGAAAGCGAAAATCTATCGAAAGACATTTCACTCTTCGGCGCTCTTCAGGCGAGTACTCTTAACCTGCGTGAATATGATGCCGCCATTGTCAATCTCAAGGGACGAATTCCGCAAGCGCTCGTCTCGTCGCTGATCAACTATGTCAACTCCGGCGGTTCGGTGCTATTCCTGATGCGCCCCGATTTAGATTTCGCCGATTTCTCCGAAAAGATCTCGTCGCCGTTGTTCGGACTCCAGGCACTGGAAGCTCCGCCAGTTGCAGCTACCGCGAGCGGCAAGTATCTGCTCAACAATTTCGATTTCGCTCATCCGCTGTTTTCACCATATCGTCAATTTGCAGCGGACAAACTTCCGCAGGCGGAATTCATCGGGCACTTCAAGACCAAAGAGTCCGCCAAGTCGACAGTGCTGGCGCGATTCTCCGACAATTCGCCCGCCGTCCTCGAAGCCAACATCGGCAAGGGCAAGGCGCTATTGTATACTTTCAGTCTCAACGACACCTACTCCGACATCGTTTTCCGTCCGCTGATGGTCATCATGCTGAATCGCTCGATCGAGTATCTCGTTTCCGAGCCGCTGAATCAACGTGAAATGCTTTTGGCTGGAAACGAAATCACCCGCGAACTCGGCCCGCAAGATGCCCGTCAATTTGTGCTGGTTTCCCCAAGAGGCGACACGACCAATGTTTCGGCGGCGATTCGAGCCGGAGCAGTTGTGTTTGATCTCGGTCGTTTGCAATACACCGGCGTCTATCAGATACTTGGCGATGGCCGAACTGTGGATGTTTTTGCAGTCAATTTCCCGTCAATCGAGTCTGTACCGGCTTACGTCGATGCCGAGGATGTCGGCGCCAAGATTGCCGGGACCAGAGTCATCGTGCTCGACTACGAATCCAACCCGGCAGAGTCCATTGCCTCTGCGCGATTTGGCACAGAATTATGGAAGCTTTTCCTGCTCTTTGGCTTTATCTTCCTGCTGATTGAAATGGCTGTCGCCTACAGCGCGCGCACCGGGGAGGTAAGCACTGGTTGATCTATCTACAACTGGCAGGGATTCAGAAGAAATATAACGACGACCATCTTCTAAGGGGCGTTGATCTCCAAGTCGTTAAGGGTGAAAAGTACGGCCTAGTCGGCCCGAACGGCACCGGCAAAACTACCATCATCAAGATTGCGCTGGGGCGCGTTCTTGCCGATTCCGGCACGATCATGCTTCATAGTCAGATCAAGGTCGGCTATGTCTCACAGGAAGACGAAATCGAATCGGACTATCCGCTCTTTCTCGCCATGCTCGAATCATACTCTGAACTCCTTGCAATCAAGAGCGCCATGGAAGAGATGGAAACTATCATTGCGCATGGTACTGCCGCAGATCTGGAAAAGTATGGCGAACTTCAGCACCAATGGGAAGTACGCGGCGGCTACAATCTCGATACCACCATCAAGAATACACTGATCGGCCTCGGGTTCAGCGAGGATGATTTCCATCGCCCGATCTCTAGTTTCTCCGGCGGCGAACGCAATCGTGCATCCCTGGCGAAAGTGCTGCTTCATTCGCCGGACTTGCTTCTACTCGACGAACCAACCAACCATCTCGATATCGAATCAACTATCTGGCTCGAAAACTATCTACAGGCGTTCGAAGGTGCTTTGATTGTCGTGTCGCACGATCGTGTGTTCCTCGATCACGTTGTGAATAAGATTGTCGAACTTGAGCAAGGGAAGTTAGAGCTGTATCACGGCAACTTCACTGCGTACTGCGTTGAGCGCGCTGAACGGCGTCGCCTGCTGCTCAAGAAGTACTTGCACCAACAGGAAGAAATCGCGCGCATCGAAGATTTCATCGTCCGCAACATCGCCGGACAAAAGACCAAACAGGCGCAGTCGCGACGCAAGTCGCTGGCAAAGGTAGAGAGAATTCAGGCTCCGACACACGATGCCAAGAAAGCTATCATCAAAATGTCGGCATCGCGGCGCGCCTACTTGTCGATACTCAAGGTCGAGGACCTTGCGTTTGCCTATGGTGATCGCGTTTTGTTTTCCGATGTCGAGTTCGAAATCGAACGCGGTGATCGCGTTGCCCTGATTGGCCGCAACGGCACCGGCAAGTCGACGTTGGTAAAGGCAATCATCGGCGATCTGGATGTTCAAGACGGCAGTATCGAGATGGGCAAGAACGTCGATATGGAATATTTCGATCAAGAATTAGCGATGCTCAATCCCGACGAGACCGTGCTCGACACTGTCTGGAATCTCCAACCGCAATGGGATGCGTTTAAGCTTCGCAGTCATCTTGCGCGTTTCTTGTTCTTCGGCGAGGATGTTTTCAAGCAAACCAAGATGCTCTCCGGCGGTGAGAAGAAGAAACTCGCGCTGGCGTGGCTTCTGGCATTACCGGCAAACTTCCTGATTCTCGACGAACCGACAAACCATCTTGATATCGGTTCCCGCGAAGTTCTTGAAGAAGCCCTTCGCGAGTTCGACGGTACTGTATTGTTCATTAGCCACGACCGCTTCTTTCTTGACTCAGTCGCAACGCGCGTCCTTTCGCTGGAGAATGCCAAGATCATCGACTGGCGCGGCAAGTACTCAGAATATGTCGAACGCAAGAAGACGCAATCTGATGGCGGCTATGCCGGTGATCGACTGCAGAAACGCGATTCGTACAAAGAAGAACGCCGGCTCAAGAATTTGGCGACTGCGCGAAAGCGCCGAATCAAAGAGCTTGAAGACATAATTGCAATTCATGAAAGCGACATCGAACGTCTCAAGACAGAACAACTCGATGAGAAACACGGCGCCGACTGGTTGAAACTCGGCGAACTCGCGAAAGAACAACAGCGCGTACAACTGCTGCTGGATAACGCCATGTGGGAGTACTATCAATTACTTGATGAAGAAGAAGCTGCTAATCGTTAACGGCTCGCCGCGTCACGGCAGTTCGACCGAAATTCTCGCCGAGCAGTTCGAGTCGGGATTTCGTTCGGTGATTGCCGATGTCGAGGTTACTAATGTGCGTTTGAACGACCTCGAAATTATCCCGTGTCAATCTTGCGCCGTCGATCCGCGTCCGCTGTTGTGTATCTATAAGGATCAGCTCTACCCGGTCCTCGAGCATCTGCGCGAAGCCGACTTCGTTCTACTGGCATCGCCGATCCACTTCGATACGGTGTCTTCGCAAATGAAATTGTTCATTGATCGCTGTAATTGTTTCCGCCCGCCAAAGTTTGTGAAAGGCAAGGCAGTCTTCGACAATCCAGGCATCTTGAGCAGTAGGGGAGCCTACATATTGGTCGGTGGAGAGAGAGAGAAGTATGATGCCGCCGAACGTGTGATCGGCGGATTCTTCATCTGGTGCGGTATTACGAAATCGGGGCGCGTGACCTACTCACACAGCGAGGACAGGCTTGGTTCGGTGAAACGCGATAAGGCAAAACTCGAAGAGTGCTTTGCTTTCGGCGTCAACTGCGCGAGTGATCTTGCGTCATCTTAACGCTTCTTCAATTCTTCCAACCAATTCAGTACGACAACAAACTCGCCAGTAGCCTCGCCGGTTTGTGGCACATTCAAGATGAACTTCTGCGCATCCGCAGTCATATCCCAGCGAAATTGTGTCGTGCCGGTGAATGCCATGCGCTGCCGGAACAGCTTCTCCGGCCGACCGGCGTCGAAGTTCGGTCCGGAAGTGTTCACTTCCACAGACTTAAAGTCAAAGCTTCGGTTGGTATAGATGAGTTCTTTGCCGTCGGCGCGCCACTTTGCGTCCCACCCATTGTCCGCGGATATCTGCCACTTACCGCCGGTAGGGCTCAAGTCGCGGACGAAGACCTCCCGCTGACCGGTCTCGGTACTCGAATAAGCCAGGTAGCGGCCATTAGGGGACAGAACGCCTGTCTGCTCGACGGCTGGAGTCTTAACCAGCGCAGTTACTTTGGTCGAGTCAGAATACTTGACGGTTATGACATCAAAGGCCTGATCCACAATCGACATAACAATCGTCTCTCCGTCCGCTCCCCAACATGACGCGCCACAGTTTTTCCCACTTGCTGCATAGATTGACCGCGGCACACCGACGCCATTGGCCTGTTGTTCAAAAACGCCGAAAACACCGCCGCCGTTTTGCGCATAGAGTATCCTTGTGCCATCCGGCGACCAAATCGGCCAGATTTCATCTTCCTCTTCAAAAGTCAATCGCGAAGAGACCCCGCGGCGAAGATCGCGAATCCAGATGTCCGATTTCTGACTCCGGGTGTCGCCCAT
>Ga0154020_10011323_pt1 | contig 10171 bp, 9 predicted proteins | sample Klosneuvirus_201_FD_109709 | JGI IMG/M metagenome (GOLD analysis project Ga0154020, IMG submission 109709) | Active sludge microbial communities from wastewater, Klosterneuburg, Austria - Klosneuvirus_20160825_MG | ecosystem: Engineered > WWTP > Aerobic digester > Activated sludge | place... | reverse complement strand
TCGTCAACTTCCGAGACGAAGAACCGTCCGGGTGCCCCAGGACAGGGGTCGACAGGCGCCGAGGGCGCGCGTAAATCGCGGCCGCCCCATGAGCGACGCCTCGACGCCCCAAGCTCCGCAGCCGCCCGAAACCCGCATCCGCGAGGTCCTTCACCGGATCGACCAGGGCGGGGCCCCCAAGTATCACGCGAAGAACGCCGAGACCGGCAAGCTGTTCGCGCGCGAGCGCATCCGGCGGCTGGTCGATCCGGGCAGCTTCGTCGAGGACGCCGCCTTCGCCAACGCGCGGGACCCGGAGCTCCCGGCCGACGGCGTCGTCACCGGCACCGCGACCGTGGACGGTCGCACGGTGGTCATCATGGCGAACGACTCCACCGTGAAGGCCGGCTCCTGGGGCGCCCGCACCGTCGAGAAGATCCTGCGCATCCAGGAGACCGCGCGCGATCTCCGCTGCCCGCTGTTCTACCTGGTCGACTCCGCCGGCGCGCGCATCACCGACCAGGTCGAGATGTTCCCCGGCCGCCGCGGCGCGGGCCGGATCTTCTACAACCAGGTGGCGCTCTCCGGGCAGATCCCGCAGATCTGCCTGCTCTTCGGGCCGTCCGCGGCCGGCGGCGCCTACATCCCGGCGTTCTGCGACGTGGTGTTCATGGTCGAGGGCAACGCCAGCATGTACCTCGGCTCGCCCCGCATGGCCGAGATGGTGATCGGCGAGAAGGTCACCCTCGAGGAGATGGGCGGGGCCAAGATGCACTGCTCGGTGTCGGGCTGCGGCGACTTCCTCTGCAAGACCGAGGACGACGCCATCGCGCGCGCCAAGGCCTATCTCGCCTATCTCCCCGACCACCACGAGGCCACGCCGAAGACGAGCGCGGCCCGCCCCCCCAAGGCCTCGGGCAAGTCGATCGCCGAGATCATCCCCGCCGACGAGAACAAGCCCTTCGACATGCTGGCGGTGATCAAGGAGATCATCGACGAGGACAGCTGGCTCGAGATCAAGGCGCTCTGGGCCCGCGAGATCCTCACCGGCTTCGCCCGCATCGACGGCCGCGTCGTCGGCATCGTCGCCAACCAGCCCAAGTGGCTCGGCGGCGTGTTGTTCGTGAACAGCGCCGACAAGGCCGCGCGCTTCATCTGGCTCTGCGACGCCTTCAACGTGCCGCTCCTCTACCTCGCCGACGTGCCAGGCTTCATGATCGGCACCAAGGTCGAGCGCGAGGGCATCATCCGCGCGGGCGCCAAGATGATCGCCGCGGTCAGCGAGGCCACCGTGCCCAAGGTCTCCGTGGTCGTGCGCAAGGCCTACGGCGCCGGCCTCTACGCCATGTGCGGACCCGCCTTCGAGCCCGACGCGTGCCTCGCGCTGCCTTCGGCCAGCATCGCCGTGATGGGGCCGCAGGCCGCCGTCAACGCCGTGTATTTCAACAAGATCCAGGAGATCCCGGCCGGCCCCGAGCGCGACGCGTACGTGGCCCAGCTGCGCGCCGAGTACAAGGAGGACATCGATCTCGTGAAGCTCGGGAGCGAGCTCGTGGTCGACGCGATCGTGCCCGGTGACCGCCTGCGGGCCGAGCTCTCCATCCGCTTCGCGCGGTACGCACAGAAGCGCGAGGCGCGCCCCGCGAAGAAGCACATCGTCGTCCCGGTCTGAGCCGAGCCGAGGCCTCGGACCGCGAGCTCAGACCAGCGCCAGCGCGAGGCCGCGCTCGGTCTCGATGACCCTCACGATGGCGCCTCCGGCGTGCAGCGCTTCGACGAGGGGCGCGAGGCCCGCGCTCTCTTCGGCGGTCGGTGCCCGCGCAGCGCCGCGCACGATCTCGACCCGGAGCATCCCGCCGCGCTGCCCGAGGATCCGAGGCAGGGCCGGACTGCGCAGCCGCAGGAGCACCGCCGCGATCGGGCTCCCCGCGGCGATGCAGCGCTCGCGGCGATCGAGCAGCGTGTCGTTCCAGATCTGCGCGGACTCCTCGACGAAGCGCGAGGACGCCTGAGGCGGCCGCAGCGAGGGCGCCTTCTCCGTCGAGAACGGCTCGTCCGGCCAGGCGATCGCGGCGAGCTCGTCGCGGGCCTCCTCGGCCGACGCGGGGCGCGCGCTCTCCTCTTCCGCGGTCCAGCGGTCGACGAGCGCGGCGACCGCCGGAGGGAAGCCCGCCCGCGCGCCGAGCATCTCGCCGAGCACCACCCCGAGCGCGTAGAGATCGCTGCGCGGCGTGGCGGGTTCCCCCGCGCGCTGCTCGGGCGCCATGTAGCGGATCGTGCCGAGCACGCCCGCGGTCGCGGTCGCCCCCGCGTCGCCGAGGTGGGCGACGCCGAAGTCGGTGAGGAACGCGCCCCCGGCGTCGTCGAGCAGGATGTTCGAGGGCTTGACGTCGCGGTGCACGACGCCCCGCCGGTGGGCCGCGCCGAGGGCGAGCAGCACCCGGTCGACGATCTCGGCGGCGCGCTTCGCGGGCACCGCGCCTCGCTCCACGAGGCCTTGCGCGCTGCCACCACCGAGCCAGGGCAGCACCAGCGTGGGGCCTTCGGGGAGGAGCGCGCGGGGGCGCAGCACGCTCGGCGCGTCGAGCAGCGACACGATCTGCACCTCGCGCTCGAACCGCACGAGCGCGTCACGACCGGCGCCGCTCTGGCCGCCGCCCACGAACACCTTGAGCGCCACCCGGGGCGTGCCGGGCTCGAGTCGATCGAGCGCCTCGAGGACGCGCGAGGTGGCGGTGGTCGCGACCTCGCGCACCACTTCGTAGCGACCGAACAGCCAGGGCGACGCGAGGGCCGTGTCCGAGGCTCCCTCGAGCGCGCGGCGCGCGCGTTCGCGCAGGCTCCTCGCCCCTTCGCCCACGAGATCACGAAGGACGCGCAACGCAGCCTCCGCGCGACCGAGCTCGAGGCAGAGCGCACCGAGCTCGACCGCCGCCGCCTCGTCGTCGGGTCGCTCGCGGAGGTGGGCCTCGAGGGCTCGACCGGCCTCGGCCGTCTTGCCGCAACGCCGCAGGGTGACCGCCGCGCGCCGGAACTCCCCCGCGGCCTCGAAGCAAGCCGCGGCCTCGTCGTCGCGCTCGAACCGGCCGTGGACCAGGCCCTCGGCGACGCGATCGCCGTGGCGCAGGGCGACGGCGATCGCCTTCGGGTCGTCCTCCGCCGAGAGGCCGCTCACGAGCCGCTCCTGCCGTGGCATGTCGCGCGCCTCGATGGCGATCGCGAACGCCCGCAACCGATCGCCACGCGCGAGGGCGAGGTCGCACGCCTCCTCCCAGCGGAGCGCGCGCACCAGCGCCGTCACGTCGTCGTCGGTCAATCGTCGTCCTCGTCGTAGGTGGCGGAGGCCTCGGCGGTGTGGTTGGCCTCGGAGAGGGTCCTGGCGCGGAGGGCGAGGGCTCCAGCGACGTCGTGGCCGATCACCGGCGGGGGCAGGCCACAGCGGCCCTCCTTGCGCGCAGCGGCGTCGGTCGCGGCCGCGAAGGGCGCGAGGATCCCCACGGTACGGTTCGGCTTCCCGGGCCCCGACCGGTCCTCCCAGAAGAAGCTCCGCTCGCGGACGTCGAGGTGGATGAACCCGCTCACCGGGTAGATGCCGACGCCGACGAAGCCGAGGCCACGGGCGTACCCAGCCACCTCGTCGTCGGCGACCCCCGGTACGACGAGATCGAGCGCCCGTCCGTACCCGTGGTTGGAGCCGGGCTTCTTCGGCGTGCGGTAGCCAGAGAGGAAACGGATCTCCCCGACCGCGAAGTGGCGTTGGAGGGCGTAGACGACGTCGAGGAGCCGGGGCTCCACGGGATGGTGCGCGCCGTCGGCGGACCGGAGGATGAAGCTCGCCTTCTCGAGGTCGACGGGCCCGAAGTTCCCGGCGTCGGTGCGGGCCTCGAGCTCCACCCGCTCGGGGCGATTGATGGCGACGAGCACGAGCTTCGGCCGGCCGTGGGCGTCGAGGATCGGCGGCCCCCCTGCCGCGTGCCATTTCTTGACCATCGGCGCGTAGCCGACGGGCGGCTTCGGCGGCGGGGGCTTCGGTACGTACTTCGGCAGCGGCGCCGGCTTCGGCTTCGGAGACGCGCTCGGTGGAGCGGACGCGTGCACGGAAGGGTGCCCAGAAGGGTGCACAGCAGGGTGCACAGCGGCCACGTGCAGAGGCGGATGCGAGAGGCTCGGGTGGGGGGCGGTCGACGCGCTCGGCTTCACGCCCGGCGCTGCGCCTGCCGCGAGGGTTCCCACGAGACAAGCCGCGAGGGTCGAGCCTGCAGGAACCCAGGCCTTCAGACGCTGCGAGTCGACCCGGACCATCCGCGGAAAATCAGCGCGCGACGACGCGAATCTCGACCACGCGCTCGAGGCGGGCGTCGACCTGACCGAGGACGGCGTCGTCGCGGACGACGCGCCGCTGGGCGCGGAGCACGAGGCCGAGCTCGCCGACGCCACCCGCCGACACCGCGTCGATCCGGAGCTTGCCGGCCGCGTCGAACCCACAGCGCGCGTGGACGACACCCGAGCGCACCACCTCGACGACGATCGGATCGGTCGCCGAGGGGGTGCCGACGACGAGGTCGAAGCCGCCGGCCTCCACGGAGTAGGCCTCGACGCCGGCGATCGTGGTCGGAAGCGCGCCGACGAGCCGGACCTTGGAGGGGAGCTCGGGCAGCTCGAAGCCCGTGAGTGCCCGACCGCCGACCGCGAAGGACACGCCGTCGATACGGGGGAAGCTGGGGACCGGCGTGGTCTGCGGAGCGACGAACACGACCCCCGACACCAGGCCGGCGACGTCCGGGAACGCGCGTGGCTCGAGGGAGAAGGTGGTCTGGGAGGGATCGGCCGCGACGCCCGTGTTCGACAGCACGGAGAGGGTGACGGGCGAGAGGTCGCGCAGGTCGACGCGCGCGCTCGTGGACGGAGCCACCGCCTGCGGCGCGACACACGTGCCGCTCGGGGGAGCCGCCCAGCCGAGGCCGAGCAGATCGAGGGCCGCCTCGCGGGCGTCCTTGCCGACCGTGAGGAAGCGGGCCGAGGCGTCGAGCCGGTCGATGGTGTTGCCCATCGGGCCCACCGTCTGGTGAGCGCGGACCTCGACGACCGAGAGCGCCTCGGCACCCGAGTCGATCGAGGCGGGGTCGACGACGGCCGCCGAACAGCCCACACCGAGGGCGAGCTGGGAGCTCACCGCGACGAACCCGAGGACGGCACGCATGGTCAGTCCCTCAGGGTAGCGACCCCCTCGGGGCTGGGCAAGGTTCGCGGGCGGGTGGCGGAATGGCCCCGGTCGTTCCAGCGTATGTCTTCGCGGGGTTGCGCGTTCGTTCCTCACGTGATTCCGATCGCCCGGCCCGCTGCCCACCCGCCGAACGCTTGGCCGAGACGCCCGAGTCACCCCATGATGACCCCGCCGATGATCGCCCGAACGCCCCGCCACCGCCTGCGGTTGGTCGCCTTGACCGCCGGCCTCGCGCTGCTCGGAGCCCTCGGCGACGACGCACGCGCCGACATCTACAGCTACACCGACGCCGACGGCGTGCTGCACTTCACCAACACACCGAGCAAGGTGGAGCCGTGGAAGCTCCACGCCAAGTCGAGCGATGGGCCCAAGGCCAAGCCGCCGGGCTGGCACCCGCGCCCCTTCGGGGGTGGCGGCGTGGAGCGCTACACCAAGTACGACGAGATCGTCCGCGAGGCGGCCGCCTACTACCAGCTGCCCGAGGCCTTCGTCCGCTCCATCATCAAGGTCGAGAGCGATTTCGATCCGACGGCGCTCTCGGTCGCGGGGGCGCAGGGGCTCATGCAGCTCATGCCCGAGACGGGCGCGCGCCTCCTGGTCGTCGATCCGTGGGACCCACGGGAGAACATCTTCGGCGGCTGCCGCTACCTGCGCATCCTCGCCAACACCTTCAACGGTGACCTCGACCTCACCGTGGCGGCCTACAACGCGGGGGAGGGCGCGGTCATCCGCGCGGGCGGCATCCCCGCGATCGCTGAGACGCAGGACTACGTCGTCAAGGTGAAGTACTGGTATCGCCGTTACCGCGAGCACCCCGACAACGCGCTCGAGGCCTCCACGGGCAGCAGCGCGCCCAAGCCCTGATGGCCGTCCTCGGGACCGCGGGCCACGTCGACCACGGAAAGACCACGCTCGTCCACGCGCTCACGGGTGTGGACACCGATCGTCTGCCGGAGGAGAAGCGGCGCGGCATCACCATCGAGCTCGGGTTCGCCCCGATGGAGGTGGTCGATCGCGACGGCCGCACGCGGACCGTGGCGATCGTGGACGTGCCCGGTCACGAGCGCTTCGTCGGCACGATGGTGGCGGGCGCGCAGGGGGTCGACGTGGCGCTGCTGGTCGTCGCCGCCGACGCGGGGGTGATGCCCCAGACGCGGGAGCACCTGCTGGTGCTCGCCGGCCTCGGGGTAGAGACCTTGCTGGTCGCGATCACGCGCGCCGACCTCGCCGACGCCGAGACACGCGCGCTCTGCCAGATCGACGTCGAGGAGGCGCTCTCGCGCACCCCGTGGCCCAAGGCACCCGTGCTCGTGGTGAGCGCGCGCACCGGCGAAGGGCTCGAGGCTCTGCGGGCGGCGATCGCCACGGCCACGAGCACGGTCGACGTCCGCGCCCGCCGCGACCGACCGGCGCGCCTCGCGATCGACCGTGCCTTCGCGCCCCGTGGTCAGGGCGTGGTCGTGACGGGCACGCTCGTCGCGGGTCAGGTCGCGGTGGGCGACGAGCTCGCGCTCCTGCCCGGCGACACGCGGGTGCGCGTGCGTGGCTTGCACCAGCACGGTCAGGCCGTGCCCAAGGTCGTCGCGACCGGGCGGGTCGCCGTGGCGCTGTCGGGCGTGGACCTCGCCGACCTGCACCGTGGCGAAACGCTCGCCAAGCCCGGGACGATGGCGATCGGGCGCGCGTTCGACGCCGTCCTCACGCGTGCGCGGGGGGGCCGCCCGTTCGGGCGTCGAGCGCGCATCGCCTTCCACCTCGGAACGGAGGAGGCCACGGGGCGCCTCGTGCCGATCGCGCCGATCGACTCCGACGAGCTCCGGACGACGATGGCCGGTGGGGAGACCTGGCTCGTGCGCGCGGTGTTCACCAGGCCGACCACCTTCGCGGCGGGAGACCGGGTGGTCGTGCGCGCCGACGGCCCGCTCGCCTCCGTGGGGACGACGCTCGGATCGCTCGTGGTGCTCCGGACCAACCCGGGCCGCCTCGTCGGTGGCCGGGCGCGGTACGCGGCGCGCTTGCGCGCACTCCTCGACCCGTCCGAGCTCGCGCGGGCCGAGCTCGAGATCGACCAGAGCGGCCTCCTCGGGCTCTCGCCGCCGGAACTCGCGCTGCGGCTGCCCGCGCGACACGTCGCCAAGGAGCTCGCGAACAAGCTCGCCAGCGCGGAGGTGCGCAGCGGGACCGGGCTCCGGTGGGTGGGCGCCGAGGCGCGCGCGCGGGCAGAGGCGGCGTTGCTCGCCCACGTGACGCGCTACCACACGACCCACCCCGACGACGAAGGCGTTCCGCTCGCGGTGGCCCTCTCGGGGGTGCCCGCGAACGCGGCAGCAGGGCTCGCCGAGGCCACCCTCGAGCGCGCCGTCGCCGAGGGGCGGCTCGCACGGGAGGGCGACCGCATCCGCGCGGCAGGCTTCACGGCCCGCGCGCGGGCGGACGACCCGAAGGCCCTCGCCATGGCGGCGGCGTTCGCCGAGGCCGGGCTCGCGCCCCCCACGATGACCGAGCTCGCCCGCACGCTGGGGCTCGAGATCCCCCGGGCCCGCGCGCTCGGCCTGGCGCTCGCCGGGGCCTCTCGCCTCGTGCACGTGCAGGGCGACCTGTGGTTCGACGCGGCGGCCCTCGAGGAGCTGCGCGGGCGGGTCGTCGCGCTGCTGGAGCAGAAGGGCACGATGTCGACCGGTGAGTTCAAGGATCTCGTCGGCGCCTCGCGGAAATACGTGGTGCCGCTCGCCGAGTGGCTGGACGCCCGCAAGGTCACGCTGCGCGTCGGCGACGTGCGCAAGCTCCGCGGCCGCTAGACGCCGCGCCGATCGGCGAGCGCCTGCACCGTCACCGCCGCGAGCGTGAGCGCGCCGGCGCCCACCATCAGCACGTGCGGCGCCCGCACGAGCGTGCCGACCCCCTGGTCGACGAGGGCTCCGAGGGACACGCCGTCGGCGGGGCCGAGGCCGAGGAAGGCGAGCGCCGCGTCCGACACCAGCAGCGCCGACGCCGTCGAGCCGAGCTGCGCGCGGGCGGTCGGCAACGCGGCGGGGATCGCGTGCCGGAGCAGCACCTGCAAGGGGGGGGCGCCGAGCGCGCGCGCGGCCTCGACGTACGCGAGCCCGCGAATCACCCGCAGCTCCGCGAGCGCCAGCCGCGCGAAAGGCGCCCACGCGGTCAGCGCCAGGACCACGGCGACGTGCAGGCGCGAGGGCCGCGGCACCGCAGCCACCAGCGCGAGGGCGAGGACGAACGAGGGGAACGCCTGCAGCCCGTCGCAGAGCCGCGTCAGGGCGCGCGCCGCGACGCCGCCGCGGAGCCCGGCCGCGGCGCCGAGGGTCGTGCCGAGGACGAGCGAGAAGGCCGCCACCACGAGCGCGAGCAGGAGCCCGCGCAGCAACGCCTCCGTGGCCACCGCGAGCAGATCGACCCCACCGTCGCCGCAGCCGAGGGGGTGGCGCAGCGACGGACGCGCGAGCTCGTCGACCAGCACGATCCGCCGCGGATCCGCGGCCCGCGCGAGCCGCAGCGCCACCGCGACGGCCACGACGAGCAGGAGTGGCCACGCGCGCCGCACGTCAGCGGGCCCTCGGATCGATCGCGGCGTGGAGCTGCACCCCGAGCGCCTGGACGACGACGAAGAAGGTCGCCGACACGAGGACGCACGCCTGCAGCACGGGCAGGTCGCGGGCGGCGAGCGCGTCGACGAGCACGGTGCCGAGGCCCCTGCGCTCGAGCAGGCGCTCGAGGACGACGGCGCCGCCGAGCAACGCGCCGAGCTGGGCGGCCAGCACCGTCACCAGCGGGCCCGCGCACGTGGGCAGGGCGTGGACGAGCCAGATGGCGGCGCGCGAGCGGCCCTTGGCCCGCGCCACGCGGAGGAAGGGGCTCTCTCGGGCCTCGAGCAGCGTCGCTCGCGCCATGCGCCCCACGGCGGCGCCGAGCGGCAGACCGAGCAGGAGCCCGGCGAACAGGAGGCCTCGCAGACCCGCGTCGGGATCGGCGGGCAAGGGGACCCATCGCAGCCGCACCGAAAGGGCCCAGGTGACGACCGGCGCGAACGCCAGCAAGGGCACCGAGGCGCCGAGCACGATGCAGCGCTCCGCGAGGCGACGCGCGAAGCCGTGCGTCGACGCCACCGAGACGAGGCCGGCCCCGACGCCCAGGATCGACCCGAAGCCCACCGAGACGCCGGCCAGGCGCGCGGTGTCGGGCAGCGACTCCACGACCACGGAGATCGCGTCGCGGCTCGGCGTCCGCAGCGAGGCGCCGGCCTGACCGTGGAGCAGGCCGGCAAGGAAGCGGAGGTACTGGGTGAGCAGCGGATCGTCGAGGTGGAGCCGCGCGCGGAGGGCGGCGCGCTCGGCCAGGGTGGCCTGTTCGCCGAGGACGACGAGGGTGGGGTCGCCCGGCAGCAGCCGGAAGGCGAAGAACACCACGGTCGCGACGACGAGGACGACCACGAGACCCGTGGCGAGCTGCGCAGCGAGCCGACCGAGGGTCGATCGCCCGCCCATGGTCTCAGGGCAGGCAGAGCTGGAAGTCGGTGGTGCTGTCGATGACGCGGCCGTCGCGCGCCGCGGCGCCGACGCAGGCGTAGCCGTCGCGGCAGTCGCTCGACTTCTCGCAGGTGCGCACGCAGAAGCGGCGGGCGAAGCGTGAACCGCTTCCGCTCGGGAGCACGGGCTCGCCGGTCGTGGCGTGGAACTCCACGCACACCGACTCGCCAGGGCAGGAATTGGGGGTGCAGTTGAAGATGGTGCAGTAGCCGCCGGTCATCGACGTGTCGCAGAAGCGGTCGCCCTGGACGCTGCAGTCGGTGCCCACCTGGCAGCTGTCGCCGACCTCGGGCTTGCAGCCCACGCCGAAGATCGCCAGGCCGAGCACGAGCCCGAGCGCGCGCACGGTCGCGACGGGCGCGGTCGCGGACAGGTCGAAAGCCGTCATCGGCGCGCACCCTAGAGCATGGTGGCACCAGCGTCGAGC
>Ga0154020_10011320_pt1 | contig 10172 bp, 4 predicted proteins | sample Klosneuvirus_201_FD_109709 | JGI IMG/M metagenome (GOLD analysis project Ga0154020, IMG submission 109709) | Active sludge microbial communities from wastewater, Klosterneuburg, Austria - Klosneuvirus_20160825_MG | ecosystem: Engineered > WWTP > Aerobic digester > Activated sludge | place... | reverse complement strand
TTGGCGGAGGTGATTGTACGGCAGTTGTTTGATGGGAACCCGCATGTACGGGTGGAGTTTGTGGCGGCCGCAGTGGTGTAGGGTTTAATCAATTTTTATAGTTTTCCCTATTTTCACTCGCTCCTCGCCGGCCACCACCTCCCACACATACAGCCCCGGCGGCAAGGCCCCTGCCTCGATCTCGTTTACGCCCAGCATCAGGCGCTGCTCCAGCACCAGCCGCCCGGCTGCGTCGTGCAGCCGCAGTGCCGGGCTGCGCAGGTTGGCACTGAGCGCCACCGCGAAGCGCTCGCGGAAGGGGTTGGGCCACACCAGTACCTGCGCTTGCAGCACCGGATTGTCCTGCGCCGTCACGCCGAGGTAGAGTGTTTTGCAGTGGGTGTCCGTACCGTACGGGTTGCTTACGGTGAGGCAGACTTGGTAGGCTCCAGGCTTCGCGTACTGGTGCTGCGGGTGGCGAACGCTGCTGGCCGGCGAGCCGTCCCCGAAGTCCCACGACCAGGTGGCCGGTTCGTAGTACGACAGGTCGCGGAACTCCACCGTGAACGCGTTGAGGGTGTCCTGCTCGTAGCGGTACCAGGCCTTAGGGTGGTTGTTCAGGCCGAGGGTGTCGCAGGGCGAGCCGTCGAGCGGGCCGAGGCGGTAGTTGGCAAACGTGGGTAGGCTACTGTTGTTATTACATATTAATCGCACACCAGGCTGCTGGAAAGCGCAGTCCGTGCCGGCTTCGTCGGGCTTGTGGACGACGTGCAAAGTACGGGAGCCGCTTGAGGTTGTTAGATAGATTTTATCGTCAGGTGCTAAAAAGCCGCGATGGAAAAGGGTCGGAAAAGGGTCGTTAAACTCCTGATAATTCTCAATCAAAACACCAGATTCGGCAACCGGATTGCTCCACAGATCATATTGAAGCAATTTGTCGGCAGCCGAAATATATAGCCATCTTGAGTTTGGAGCGATAATAACACCTCGTGCAAAAGTATCCACAAAATGCATTTGCTCGTGCCCGCCAAGCATGCCCGTGCAGCGATCAAAATCGTAAATATCCACATAGTAACCTCTCGGGCCGCCAATGGCATTTTGTATCACATAACGCGACCCGTCGGGCGAAAAAAACGCCTGCCCGATCCCGTTTTCTCGCTTCTGTCCTATGGATTGCAAGCCCATATTATAGATTCCAGAAGGGGCAATTAATACCGTATAAAAGCGGTTGCTCTCAATTTCCGGCACCATCAGCCACCAGTCACGCCCGTTGGCATGCTGGGTCATGGCGAGTTTGCCATATTCCACTGTGTCGGCTACAATAGTCGTCTTGCGTTGAATCACTCGCCCAAGGCCGCTGTTCTGTGCCATGTCCACTACCGAGTAATAACATCCGGTGCATCCGCCGAAAATTGTACCATCGGGCAATGTGTACCATTTTTCTTCAAGATGAAAAAGAATGTAGCAGTCGGTCCGCTCCGGCCAAGGGATGATTATGGCACCCTGCGGAAGGTCGTATCCGGTTTCATTGAACGCATTGAGCAGCCCGCCGTTTTGCATCACCAAGTGTGATTTATTGAAAACATCAATACCGTTGAAATAGAAAAGCAACTGACCGCTGCTGTCGCTTATAGCGGCATCGGTATCGTTGAAAAATGCGTTGGCAAGTTGATTGTCGGTGATCTCTAATGATCCGTTGGAGAATTTCAGGATGTTAATCCCAAACTTGTCATCATTAGGAGACCAATCTCCACCTGCATAACCAAACAGCATGGTGTTTTCATGGCCCTGAGCAAAAAGCGAATTGCAGCCCAGGATAAGCATAAGTGCGGGAAAAAGTACTTTCATGTTCGGGACGAAAAAAAACGGGCAGACCATGCAATGATCTGCCCGCTAAGGGTTATGGAACAACGATGAATTTTACGACTTTAGCAGGGACATCGCCTACTAATACACGACATAAGTACAGCCCAGGGGCAAAAGCGTAGGCAAGCACTTCACCATTACGAACACGGGCGTCTTTCAGTATTTTTCCGTTCATGTCGGCGATTTGCAAGTGCATCAAAGCATCTGTCGGTAATCCAGTGGCTTGAATGGAGAACCGATCCTTGGCCGGGTTCGGTACTACTTTCACGCTGAAGCCGGAAGTCTTCTCGGTTTTTATCTGGCTCCGCTCTTCACCGCCTCCGGTGCAAATGAGGGCATCGTCCAGTTCAAGTGGCTGGGCCAAGGCGCCGTACAGGGCACGCGCCTGTAGCACCGCGTAATAGCCATGCACGGCCTCAAGATTCGGTACGGCGGCAGCAACTATGGTTGCCAACATCAATAATTTCACTCCGCAAGTTTAACGCATTTCCCGCTCTTCACCCGCTCCCCGCCGGCCACTACTTCCCAAAAATACAGCCCAGGCGGCAAGCCCGCCGCCTCTATTTCGTTCACGCCGAACACGAGCCTTTCCTCCAGCACGAGCCGCCCCGCCGCGTCGAATAGCCGCAAGGCCGGGCTGCGCAGGTTGGCGCTGAGTGCCACCGCGAAACGCTCCCGGAATGGATTGGGCCACACCAGCACCTGCGCCTGCAGCACGGGATTTTCCTGCGCCGTCACCCCGAGGTAGAGCGTTTTGCAGTGGGTGTCCGTGCCGTATTGGTTGCTCACGGTTAGGCAGACCTGAAACGCCCCCGGCTGCGCGTACTGGTGCTGCGGGTGGCGCACGCTGCTCGAAGGCGAGCCATCGCCGAAGTCCCAGGCCCAAGTGGCCGGCTCGTAGTACGACAGGTCGCGGAACTCCACGGCGAGCAGGTCGAGGGTATCCTGCTCGTAGCGGTACCAAGCCTTTGGCTCGTTGTTCAGGCCGAGGGTGTCGCAGGGCGAGCCGTCGAGCGGGCCGAGGCGGTAGTTGGCAAACGTGGGCAGGCTACGGGCATTGTAGCAGGGCAGCCGCACGCCAGGCTGCTGGAATGCGCAGGCTGTGCCGGCTTCGTCGGGCTTGTGGATGACGTGCAGGGTGCGGGAACCGCTGGTGGTAACGATGTAGATTTTGTCGTCAGGCGCCAAGAAAATCCAAAAAAAAGGAGTGGGAAAAGGATCGTTGAAATCCTCATAAGTGGCAACCAGACTGCCCGATGAGGCTATCGGCTTGGCACTAAGGTCGTACTGATACAACGCGGTCTCTCCGGATATGTAGAGCCATCTCGAATTGGGCGAAATCGCCACTCCATAAGCAACTGAGTCCACAAAATGTATTTGCTCGTGTTCGCTCAGCATTCCCGTACAGCGGTCAAAATCATACATATCAACATAATAACCGACCCAACTGCCGATGGCGTTTTGAACGACATATTTTGACCCATCGGGAGCAAATACTGCTTGACCAATGCCATACCATCTGTTATCTCCAACCGTCTGCATACCCATGTTGTGAATGCCATTTGGGTCAATCAGAACCGTATAAAAGCGATTGCTGCGCAACTCCGGCACGACCAACCACCAATCGCGTCCATTGGCATGCCGGGTCATGGCGAGCTTGCCATACTCCACAGTATCGGCCATGATGGTCGCTTTGCGTTGAATCACGCGTCCCAAGCCATTGTTCAACGTCATGTCCACCACCGAGTAAAAACATCCCGTGCCGCCGCCAACGACCCAACCGTCTGGGAACGTGAACCAATCCTTATCCAAATAAAACAGGATATATTGGTCGGGCTGACCCGGCCAAGGGATAATGATACCACCTTGTGGAAGGCTAAAGCCTGTTTCGTTGTACTTATTGAGCAACCCGCCGTTTTGCATCGTCTGATGCGCTTTGTTGAAAACGTCTATTCCATTGAAATAGAAGAGAAGGCTGCCGCTGCTGTCGCTAATAGCAGCACATGTATTGCCAAAAAATGCACTAGCAAATTGGTTGTCAGCAATCTTTAAAGCCCCATCACCAAAGGTCAGGATGTTTATTCCATATTCATTATGGTTAGGAGAAGCCCCCCCCCCCTCGTAGCCAAACAGCATGGTATTCTCATAGCCTTGTGCAAAAAGCGAGTTAAAACATTGGGCAACAAAAAGTATAAAAAATAGTATTTTCATGTTCGGGCCAAAAGAAAAAGCGGGCAGACCATGCAATGATCTGCCCGCTAAGGGTTAAGGAACAACGATGAATTTCACGACTTTAGCAGGGGCATCATCTGCCAATACGCGGCAGATATATAGCCCGGGGGCAAAGGCGTAAGCGAGTACTTCGCCGTTACGAACGCGGGCGTCTTTCAAGATTTTTCCGTTCAGGTCGGCAATTTGTACATGCAACCAGGCCCCTTCCGGCACTCCGGAGGCTTGAACGGAGAACCGATCCTTGGCCGGGTTGGGTACCACTTTTACCTTAAAGTCTGTAACCTTTTCGGCCTTAATCGGGCTTCGCTCTTCACCGCCTCCATAGCAGATTAGGACATCGTCCAAAGCAAGGGGCTGGGCCAAAGCGCCGTACAGGGCACGCGCCTGCAACACGGCGTCGCCGCCTTCGTAGTAGCATTGCAAAGCAATAGTCAACAGGTCGTCCAACTGACTCTGTGTGGCGTTGTAATTGTCGGAAGCAAGAGTTTCCAGCCAAATCCGGTTCAGGGTCTTCCGGTTGGCAACCAGCAAATTGGTGTCTGGTATGGTGGCATTTTGGCCAATTATGGCTGTGGCACTTGTCAACCAGGAGGCTTTCAGGTCACCGATCAAGCCTTGCCAAGTGGCTTGTCCGGTGCTCAGTTGCGCAAGCAAATTCATTTTCTGATTTTGCAAGGCAAGCGAATCGGCAGCGGTCGGGGCAATCTGATACGCACTGTCGGTCTGGTGGATAAGGCCGATGAGGCTGTCGGCGCCCCGTTCCAGTTCGAGCAACAAGTCCCAGTCTTCTTCTCCGATATTTCCCAAGGCAACCATTTGCCGTTCCACTTCATACATTGCGCCGAGGATGCCTATGCTTGCTTGGACGAAAAACTGATCCACGAGGGAATCCTGTCCAAACAGGCTGCTGTCGCGTTTGATCTTGGCGTACAGGCTGCGCTCCCCTTCAAATTGAGTGGCGAGGCTGTATGCGCCTGTTCCTCCATACTCTCCACGCCCGATGGCCAATTCGTTGCCTGCCAACAACCGCCCGGTTCCAGTTGAGCCGCCGGGACCGTCCGGGTCTTCTTCCGCCAACAATGGTAGTGGGGGACAATTAGCGGGGTCTGTAGCACAAGTTAATAGTGAGCCAAGTGAAGGAATAAACCATTGCCCAGGTTTTGTAGGGGACAGAGGGTCTGTCGGCCACAATGGCAACGCTTGAGGGGTCTGAACAAAAAATCTGGAACCATCTATACTTGCTACATCACCGTAATGCGCGGCGCCACGGAAATCATACATCCCGTTCCAGTTGTTTCCCGCATGTATTTGGTCACCGATGATGGCCGTGGGTGGTTGTTGCCCAGTTGATACCGGAAATCCACATTCCAGCCCGAACACATGATCCCCGATATCCGAATACCGGAGTTTGGTATCGTCGCTTACGCCGAGGAATTGCAGTCCGGCAAACAGGTTGTCCGTGGTGTTGCAGCAGATTTTGTTGTGTTCGGAGCCGATGACAAAAACCCCGACCTTGGCATTGTCGCCGGCGTTGCCGGTGGCGGTGATGGTGTTTTCCTGAATTTTGTTGTTGTCGGCCTTAGACAGGTTGATACCTCCTTCAAGATCGGTGTTTGGGTTGGCATACTGGACATCGTTGCCATGTATCCACCATCCTCCCGTGTTTTGCATATCGATGCCTTTAGCAACTCCGGGCTGTAGGACGATATTGTTGTTCGTTACATGCTTGATCTGGGCGCTTGCATCCGGCATGTTTTTCAAACGAACCGCGACCGGGGAAGAAAGCGCGGAGGGCACGATCTGGATAGGGTCGTTGAGGGCTATGATGGCACGCGTGTATGCCCCGCCGTTTTCGACGACCAAGCCCAGTCCACGGGCGAAAACATCGTTGTCAAAAATGAGTATCCGGTTGTAAGGCCCGGGCAGGCAGTACACGGCCCCGTCCACGTTCTGGATGAGGTTGTTCCGAATGTCCGGGGACGATTGCGGGGCGTGTATGGCCCGCGCTGCGCCGTCGAACGTACAGTTCCGAACGTTGAAGGGCGCGCAATTACGTGCGAATATGCCCATGCCTTCCGAGGTGGCAATCGGAGGAGTAAGCCACAAGTAATCGAGCGTACCCTGCGCGTTTAGGAACCGGGCATGGTGTACATCCAAAGCACATTTATCGGCCAGGATGCCGTTGCGAAGCCCATTGAACTCGTTGAAGAGAGTAGGGGCGCTGGGCGAACCCAAGAAGAATGTGGTATTGGCAAGCGAAAGCCCGGAAAACGGGGCGGTTGCGTTCCAATTGTAGATGTCGCTGCTGAAATTTGGAAGCAGTAGGCTGGTGGCCCTGAATCGGTTGAGTACGGCCGGGTACGGCTGATTCAATGCGGCAAAGGCCGAATTGTTGACGCGAATTCCGACATGGTTGCGGTCAAAATCGTTGCTGTAACTGTTGAAAGAGGCCGGTGCAGCGCCTGTGCCACGCAAGTCGAAGGCAAATTCAGCATCCTGAATTACATTGAATGCTGTGTACAGTTTGCCGCCTGGTTGTACCTCGATGCTGCGCCACATCTGCTCGCACCCGTGTATACCGCGTTCTGTGCCCGAGCCTTGATTGATCAGACCAAGCCGAAGCGTCGAACCGGGAGCAACGATTATCTTCGAACCAGGCTGCATCCGGATTTCGCCGCCAAAGATGAACAAGTCGTAATTGTTGTCAATCACAAGATTACCCTTAATAGCAATGCATGGTTTCATCAGCGTTGGCACACCGGATAAGATGACGGTATTGGCAGGTATGTCGGTGGCCAGAATAGATACGGGAGTAATGTTGGGATCGTTTGGGTTGGCGGAGACGTCGCCGGCGTCAATGTTCAAGTCGTTCGGGCCGGTGCAGGGGCAGGCGAATTCAGTACATTGAATCACTTCAACTTCCGCTTCGCAAGACCACTCAATTTCTGTGCAGAGCCCTGAAGCTGTACCACTCAGGACAATACTCACAATAGTGCCGACGGGGGTCCCTGCGGGCATTTGTACTTGAAGGTTGATGTCTTCGCATTGGCCTTCTGTCAGGTTGAAGGGCACTGGATCGTTACTGATGAGCGTCCAGCCGGGTGGGAGGGTGACATTAGGAGTGATTGAGGTGAAATCAACACATTGTAGTACATCAGTGGCACATACTTGAAAAGTTATATTAGCAGTATAGTTCTTACAAACTTCCAAGTTAAGGGGCGGACATTCGATGATTGGCGCACAAAATAATTTCGCTGTGATATTGTCAAGCACTACAACTGCTAGATTTGGACCCGTAGGAACAAAAGAAAGAAAGCAGATATCTTGAGAAGTCGAGTTGAGCCATGTATAGGGCCCATTAATAAATGCAGGTTGAAGTGGAGGGGAACCAACACTAGCAAGTGGTATTGACGCGATACATACAGGGTTAAAAACTACATTTAGAGAACAGGTTTGTTGGTTTCCGGCACCACAGTTATTAAATATCGGGGTAAGTGGCATGTCCAATGCAGAACATGGAGGGTTTTGGCTTCCCCATATTTCTATGCTTGTAGACCCGGAGGGGCCATATCTGGAAGCATCTAATTCTATTTGAAGATTTTGTCCCGGCTTTACGCAATCCTCCAATTTTAATGAAATACTTGCCTTACCTGGATGAGTGTTTAGAGGAGATGGATCTGAAGGTCTTCCCAAGGGTAGGTGTAACAGTGTGTTTCCACTGACATCTGTACGAACACTCGGAACTCCAATTCGGTCGTAACCTTCAAATAAGTATGGCCACTCTAGCCAAGTATTAACGCTAAAATTTGGATCATGGTTAGGATTGTAATTTTCAAAATCATTCACGCAGACTAGGTTGTCACAACCATCTGTGGGCAAACAGGGCTGACAAACGTCAATATGCCACATAAGAAGAGCGATTTGATTTTGCATCCTGCATTCATCTCCGCAACCTTTTAAAGTGTAAAATAATGGGAAAGCAAATACCCCATACTGATTAGGAGGCGGGGCGATATCCCACCCATCTCCATTTGGGGTGATTTGAAGGTTGGAACCAATGCCGGCCCAAAGAGATGATATGGCTATATCTGAATTCGAAATATCATTACATATTAAGTCATACTCTGAGACATGAATATTTTCTCCATAGCAAGAATAATAAACCTTAGGGCAACAAGAGGTTGGCACTTTAAAAGTAATATCATATTGGCTAATTGTGTAGCAACCATTGCAATTTATAGTAGTTGAGTTTACCATATATCCTAAAGCACAAAAAATATTTAGCTCTGGGTCTGTGATGATTCTGCGTGCGACATTATCGCCAATGCCTGACTGCATTACATAATCTATGCTTTGTCCACTACAATCTGGGTCAATATGACTGAGCATGTTGTCAAACTCTGCAGCATTCATTGGGTCAACGGTTGGATCCCCGCCAATAGGCGCGTAAGAGGCATCTCCTAAAACAACATCGATTCCTCCAGGGTTAGCAGGAGAGCATGAATTCAATGCTATGTTTGTAAAATTGGGTATTGTCTCCCAACAATTTTGTACGCAACCACTTGGGTTAACCAGTACTTTTTGTGGGTTATTGCTGCCGCTACCAGGTTCGTAGTTGTTAACTACTCGAAGTGTTTGATCCCAAAGTGTGTGAAAAGAATTAAAGCCTATCCCAGCTGAATACCCCATAGTATGTATAACTTCATGTAAAAAAACAGAGTATAAGTCGAAAAGACCCGGAAACTGCCCAGAGGGCAAGTTTTTGTTATAATTCCATGCATAGGCGCTGTTGAGCAATATCTGTCCGTGAAAAGTGCTACTACTAGTAGGGAGTAAACTACCTCCATTAATGGCAATATATACCGCTTCTAAGGCAATCTCCTTACATTGTTGGCTTTCAACCTGCCAATAATATGACGTTCCTGTGCCAAGAACGCCAGTAGGCAATGGTAATATAAGGCCTAACTGCTGGACCACGTTGGGGTCGGGGTCGGCAAAGTTAATCCACGCAACTTCCAGATTAACCGCTTGTTTCGGGATTAGTCCACAAGCATTCTGCCCCTGTCGCTGCTGCACCACACTTGATACATAACTCAACACCTCACACACGACCATTTGTGCCTCCTGCGGTGGGCTACCTACCCAGGTCACATTGAAATACCCTGTACTACAATCTGGTGCGGAATTTACATTCGCTGACGAAGCTGGCATCAAATCCTCCGGGTCAAAAGCATTTCCGAACCGGTCATAAATCAGGGAGTCGGGATTGTTACCATTTGGAGGTATAGCTCTGTAATAACCGCAGAAGGGTGTGTTTTGCCCTATGATTGAAAACGGGATTAGGGCGGCCAGACAAAGAGCCCAAAGGCGTAAGACTTCAAAGAAACTAAAGAGGCTGGTGAGGTTTTTTGTAAAAGGTGGGGAAACACTCCCAAGCTGGCGCAATTCGAATTCGTTTGTCATGATTTTGAGTTTTTTTCTGTGAACTGAATGAGGGTGAGCCGTTCTGCCGTAACGAGTACGACAAATCGAAAAACGACAATTCAGAAGCAGGTACGTGGGCAGTTAATAACTGGGGATTAGCAGGCTCCTGGCCAGTAGGATAAAAGCGATGGCAATTATAGGTCGAATTTCCTAAAAATGCCATGAGGTGTAAATGTTAATTTTGGCGTAATTCGTGAATGCGCCAGTATAATAGGTAGATTGGGTGTTTGAGTGTGTGAATGTGTTGTGACTACTCCAAATTTTCCAAAACAAACCGCAAGGAATTACAGCCAGTCAAGACATCCGATTCGCCTGCCCGGCACCGCCCCCTATTTTTGTCCCACAAACAACCACCCCAAAAAACACACCCATTCACCTCAAAACCAAGGCTCCCCCAATGGATTTCGTACAAACCCTGCCCAACAACATCTCCAAGCAGATTCTCGCGGGCCTCGAGTACACCAAGAAAAAAATGCCGACCGACCTGGTGGCCACCACGGTGGACGTGACCGGCCCGCAGGTAACGCCGCCCGGCTCACCGATTGATGGCCAGGTGGCCAAAAGCGCGGGCGCGCCCGTCGAGAAGTACATCACGCTCACGATCGACACCA
>Ga0154020_10011319_pt1 | contig 10172 bp, 7 predicted proteins | sample Klosneuvirus_201_FD_109709 | JGI IMG/M metagenome (GOLD analysis project Ga0154020, IMG submission 109709) | Active sludge microbial communities from wastewater, Klosterneuburg, Austria - Klosneuvirus_20160825_MG | ecosystem: Engineered > WWTP > Aerobic digester > Activated sludge | place... | reverse complement strand
GACTACCTGCGATTGCTCTATGCGAAGGTGGGTACACAGTTCTGCGTGACCTGTGAGATCCCGGTGAAGCAGCAGACCACGGAGCAGATCGTGGAGACGTTGTTGGCGTTGCCTGTTGGGACGCGACTCCAGATCCTGAGTCCGGTGGTAAAGGGTAGGAAGGGGCATTATCGCGAACAGTTCGATCAGTTCCGACGTCAAGGATTCACACGTGTACGCGTGGACGGCGAACTCACGGAGATCACGGAAGGCATGCAGCTGGCTCGGTATAAGGTTCATACGATCGAGTTGGTGATCGACCGACTTGCCGTGGATCCGGAGAGTCCGCGCAGACTCACAGAAAGTGTCGAGACTGCCCTCTCGCTTGGTGATGGCGGACTCACTGTCCTGTCTGAAACAACGCCCGAGGTTTGGGAAGATCGATTCTTCAGCACGCAATACGCATGTCCGCAATGTGGCACATCGTATCAGACGCCGGCACCAAACATGTTCTCGTTCAACTCTCCGTTCGGTGCTTGCAGCTCGTGTGAAGGGATCGGTGAAATGATGGACTTCGATCCTGCACTTGTTGTGCCTGATCCGTCGATCCCCTTGCTGAATGGTGGTATCGCGCCCCTTGGAAAAAAGCGGGAAACATGGTTGTGGAAACAGGTGATCTCGTGGTGTGAACACATGAAGATCCCGATGAATGTCCCCTTAGGTGAGCTCACTGATGAACAACTCAACGGCATCCTCTACGGTCTTGGTGGTTCATCAATCAATGTTGCCTACAGCGGAACAACGGTAAAACACTCCTACATCGGCGTGTTGCCATCACTCAGACATCAACACGAACAGACGAGCACGGCCACGGTACGGAAGTCGATCGAACGGTTCTTTGCAACCATTCCGTGCAGAGAGTGTGGTGGTGCCCGACTCAAGCCCGCACACCTGCACGTGCGTATCGCCGGGAAGAACATCCATGAATCGTCGGTGTTCGATATCACTTCGGCGCACTCCTGGTTCAGTTCACTTGCTGCGAAACTCACGGACCGACAGAACATCATCGCCACATTGATCCTCAAGGAGATCACCAGCAGGTTGAGTTTCCTCCACGAGGTTGGCTTGTCCTATCTCACACTCGATCGCAGCGCACGTTCCCTCTCCGGTGGTGAATCTCAACGTATTCGACTTGCCTCGCAGATCGGATCGCAGTTGGTTGGGGTAACCTATGTCTTGGACGAGCCAAGTATCGGTCTTCATCAGCACGACAACCGAAAGCTCATCACGTCGCTCAAGAACCTGCGAGATCTGGGTAACACCATTCTTGTTGTTGAGCACGACAGAGAGATGATCGAGGAAGCCGATCACGTGATAGACATCGGTCCCGGTGCCGGCGTCCACGGCGGTGAGATCATCGCCGAGTTTTCGATCAAGGGGGCGGCCCGTGGCAATGAAGCTCTTGGACATAACAAGGACTACGATCGCTCTCTTACGCTGCAGTACCTCACCGGCGACCGTCAAATGGACGTGCGTTCGGTACGCAGAGAAGGCAATGGCAAGGTGTTGCGTCTTGTTGGTGCACGTGGACACAATCTGCACAACGTCACGTTAGAATTGCCCCTTGGTACCTTTACCTGTATCACCGGCATGAGCGGGTCGGGCAAGAGTACCCTCATCAATGACACGCTCTACCCCATCCTCTCCCGACATTTCTACAACGCCGAGTCTGTTCCTCTTCCCTACGACCGTGTAGAAGGCATAGAACACATCGACAAGGTGATCGAGATCGATCAGACACCGATCGGGCGCACACCACGGTCGAATCCGGCAACCTATACCGGACTCTTCACGCAGATCCGTGATTTCTATACCATGCTCCCCGAGGCCAAGATCCGCGGATATCTGGCCGGACGGTTCAGTTTCAACGTATCGGGTGGACGCTGCGAGGAGTGTGAAGGTGTAGGCATCCGCAAGATCGAAATGAACTTTCTGCCTGATGTCTATGTTCCTTGTGACATCTGCGGCGGAAAACGCTACAATGCCGAGACCCTTACCGTCCGGTTCAAGGGCAAATCCATTGCCGACGTGCTGAACATGACCGTTGAAGAGGCCTATGAGCTCTTTACGGACATTCCACGCATCAAGGCCAAGCTTGGAACGCTTATGGACGTGGGTCTGACCTATATCACGCTCGGTCAACAGGCTCCCACGTTGTCAGGGGGCGAGGCACAACGCGTCAAACTCGCCACCGAACTATCCAAGACAAGCACGGGTAAAACGTTATACCTCCTCGATGAACCAACCACCGGACTCCATTTCGAAGACACTCGTGTTCTCTTGCGACTGCTGGACAAGCTTGTGGCAAAGGGAAATACGGTGATCGTGATCGAGCACAATCTCGATGTGATCACCTACGCAGACCACATTGTGGACCTGGGGCCAGGTGGCGGACGAGACGGAGGAAGGATCGTGGCTTGTGGGACTCCCGAGGTTGTTTCCCTCAATCCTGAGAGTATCACAGGAACCTACATTAAAACGGAACTCGCTGCCAACTCACTATAGACCATTGCCGACGCCCATCAGCTCATCACACCAATGAGGACGCCGACAGATGACGAAGTATAGCAATCGACTTGAATGGACCTCCATTCGAAGGATCTTAAAGACCGAGAAACGAGACGTGATCATCGTCGTGATCTACTCCGTTCTCGCAAGCCTACTGGGGCTTGTAGTTCCCCTCAGTTCCCAAGCCATCGTTAATGCCGTTGCCTTGGGTGTGTTCAGCCAACAGCTTGTGGTCCTCTGTATCATCGTCTTCTCAGCGATGGTGGCAACGGCAGTGATCTCCGTGTTTGAGCGATATGTGATCGATATGATCCAACGTCGCATGTTCGTGAACACGGCGTTCGATATCGTTTATCGACTTCCGCACCTCTCTCAGTCTTCACTCAGAGAGTCATACGGCCCCGAACTCGTGAACCGGTTCTTCGACGTTGTGACCATCCAGAAGTCCGTTGGCAAATTCCTGCTCGAGGGTACGAATGCTGTGTTGGTACTGCTCACCGGACTCATCGTGCTTGGAGTATACCACCCGTTCTTCCTTTTGTACGACCTTGTCTTCATGCTCTTTGTCCCGGTTCTGATCTACGGATTGGGCAGAGGCGCAGTGGCCAACGCCATCAGTGTTTCCAAGAAAAAGTATATGGCAGCTGCGTGGCTGGAAGATGTGGCTCGGAATCAGCTCGGGTTCAAGTTGACTGGGGCAAGCCCCCTTATCCTCAATCGCATGGATGAGATCGGGACAGGATATGTAGAGTCGAAACACAGGCTTTACATAGTTCTGGCTCGCCAGATCTTTGGCTCATATCTCTTCAAAGGGTTTGCAACAGTAGGGATCCTTGCACTTGGCGGGATCCTGGTGATCGAACAGGCCATCTCGTTGGGTCAACTCGTTGCTGCCGAGATCATCATCATCCTCATCCTGGGTGCGATGGAGAAACTCATCGGTCAGTTCGACATGTACTACGACCTCGTGGCTGCTCTCGACAAACTCTCTACGATCATCGAATTGCCAACAGAGAGGACAGACGGACTTCCCGTGCACAACCGTCCGTCCGGCGGGACTGTGGACGTACGAAATGTTGGCTTCAGCTATGGCGATCACGAAGTCCTCAAGGACGTAACCTTTGTGATCAACGCCGGCGAACGTGTGAGCCTTGTGGGGGCGAGCGGCGCTGGCAAGTCTACTCTTGCCCAGATCATGATCGGACTCGACACTCCGTCACGCGGTTCAATTGAGGTAAATGGCGTTGATACGCGTGTTGCAGAACTCCATTCCTTGCGCGCACGAGTAGGATATGTCTTCCCCGAGAATCAGATCATTCCTGGAACGGTTCTTGAGAACATCACACTTGGACGAGTGGTATCGCAAGAAGATCTGCAGTGGACGCTACGGATGGCCCACTTAACAGAGAGTGTACGAGACCTTCCGAATGGACTCGACACCCAACTCACAGCAACGGGTGAGAATCTTTCGTTCGGGATGCGCCGGCGCATCTTGTTCGCACGGATGATCATGAGCAAGCCCGACGTGCTTATCATCGATGAAGCGTTTGAAGGAATTGAAGACGCCGTCAAACTATCCATGCTTGATGACCTGATGGCATGGCCTCATTGGACCATCATCAACATCTCGCACGACCCCGAGGTAGTTCATCGCACATCGTATGTCCATGTGTTGCAAGAAGGCCGGATCACGGAGTCGGGAACTCCACAAGAACTTCATAGCAAGGCAGGCACCTTCTGCAGCCTCTTCCCCGTAGGAGGTCACCATGGTTGATCTACGTAACAGACACGTCCATACCTTGCTTTCAACAAGCACCATCCACCGCAAACTCGTAGTCTTCATTGGTGTCTTGCTTGCCTTTACCCTCGCCTTTCTCATCCTTGTGCCGTGGCAGCAAACCGTTGTTGGGAGCGGCAAAGTAACGTCCTTTGCTCCCGAGGCCAGACCTCAGACCGTAGAGAGCAGGATCAGTGGTCGGATCGTTCGCTGGTATGTTCGAGAAGGGGCTCATGTGAACAAGGGAGATACTATTGCGATCCTTGCGGATATCAATGTGAACTTCCTTGATACGAACCTTCTCAACCGACTTCAGGTTTTGCGTGAGCGCACGTTTGATGCGCAGGAAAAGGCCATCAATGTTGCGATCCAACGTCGCAAGCAGGCCGAGCAACGCTATAACGCATCACTTGCCCGACTCGAAAACGTGATGGTTGAGATCAGCACGGCCCGTATTCGGTACCTACGTGCAGACACTCTCTTCAAACAAGATCTCGTCTCGCGAAGAGAAGTGGAAACTGCCCAACTGAATCTCCAAAAAGCCATGGCAGATTCTGCAACGGCTTTTGCTGGCATGACGTCGGCTCAACAAGACATCAACGCCTTTGTTGCCGAAGAAGAGCGAGTGATCAATCAGGCCTACGTTACCATGCAGGAAGTGGATGTACGGCTCGGTAATGCTGAAGGCCGCGTTGGATCGGGTGTTATCCTGGCGCCCCTTACCGGAACAGTGGTACGTATCGCTAAGGCCGGCTCCGGACAGACCGTGAAAGAAGGCGAAGAGCTTGCCTTGATCGTACCAACATCGAATGACCAAGCCGTGGAGATCTATGTGAGTGGAATGGATGCTGCTCTGATACAACCCGGCAGATACGTGTCATTACAGTTCAGTGGATTCCCCGCCTTCCAATTCAGCGGATGGCGCCACGTGAACGTTGGTGTATTCCATGGGCGCGTGAAGGTTGTTGATGCCGTTGATGATGGCACAGGTCGTTTCCGCGTGCTTATCATCCCGACAGATGATCCGCAATATTCAACATGGCCCGACGGACGATACCTGCGCCAAGGCACTGATGCAACGGGCTGGGTACTGCTCGACGAAGTCCCGATCGGATACGAACTCTGGCGTCAGCTCATGGGCTTCCCGCCGCAGTTCCCCGTCCCGATCAAGGACACCAAGGTCTCATCCAAGAGTTCGGCAAAGGACGAAGCAACATGAAGGTCTACGCCGTTCTGATCATCGCAGTGATGATGATGGTGGGAACTACCAGTTCCTTCGCGCAATCAACGTTGCGGCTCGACGACTTTCTCCGTCAGGTAGAGTTGAACAACCCTGCACTGCGTTCGGCTGACTTTGAACCGGAGCTCGCAGAGGCCGAAGTCCGTTCGGCACTTGGCAGATTCGATCCGGTCCTCAACATGTCCTACGAATACAAGGACAAGGACGGCAAGGACAAGCTCAACCTCTTTGACGGATCGTTGGAGCTTCCTCTTGACATGCTCTTCGGCCCAAAACTCAAGGCATCGTACTCCCGTGGTATCGGCAGCAGTATCAATCCGGAGTCGGGCACAACAACTCCCGGAGAAGGGGCGTTGGGGATCTCCATGCCCATTCTTCAGGGGATCTTTACGGACAGCCGACGCAACCAACTGCGCAAGGCGATGCTCCGTCCGGATCTCGCCCAAGCGCAGTACCGTCTCGAGCGGAACAACCTCCTGCGTACGGCCGGCATGCGCTACTGGGACTGGAGCGAGGCACTCGCAGCTGTTGAGGTGGCAGACACCATGCTGGCCTTGGCCGTACGACGTTTGAACTTTGTTGCGCGCAGGGCGCAGGCCGGCGAGAGCGCCGTGATCGACAGCGTCGAGATCGCTCAAGAAGTAGAGCGTCGCAAGGGCGAACGCTTCCGTGCGCTGCGCATCGAGGAGCAACTCAGAGTGGATGTAGCTGTCTTCCTGTGGAATGGGAACGGTACGCCGCAACAGACCATTGGGACGCGGCCGTTGGATCTGCCCCCTATCGCCGATACTACCGTGCAGGCGATCGATGCGGCAAATCTTGCCCGTGCCACACGTCCGGAACTTCGCAGAGCCGAAGTGTTTCAACAGACCTCGCGTCTGGATTCGTCCTTGGCGCAGGAGTTCATGAGACCCTACATCGAGGTGGAAGCGGCCTTGCTTGCCTACGACGTAACGTCATTGAGCAACACCGATTACAAGCTCGGTTTCCGGATCAATCAGCCCCTTCTCTTCAGACAGGCATCGGCCCAACAGCAAACCGCCGGGATCACCGTACAACGGGCAGATCTTACGCGGTCGCTCATCGAGCGGATGGTGGATGCCGACGCTGTGAATGCCGTGATCGCCATTGACCGATCCAGGGAGCGTCTCGAGGCATCGAATGAAGAGGTTCGGCTTGCACGGTTCATGGTTGACGCGGAACAACGCAAGTTCGTGGCGGGTGAATCCACACTTCTCCAGCTCAATCTGCGGGAACGGTTCCTGGCTGAGGCACTTCTACGTCAGGTCTCGGCCCGTGCTGATTGGGCCCGTGCAAGATTGATGCTGCGTTGGGCCACAGGAACCATTTGATTCCCGTATCTTTGTGGTCTTATCCAGTCAATTCAAACGAGAGTTACATGAACATCCTTGTCTGCATCAGTCAGGTGCCGGACACTACCACGCGTGTTACCGTGGGTGCCGATGGGAGCAGTATCAACCCAGCCGGCGTGAAGTTCATTCTTAACCCTTACGACGAGTTTGCCATCGAAGAAGGCCTGCGTCTGAAGGAAAAGAATGGCGGAACCGTTACAACCGTCACCGTTGGCCCGGATACGGCAAAGGAAGTGCTCCGCACTGCCCTAGCGATGGGTTCTGATACGGCGATCTTGGTGAAGGATGACGCACGCTCGGACTCCTTTGTGATCTCTTCAGCCATCGCCGAGCTTGCTACGGAGACCTCACCTGATGTGATCATCTTTGGTCGCCAATCCATCGATTTCGATTCGTTTGTTGTGCCGTCCATGGTTGCCGAGATCCTCGGTTGGCCGAACGTTTCCATGGCCTCAACACTCACGATCGATGGTACGAACGTATCAGCAGAGCGTGATATTGAAGGTGGTAAGGAGATCGTTTCGTCCTCGCTTCCGTGTGTGATCAGTGCTCAGAAGGGGCTCAATGATCCTCGTTATCCAAAGCTCCCGGATATCATGAAGGCAAAGTCGAAGCCGATCACTGAGCGTGCCGCTTCGTCGGCAAGTGCTCGAGTTGCCACCGTTGGCATGACCCTGCCGGAAACAAAACGTCTGAACAAGATGATGAGTGACAGCGAAGCCGACATCGAACAATTGGTACGTCTCCTCCACGAAGAAGCGAAGGTGATCTAATGAGCATACTGATCTTCCTCGAAGTTTCCGGTGACGGACTCAAGCGTTCCTCGTACGAAGCCATCACGGCTGCCCGCAGCATCTCTGGCGGTGCTCCATTGGTTGGAGTAACCATCAATGCAACTGACGCGCAGATCGCAACGGCGGGTGCCTATGGTCTGTCGCAGTGTTACAACGTAACAGGTGCCGACTGGACATCCTTCAAGAACAGCGCCGTTGCTGCTGCAGTGGCAGAGGCAGCCACAACATGTGGTGCAAGCACTGTACTCTTTTCTGCAAATGCCACCGGCAAGGACATCGCACCACGCGTTGCTGTTCGGTTGCAGGCCGGTCTGTTGCCGGATTGCACAGAGCTGCACGGCACACCTACGTCGCTCGAGGCCACACGTCCCGTCTATGCCGGCAAGGCCACCATCCGCGTCAAGGCAACTACACCAACAACCGTAGCAACCCTGCGTCCAAACGTCTTCACGGCTCGCGAAGATGGTGCTGCTACAGTTGCCATCACTGCGTTTGCACCTACTGCCAGCGCCGGGATCCGCACGTCGACCGTAACAGGCATTTCGAAGAACGAAGGCATGCTTGACGTAGCAGAGGCCGACATGATCGTATCGGGAGGTCGCGGACTCAAGGGTCCGGAGAACTTCCATCTTGTTGAATCCCTCGCACGCAGTCTCGGCGCAGCCGTTGGCGCATCTCGTGCCGTGGTTGATGCCGGATGGCGTCCACACCGTGAGCAGGTTGGTCAAACAGGCAAAACTGTAAGCCCAACCATGTATATCGCCTGTGGTATCAGCGGCGCTGTGCAGCACTTGGCCGGAATGTCAACAAGTAAGATCATCGTTGCCATCAACAAGGACAAGGACGCACCGATCTTCAAGGTTGCCGACTACGGTATCGTTGGAGATGTCTTTGAAGTGCTTCCAAAGCTCACACAAAAGATCTCTTCTGTCACAGGTCGCAGCTGATCGGACATTGCGATGAACAAGATCCAGGTAGACATCCTCGGGCTCTCCATCAACCCCAATTCACAGCGGGCCTACGCCCTGTTGTTGAAAGAGGTTGACGGAACACGTCGCCTCCCCATCGTGATCGGCGAACCCGAGGCGCAAGCCATCGCCAACGAACTCGAAGGTGTACGTCCGCAGCGCCCCATGACGCATGACCTGCTCAAGAACATCATCGAAACCCTCGGCGCAACCATACGCGAGATCGTCATCAGCTCCATCAAGGAAGGCACGTTCTATGCAACCATCGTCTTTGAGTTCTCCGAACTCGAAGTGGATGCCCGTCCAAGCGATGCCATTGCCTTAGCCGTCCGCTGCGGTGCCCCAATGTATGTGACCGATATCATCATGGACGAGATCGCCATGCAGGCTGAAGACATTCCCGAGATCGAAGAAGGGGCAAGTGACACCCCTGAAGAAGAAGAAGACGACAATGAACTCAAACGTCTGCAACAAAGCAGCGTTGTCCAAGAAGCCCCCTCCGAGCCCCTGACCTTCCGTCAGAGACTCGAACAGGAACTCGATCAAGCGATCAAGGTAGAAGATTACGAAGCGGCCGCACGCATCCGCGATGAACTGCAACGCCTCACCGGCGATGCCTGAACATCGATGATTTGCGAGCAATTCTTATCTTTGTGGCCCGCGATGCCGGAGTAGCTCAGGTGGTTAGAGCAATGGAATCATAATCCATGTGTCGGGGGTTCAAGTCCCTCCTCCGGTACCAAGAACGCAGAACAGCGAACAGCGAACAGCGAACACAGAACAGAGAACTCTGTTTAATTCTGTGTTCGCTGTTCGCTGTTTTATGTTCGCTGTTCGCTGTTCACTGTTCGCTGTTCACTGTTCGCTGTTCACTGTTCGCTGTTCACTGTTCGAGAGAGCTTTCCTCTCCGCCGGCACCCTCACCAGCACCAGCAACGCAAGATTCAGCACGGTTCCTACCACAGCCGTTATTGGTGCATTGACAAGAAGTGGAACGGCGATGAACTCCATGATCACCGCAACGTAGTTTGGATGCGGGATGAACTTGTAGGGTCCGGTGCGTACCAGACGTTTGCCGGGAACGATGATGATCCGTGTGTTCCACGCATCTCCCAATGACGAGATGGCCCAATAGCGCAATGCTTGGGCGGCAACAAAGACCGTTGCCCAGATCGGCCATAGAGTTGAAGTGCCTACAAGCTCGTGACCATTCCCACGAACGACACTCTCTGTGATGAAGCCAACGAACCACAACACATGCAAGAGCACGATCACGGGATAATGCCCAGCCCCATACTCAACTCCACCACGCGCCTTCGCCCGCCGTTCGTTACGACGTGCCATCACCAATTCTGATAGGCGTTGAAGGATGAGGATGGTGGTGAGGAGTTCGAGCAATGTGCTAATGTGCTAATGTGCTAATGTGCTAATGTGCTAATGTGCTAATGTGCTAATGTGCTAATGTGCTAATGT
>Ga0154020_10011318_pt1 | contig 10173 bp, 12 predicted proteins | sample Klosneuvirus_201_FD_109709 | JGI IMG/M metagenome (GOLD analysis project Ga0154020, IMG submission 109709) | Active sludge microbial communities from wastewater, Klosterneuburg, Austria - Klosneuvirus_20160825_MG | ecosystem: Engineered > WWTP > Aerobic digester > Activated sludge | place... | reverse complement strand
ACTTCTTAGAAATGAAAGCTTGTCAGATTCTTGGAATGAAATAGAAGAGTCAGCAATTGCTCAAGAAAAAATGATTGAGCATATTGATAGTTTGAGCTCTGTTAAAGACCAATTATTTGTTGAGAAAAATTCTCGCGAAGAGGCAAAGAAAAAGCTAGAAGAACTTCAGTCTACTTTAGCCGGACAAGAGCGCGTTGTGAAGTCGACTCAAAACGACACACAATCTATTTTGAAAGAAACAAAAAATTCCGAATCTGGTTATAAATCACTATTGGCCGCAAACGAAAAAAGAAGAAAAGATTTTGAAGATGAGCTTAGAACTTATGAATCAGAGTTAAAATATATTTTAGATCCAAGTAGTATTCCAAAATCTGGATCTGCGCCATTTTCTTGGCCACTTAAAGATGTTTTCGTGACTCAATTTTTCGGTAAAACTTCTGCTTCTGGAAGACTCTATGCTTCTGGATCACACAGTGGAGTAGACTTTAGAGCCTCAATCGGAACTCCTGTTCTTGCTATGGCAGATGGTGTTGTTGAGGGCGCGGGCGATACTGATTTAGCCTGTAAAAGAGCATCTTTTGGTAAATGGATATTCATACGCTACGACAACGGTCTAGCGAGCACTTATGGTCACTTGTCAGCTGTTTCTTTTCAAGCTGGTCAACGTGTCAGCCGAGGACAAGTCGTCGCTTATTCTGGTAATACCGGATATTCAACTGGGCCTCATCTACACGTCACAGTTTATGCGGCTGATGCCGTAGAGGTTGCCACAAAGCCAAGTATTTCATGTCGTGGGGCAATTCTTACTCAGCCACTCGCGGCCATTAATGCATATTTTGACCCAATGCTTTATATGCCAACTCCACTTGCAGGGCAGGTAAAGTCAGGCGCTAGATAAAAAACTATCTGTAAGTATTCGCGGATTCTACATATTCGAAAATTATTTTTGATATTTCTCTTGCGTGTTGTGAGGCCAACTCTTTAGTATTGCGAGACATAACACAAAGCATGTATGGTCTTTGAGGTAAGTAAAAAATTCCACAATCCGAATATGTGTAATTTTTTTCTTCAGGACTTTTTTCATATACACCTATTTTTTGAGCAATTTTAATATTACTTGGGAGTTTTGCTCCAAGGTCATTTTCATTTGGGTTTATTTCGGTCATTATTTTAAGTACTTTATTTGAACCATCTATTGATAAGTATCCTGCAAAAAAGAGTGATCTTAGAATTGATAAGTAGTTTCTAGGAGTAACAGCAATTGTTCCTTCAAGAATTTGTGGCGATATATCTATGGAGTTGTAAAAGTTAACCGGGGTTCCACCAATAACATCGTTTGTTAAAATATTATTTGCAGTATTATCCGATTCTTGAATTGATATTTTCATTAGTTCGTCTACGGATATTTTTTGGCCAACACCTTTTTTGTATAAAGTTCCATAGTTTCCATCAAGCCATTTGCTTGTTATTGTTATCATATCTTTTCCGGCAATATCCTTGTTTTCAATTTTTTTCTGCGTTTCGATTACATTGGGAAGTTTTAAAAGACTAGCAGCAACATAAGGGTTATCTTGGTTTACTCCAATGGTTGTACCAGTAGGTATATATTGAAAAAACAAACCCATGTCTAGTTTATTTTGTTCAATATAAGTAGATAAAGATTTTCGAAGTTCGAAGAAGTTTATAATAATATCATTTGGATTTTGTATTAAAACCCTACGAGCTACGAATGGATACTTGTTTTCTAAAAAAGAAAACCTAGAATTCTTGTTTAAAAAAAAGCCAATTAAAATACCAATAATTAGAATTAATAATGCAGCAGCAATTTTCTTATTTTTTGAGTTTAAATTCATAAAAAAAATTAAATATTTAATTAATTAACTTAATGGTAGCTTAGGTCAATTTTTTGAGCAATAGGCAGGGAAGAGTCGCCGGTTTGATCATAAGGTTTGATCCATTAATTGATTTATGCCAAAGAAGGGGGATTAAAGGATATTTAAATTAAATAAGGATTGTAAATACGCGGAGGGAGTGTTTGAGGCGGGTAATTAGATTATTTGGAGCAGGTATTAAGTCGTATTATTTGTACAGTAGATAATTTTTCCTCTATAGCCAATGTCGCAAAAGATATATTGTGCGACATTGTATCACTCTCGAAAAAGCACTCCCCTTGTATAAATTATTGATAAATTAGGAACTTGTTTTTTCAACGCATTTATTAAATTCTTCGACTTGTTTGTTGTACTCCTCTACTTTGGTTTTAAGCGTCGAAAGTTTTTTGTTATATGTAGATACCATTTTATTATGTTCCTCCACCAAGGATTCTTCGTAGTTTTCTTCTATTTGTTTTTTAAGCTCCTCTATCCTTTTCTTTATGGTGTGAAGCTCTTGTTGAATATCGTCGATGCTGTCTTTGTTTTGTTTTGATACTGTAGGACATGAAGATGTTGGTTTTCCAAAATGTTGAACAATGATAGTGGCAAAGTGACCTTTATAGACATCTCTTTTAACTGCAACTCCTATTTCGGTGTATCTAGGGTCTAACATGTTTTTTTTATGAGGTAAACTTTCGCTCCATGCCTTTACAACATCTTTTGATGTTTTAAACCCGCCAAGAGCTAAGTTTTCACCTATAACTAAATATTCGTATCGACTAGATTCGGCTATGTCTTCAATATCAACCCCTTGTGGAGATACGTGTTCGAAGTATCCACGATAAAACATATCATTTAATTTTTCTTCAGCCATTTTATTTAAAGTGTCAGACGTTGCCAGGCTTGAAAGATTATTCTCATTTCTATAAATATTTGTATCTTTTATTACATCAGATAAATTAAAATTAGGTTGTTTTACATCCAAAGTTTCTCCTTCTTCTGGAATTTCATTCTCCTCAATCCTTTCAAGTGGTCCTGGTAAATTTGTGTTGCGTAAATCATCTAAAAGTTCTGAGGCTTCAAAATAAGGAAAAGCCCCAAGGTCACTTTGATTGGTTTCGCTTGTATTTTCAATAACACCTGATTTGATTAAGTATTTTTTAATATCCGGAGTTTGGGTCCAAATAGTTATACCAACAAAGGCAATTAATAGTATTGAAATTATTTTTGTATTCTTCATTTTTATTTGCAATTGCTTGCTATGCTATACCCCGCGCTTTGAGCTGAAGATTCAGAGTCGAAGTATATTTTATTTGTTTCGCTTAGGGTTTTGGCTCCTGAGCACCAAACGAAATAGTATTTACTCCCTCTTTTAGATGCGACTATTGACCCTATTCCCATTTCTTTTGCCTTTTCTGTTGCATTATCTATTGTGTATGAATCAGGGCTTATTTGGCTGGATTTCTGAATAGAGGGTTCTATAATTATCGCATTTTTAGCGTCTTTTGAAAGTCTGCCAAGCAAGAAAGATACAATCATGGCTAAAATAAGCAATATTCCGCTAGCTAGGTCAATACCCTTCTTAGTGCCAAAAAAGTCCTTGATTTTTGTAATCATATTATGTATAATCGCTAGTACTTATAAATTATAACAATTATTTAGTTTTATGGCACATAGAAAAGCAGGTGGAACAGCGCATAACCTAAGAGATTCAAATCCACAATATCTTGGTGTTAAGCTTCCAGGTGGTTCAAAAGCAAAGCCAGGTATGATTATTTTACGTCAAAGAGGTACAAAAATGATGCCAGGAGCTAATGTTGGACTAGGAAAAGATCACACTATTTTTGCTCTTAAAGAAGGAGTTGTTTCTTTTGAAAACAAGAGAAAAACAAACTTTAACGGTAAGACTGTGGTAAGGAAGCTCGTTAGTGTAAAAGTGGAAAAATAATAAAAACCCCTTCGGGGGTTTTTATTATTTTTATTGCTTTTCGATTTTTAATTTAATATTACTTTTAATTCCCTCGTTTAAAATCGCAATATGGTATTCTCCAATTTTGTCTATAGGTTCTTTCAAGAGGATTGATTTTTCTTCCAAATTTATACCAGATTCTTTCTTGAAAATAATACAAATATCTTTTTCATGAATTTTTGAAAAGAGTGTGCCCTTTTCATTAGCTGCTTTTTTAATATTAAATTCATGATCTTTAAATTCTAAAATAGTTTTTTCTAAAAGAGTGTGCTGCATTTTTTTCTTATCTTCTTTTTCTATTTTAATCTTTTTTGCAGCTTCGATTAGTTCGGGAGTTCCTTTTGTCGCTAGCTTGTTTGGAAATAAAAAATTATTTGCATAACCTTCGTTTACGTCTACTACATCCCCTGCTCTACCAATTTTTTTAACATCTTTTTTTAAAATTACTTTCATTTTTATTTGTTTAAATAATTTATTGCAGCTTCTAATGTTTCGTCTTTCTCTGTCGCAGAATCATCTGAAATCTCAAAATCCGGTTTGATACCAGTATCAGAAATAGATATTCCATCAGGAGTTAACCATTTTGCTACTGTTATTTTTAATGCTGTGTTGTTTGGCATCGGTATTAATTCTTGTACAGAACCTTTTCCGTAAGTTTGTGCTCCGAATAATTTTGCTTCAGCTCTTTCTTTTAGTGCACCAGATAAAATTTCAGAAGCCGAAGCTGAACCTTCGTCTACTAATATTGCTAGTGTTGGTTTTTTTGTTATTAATCTTTGTGTTCCAGTACTTCTATAAGCTGATTCTTCTTTACCCTCTGCAAATTTTTCTCTAACAATTATTTCGTCAGCTGGTAAGAACCAACTACTGATTTTAATTGCAGAATCCAAGTATCCGCCAGGATTACCTCTTACGTCTATTACAAGTTTATTTAGTCCGGATTTTTCATAACCCTGCATTGCTTTGGCGAAATCAGCAACTGAATTATCGTAGAAGTTATATAAATGGATAATATAAACTCCGTCAACTGTTTCAGTTTTTAGTGTTGGGATTTTTATAACAGCTCTAATTATAGATATTTCTCTTTGAACTTTATCTTTTTCGTTTATTACTGTAATTTTTACAGTTGATCCTGCCTCACCTCTAATTTTAGAAACAACTTGCTCTAGAGACATGTTTTCAGTTGAGATTCCGTCAACTTTAAGTATTATGTCTCCGGCAATCACACCTGCTTTTTCTGCTGGACTACCTTCTAGTGGGGCCAAAACTCTAGTTAATCCGTCTTTTGAATCAATTTCTATACCAATTCCAACCAAATCGCCCTTTAGATCTTCATTTAGATGGTCGTACTCTTTAGGTGTTAAAAAGTTTGTGTATGGGTCATTAAAAGAATCAGCCAAACCTTTTATTGCTCCGTAGATTCTGTCTTGAGTAGTTATATTTTGAGATTCAGGAAATTTTTCGTCTAGCTTTTTCCAGGCATTCCAAAATATTTCAAAATCTGCACTGGATACAACTTCTTCATTTTCTTTACCAAGAACTGTTTGAACAAAAAAACTATCAGGTTTTTGATTGTATCCAAAATATGTTCCGAGTATAAACACGAATACGATAGAGACTATTATTTTTACTGGTTGATTAAAATTCATATAAATTTATTATACATTTATTCTGGTATATTTTCACTCGTAATAGTTGGTTGTGTTTCTGTATTTTTAATAGTATATTCTTCGATATTTAAAGCACCTAGTTGATATTTAATAGCTGGGTCCCAAAGTATAAAAGAATTAATTCCAAGGTCGAGCGACGCTTGTATTTGGTCTTTTACTAATTGTTCTGTGTATGTGGCTCCTATGTCAAAGTCTTGTATCCATGGTCTGAGTTTGCTTTCGTCATGTCCCACTGCAACAGTTCTCTCTAGGGCTTTTTTCATTGAAAGACTTATTACTTTTCCTGGTTCTTTTCCTGGTTTTGGTACGTTATACCATCCGTCAGCAAAGTGAGAAGGGTAAACCATCGGCATTATGTAATCAAAGTATGGTAAAGCATCTTCAAGGTATTGCCCTATCCCAAGATCATCACTAGCAGTTGTTACAAGTCCAAATAAGTCTGCAGAGTGAGTAATATTTGCCTCTTTCATATTTGTATTTAGAAATTCGTAAAAAGATTTCATCACCTCTCTTCTTGTTCTGCCTTCCATGTGAGCGTAACTTATGTCTTTCATATTTCCATCAGATGGAAACCTAATGTAGTCAAAGTTTATTTCATCAAAACCCACCTTATGAGCCTCTTTTGCTATTTCTAAAATATAATTCCAGTATTCTTCGTTTCCGGCTTCAACCCAAGGTATTTTTTTTCTATCTCGCCAAATTTTTCCATCAAGTGTTTTTACTGCAGATTCTGGATATTTTTCTACGTAATGAGTGTCTTGGAAAACTGCTAATCTTCCGATTATATAAATATCTTTGCTGTGCAGGTAGTTAAAGTATTCCTCGATGTTTCTTATTCTCTCTTCTGATGAACCAATTTCATTTATTAAAGTATTGTCAGTTTTAAACCCAATTTTTCCTGTATAGTCTTTTATGTCTATTACAACAGTATTTACGTCTGTTGTGTTGATTATAGTGTCTAGTCTGTCTTGATAGCTTTTTGTCCCCGCTGCCCAGTTTGTAAAATAAACCCCGATTACATTTTCAGGTGGTTTTATGTGGGTGACTATTTTCTCCGGCACAACTTCTTTTTCCGCCTCGAGTTGCATTGTGCTTACAACTTCACTCTTCAGATTTTGAGAGTCAAATTCTGTTACTGCTTCATTTGGTAAAAAGAAATAACCAGCTGTCATGAGTGTCCCTATTATAGTTATGACCAACAGCTGTTTTTTCATATTTTATAGATTTTCTTCAAACTCTGGTTCTTTTTCTTCTAATTCTTCTTCTAGTCTTGCACGGTTTCGAACTTCACTTTCGCGAAATATAAGATAAGCAACTCCAAGTAGTACTGCGCCCATTATTACAAAGACTATTTTTTTGATAACAAGTGGTAATCCCAAGAATGGCAATATTATGGAAATAAACCCCGCAATTGCAATGGCTCTAATTTTTTTCATAGGTATATTGTACTATAAAAGCTTTGAAAATAAAGGAATATTATATATTGACAGAACACGTAATATAGTATATAATAAATCTAAATCAAAACTTTAAAAATCATGTGGAAAAGAATAATAATACTTATTAAAAGTATCCTTATTGGTGTTTCAATATATTACGGAGTAATGGCGTTAACATCTAATGAAGGCGCGTCATTATATTTTGGAATTGCCAGCTTTGGATTTACATGTTCTATATTAATACCTTTATATTTAAAAGAAAAATAAAAAACTTTTAAAACGGCTTCAATTGAGGCTGTTTTTTTATTGTCTAATATCTATATTCTAACTATCTAATTTCTAACAAATAAAAACAACAAACTCCCCTTTTACAAGCCCTTTGTCAGATTCTAGTTTTTTTGTTATTTCTGAAGCTATTCCAAGGAAAAATTGTTCATGCATTTTTGTAAGTTCTTTAAATACTATGATTGTGCGCTCTGGCGCTAGAGTATCTATTTCTTTCATCAATTTTAATATTCTATGAGTTGATTCAAAAAGTATTGTTGTCTCTTCCCTATTTATCGCCTCCTTTAGTTCTGTCTGCCTTCCTTTTTTGTGAGGTAAAAATCCAATGAAGGTGAATTTATCAATTCGAACAGGGCTAATAGAAAGAGCGGAAGTAATAGCACTTGGACCTGGAATAGATTTTATAAATTCTCCTCCAAATTTTTCGTTGACTTCTTTTACGAGCATGTATCCAGGGTCTGAAATTCCAGGAGTTCCCGCATCGCTTATGTACGCTACATCAGTGCCATCGTTCATAATAGAAATTATTTTATCTATTACATTTTTGTTTGAGTGTTCGTGGAGAGAAATTAATTTGTTTTTTATATCAAAATGTTTTAAAAGTTTTTGAGATACGCGAGTGTCTTCGCAAGCAATAAGTCCGACATTTTTTAAAGTCTCAATTGCTCGATTTGAAATGTCTCCAAGGTTGCCGATTGGAGTGCCGACTATATATAGGTTTCCAGGGTTGTTGTTCATTGGGTATGGGTGGTTGGGTGTAGATAGATATCTCGGCTTGCTACGCGGTCTTGTGGGTGTAGATGGAATCGGACCATCGGCCTCTGTCTTATCAGGACAGCGTTCTACCACTGAACTATACACCCATTTAGAAGCTTTTTATAACACAAAACTCATTATTTTAAAAGCTTCTTATTCTTCGTCTCCTACTTCCCCACTTTCCATCGCATCAATTATTGTTTGAATTTCCCCGCTTAATATTTTGGGAATATTAGACCAAGATTTTTTTATACGATGATCCGTGATTCTGTCTTGAGGGAAATTATAAGTTCTAATTTTTTCACTTCGGTCAGCTGTACCAACTTGGTCTTTTCTTTCTGCTGAGTATTTCTTGGCATCTTCCTCTTCTTTCATTGCTTCAAGTCTTGCGGTCAAAAGAGCCATTGCTTGTTCACGGTTAGCTAGCTGACTTCTCTCGCTTGTTGATCTGACTGCCATACCTGTTGGCTTGTGAATCAATCTTACTGCCGTTTCTACTTTGTTAACATTTTGACCGCCTTTTCCACCCGCGCGAGAATATTCCATCTCTAGGTCTGCTGGGTTTATAACAAAATTACTTTTTTTACGAAGAGGAAGAACCGCAACTGTAATAGTTGATGTGTGTATTCGCCCATTTTTTTCAGTATCAGGTACACGCTGTACACGATGCACTCCAGTTTCAAATCGAAGAAGCCGATAACAATTTTTTCCTTTGAACTCAAAAGAAACTTCTTTGTACCCCCCAGCATCACTATCAGAGCTGTCTATTTTTTTACTACTCCAACCAGATTTTTCCGCATACTTTTGATACATCCCAGCAACTTCTGCGGCAAACAAAGATGATTCATCTCCACCAGCTCCGGCTCGAACTTCTAGAATAAGTTCATTTGGATACTCTATCTCTTCTTTTTCAGCATCTAAGATTTTTTGAATTGTTTCTTCTACAGCTTTTTTTTCTTCTTCGATTCTAGAAAGTTCTTCTATTGCAATATCGCGCATCGAGTCATCTCCTGTTAAAATTTCTCGGACCTCTTCTTCTTGTTTTAAGAGTGCTTCGTATTGCCCCGCTAGATAGTGGGTTTTGTGATTATTCTTAATTTCTTCAAGATTTATCATATGGTTATTATAACGAATAACTGCCCCGCCTTTTTAAACAAAAAGGCGGAACAGTTTTGAAAAGTTATTTTTTAGCTTTAGCTTTTGTTGGCTTTGATGCTGCAACTTTTTTCTTGAATCTTTCAACTCGTCCAGCTGAGTCAACAATGTTTTCCTTTCCAGTAAAGAATGGGTGACACTGACTACAGATTTCTACTCTGATGTCTTCTTTTGTAGATCCAAAATCAAATTTACCCCCACAAACGCAGGATGCTTTGGCTTTTGGAAAATATGTCGGATGTATCTCTTTTTGCATAATTTGCAGTATATCAGAGATTTTTTAGTGGGTCAATCTGTGTTTCTTGGATCGATGTAGCCTTGCCCATAACCGAGTTTCCGTAGGTTGTAGCGTAAGTAGACAAAGAACAAACCTTTCCAGAATAGTATCTACAAGCAGCATTTCTTTCTGCGCTGTAGGTCTGAGCATTAGCCCCTAAATCCTTCAAAAATAGCGCTGAAGCCATGATCGCGTCTCGAGGGTTCCAAGGGTCCGCAACAAGTGTTCCAAAGGCATCTGCAATCTTTTTAGAATACATTATCCAAGTTGAAGGAATAAACTGAGAAGGTCCCATTGCGCCACCATATCCAATTGATTGAGGACAAGAAACTTTTGTTGTCAAAGGGTCTCTGCCTAAATCTTTTAGGATATGCTGAAGAGTTGGAAGATCTCTGGTTGGGTGGATACCGTTTTTAAAGATTGTTCCAGTGTTTACTCCTTTTGTTTGACCCGTGCTTAGGTCAGAGATAACACAAGATCCAACATTTTTTCCAAGAGCAGATTCTTGAGTAAGAATTGCCAAAATAAAAGCAGATCGAACGCCAGTTTTTGCTTCAGCAGCAAGAGCTAGGTCGTAAGCTGTTCCGAAAGGAATAGCCGCACTGTCTCGAAGCGAGAAAAGAGCTGCTCTAATTTCTGCGGCCTTCTTTCTTTTTTCTGCAAGAATTTTATTATAGTCGGTTTCTTTCTTTTTAGATGCGTTCAAAAGTGTTTTCTTTTCAGCTTCGCTTTTTTCCACTTTTCTTTT
>Ga0154020_10011317_pt1 | contig 10174 bp, 9 predicted proteins | sample Klosneuvirus_201_FD_109709 | JGI IMG/M metagenome (GOLD analysis project Ga0154020, IMG submission 109709) | Active sludge microbial communities from wastewater, Klosterneuburg, Austria - Klosneuvirus_20160825_MG | ecosystem: Engineered > WWTP > Aerobic digester > Activated sludge | place... | reverse complement strand
CCGGGCGCGAGAATGGCTTGGCGTGGCAATGCTGCCCTCTGCGTGTTCCTCTTCCTGCTCGCCGTTCTCCTGGTCCCCTCCTCCGCGAGCTTCGTGATCGATTCTCCAACTAAGTTCGCTGGAAAATACCGCGCAGTTCAAGTGAGCCCATGGGCATTGCCATCGCAACACCCCCTGGACACGAGCTCGCCGAGCAACCTGTCGATCTCGGAGACTCTGCTCGCCAACTCGACTCTTTCGCAATATCCGATCATTGCCCAGGCTGAGATTGTCCATGGAAGGTCTCTTGCAGTGAATGGTTCGAGGAACGGTGCCATTGTCGTCTACGACTCGGATTGGCAAGGCATCTACTTGGTGGACCTGATTCTGCGCTGCCAGGCCGAGAACGCCTCCGCCCTCGTCATCAGCTCAGGCTACTGTACTCTTCTCCTTCAAATTGCAGCTTCGCATGTCGAACATATATATGAGGTGATATTTTCTTACTTGCTTTGTTTTGCGGTAACGTTTTGGCGAGATCCTTGATGATTTTCACCTGTGGCTCGCCCTCCACTGCGATGATGCTCCCTGCGGTTCAGCCTCACCATGTTCTTCTGCAGCGGAGCCTGGTCGCGCCATATGGGTCCTCCAGGAACGCTACAATAAGCTCGCTTACTTCCGTGAACAAGTGCGCATCCCTGTGCTCCAAGTCATCAACGCCGACCTCGCCGAGTTCATCAGCTACGTGGGCGACAACGCCAACTCAAATCTCTCCTTCTATGGGACTCTCGATGAGGAAGGTACATCTCTCTTATTTACCAGTTGCTTCTTGGGTATGAACATGTTGCTTTGATCTAGATATGGCGAACGCGTTCTTGGAGGCTTCCAGCTCCTCCTTTGCGATTGTCTGGCAATTCCTACTCTTGGCCTTTCCCATTTGCGGCATTGGTTTTGTTTTCTACCGCTTCATCCCACTTGTTCGCTACGAGGGGTGGAAGATGCGCCTGCCTTACGTCTTCCTTGCCCTCGAGTTCTTGGCGCACTCATTCCGGATCGTCTTTGCTATTGACCCTTTGGGTTCGCGGAGTCTGTACGACCCTTTCTCGGTGCAGTTGCTTTACAGCCCCCACATTGCTCTCAACCTCATCTGCACCCTCGTCATTCTCTTCTACTGGAATGGTGCCATGCATCCTTTTGGCGTTCATTCTTTGGAAAAGTTCCGTCGCTACCTCTACATCTTTGTCGGCGTTTTCGTCTGCGTTGAGATCCTATCGGCCATCCTGCGCGGGTTCGAGCTCGGCTTCTTCGTCCTCCTCCTGACTCAGGCCTTCTACGTGATCGCTGAGATCCTCATCGTCATGTTCGTCGCCTATACGGCCTTCCGCCTCTTCCAATACTATTCCAAGATGTCGCAGATTGCCTCGCCTTCGTCGAAGCGCCACCCCGACGCCTCGGTGAAGCGTGTCCTGCGCATGACAAAGCTTGTGATGGCGAATGCCGTGCTCTTCGTGGTCATCATCATCATCTTTGCTGTCGGCTTGTTACCGTCATCCCGCAAAGTCTACTTCGAGATGGTCGGCTGGTGTGTCCAGTGTACCTGCCTTTCCCTAATGGGCATCTTCGAGACGCTCGTCCTCAAGCCCATCAAGAAGCCTCGCGACAAACGCCTAATTATCATTGATAGCGCTGCCTTCTCTACGTTTGGAGGCCAGGGTTCTCTCCCGACAACGTCGACACTGCAGGAGGACTCGCAAGTCCGCGCCCTCCCTAAGAAGAACCAGCACTCCTCGGACAGCCTCGAGAACGCGAAGTCTTCCTCAGGAGCCTGAGTATGAAGCGTGTCTCATCTGCCTCTCTATTGAAACAGACAATATTTGTAAATTGTTTGTGTATTAAACTTCTTTATGTGCTTTTCACTTCGTGGAGATCAGATTGCATCCATGCATCCGAGAAACCCAGCTTCAATGGTTCTCGCGCAATCTGCATACCGGTACGGCCGTCACCATCGATGCGGACAAGGCATGCTATCATAACACAATTAGCAGCGCCTTGCTTTGATTTAACAATTTAACTTCTTGTATTAATATTACCTCCTAATATGAGAAGCACTACAGTGTAGGTTCCTACCGTATTAAACAGGCAATTTTGCCGAGTTGCCACTGCTTATTGGACCTCTAGGAATTTTAGGGCTCGCGGCTCATTCGTCCTTCGGTCGATCAGCACAGAGAGGTTCGTGCGCCGTTGACCTAAAGAGGAAAAGCAGGAAAGGAGAAGGAATAGGAATTGCGACTTAAATCGGCAGTTTTTCAGTTTGGAGCGAATAAGAACGGCAAAGGATGGAAAACCCTTCGCGAATTCCTCCTGTCGATTTTCGGGAGGATCGGCAATTTTCCAATTTCGCAGTTGTGCTTCCTCAGTCCAGAACTCATGATCATTCAGTCATTCACTTATCGCGTTGATCGGAACTCAACCCAACCTGAGAACATGTCTGAGCTCTCTACTACCAACCCCGCTGGCGTCAAGAAGTCCATCTTCGACACTGTGTCGGTGGGCGAGTACATTGGCCGCGCTCCCCTCGTCTTCCTTGGCGTGGCGGCGACTGTTGGCTCGCTTGCCTATGGATTCAAGTCCCTCTTCACTGGCGACATGGCTGGTCAAGCCAAGGGCATGGCTGGTCGCGTTGGCTTCCAGACCCTCACCATTGTTGCCATTGTGACCGCTGTGGCCATGAGGAAGAGCGAGAAAGACGCCGAGAAGGCCGCGAAGGAGCAGCGCCGCGCTCTTCGCCGCGAGCAGGAAGCCCTCAAGGCCGCCAAGCTCAACGAGTAATCTCTAGAATCGCTGGAGCAATTTTGTGTCCATCTTAGCATTGAAAGTGTATATTGTGAGATACTACGACAGGGTCCGAAAATACAGTCGGAAGACTACCACTCCCGATTTCCTTCTCCATCCTCCCATCTTCTAGCCTCATTTCCTCCCCTCCCTTCTCTCCCCCCTTCTCAATTACCATGTGACGTATGTATAATACACTCTAGTTGTGGTATTTCTAACAGAGACGGATTCTGGAAGGGGCAGGAATTGATTCAATCGAAAGGGGGAAGATCAACTCTCGTCGCAGTTTAAGTGATAGTCATTCTTCCCTCCTCGTCCTCGAGCCGCCTCCACCCGGTGCGTGAAGTTTTGAAGTATCATTATGTAATATATTGTGGCTATTTTGCGTCTCGTCAGGAGCGCATCTGTTGGGAGGAGACGGCCGCGTCTGTTGGGCCTAGGCTTGGTCCGAGCTCTCCGCCCTCTTCGCTCGACTCGGAGCCCGCTCCGTAGCTGCATAGTGATATAGCATACCTTATATTTTATGTTTCCAGTGCCGTTGGGTCGGCTGCGTGCGTGGCCTTCTTCCCATCGCTTATTGACTGATCGCCCTTTCATCGCCCTTTCGTTTCCGACGCCCTCGCTCCCTTTGTCCGCGCCAACCTCGTCTTTCGAGGAGTATTTATTAACTATATATATATACCTATATTGTCGATTTGAATGTTCCCGAAATTGGGACTCCTAAGCATCTCTCGAGCTCTCAGCGTTTCGGCGAGCTTTTCGGTCAAGGAATTCTTCATCCCTCCCTGTGCCGTTTAGGCAGTGAATTCCAGTTCGAATTCTCAATTATTTTACATATGGTAATATACTTGTTGCTGCAGGAAGGATCAACTGCGCCCATGGACGGCTTCGACGATTTCACGAACCCCTTCGCCGTACTTCACGTCATTGCCTTCTCTTGCTCTCCTCGTTTCCTTTACGGCCGAGCTTTTTATCGATTAATATCAATATCTACATTGAATTGCGGTTATGATTTTTGTCTGATTTGCTTTGCTGTAGCCGGGCGGTGGTTTCGATTCGCTGGCCGACCCTACGGTAATTCTCCGTCGCTCCTCCTCGTTTCCCATTGCCTCTTTTTTTTCCCGTTCCTCCAAATCTTGTCAGCAGGTTTTCTTTTTATCATTTAGTTCTCATTATTATGCTTTTGTAGAACTTTGGGCTCGATTCTCTGGGCGAAGACAATGTGCGCTCTCGAGGATTTTCTTTTCTGACGCACTGCTCCATGGTTTTTCCCGAGTCTTAATAATATATTTTTTATTTATAGAGCCATTATCTTCATTCGCCAATCAAAAAGAGCTCCGATCTAGAGGATAACTTGTTTCGCAATTTCGGTGGCAGCGGAAACACGAGGGGCTCTCACGACGAGACCATGTCGACGCAGCTCAATCCTCAACAGTTCGACATCTTGCCCTTCCTCGATTCACTTTTTCTTTTCTCTTTGATTTGTATTTCTCTTTTTGTAGAGATTCGATGGATCTAGGCGGTGAGCCCGTTCAACAAGAGGAGATCCGCGGAAAGCGACCCGCTGGGCGCCCTCCTCTGAAGAAGCCCAGAAAGACCCCTGCCGGTTCTTCGCCGCCCTTTTGCTGTTTGAAGATATCTCAGTCGCTTATGCTTTGAATTTTAGCAAAAAAACCGAAAGAGGAGGATATAGATGACGATGAGGATTCATCGAGTGAGGCCGAGAAACCGGTGGCTAAGAAGGGCCGCGGCCCGGGTAGAAAAGGTCGCAAGAAAACGAAGAAACCTGCGGATGTACCGATTGTTTTTTACAATGGAGTGAGTTCCTCCTCCTCCTCCTGAATTATCGCTTGGTCGCTCATTCGATCATAGGACGAGGACGACTTCATTATGTCAGATGAGGAGAGTTCAGTCGACAACTTGCTCGAGGATGATCCCGAGGACGATGAAGGTAGCTTCGAGGAGGACATGTCTCGGGAAAAGCCAAAGAAGGCCCCGAGGAAAAAGAGCGAACCTAAGAAGCGAAAGAGGGTGCGCCCCTCCCCCTTTCCCCCTTCCTCATCTTGTCCTCCTTCATCGCATCGTTAAATCATGGTATATTTTCAGGCTAACACAGACGAGGGCCCCACGACCAAGGCACAGAAACCGAATCTCCCTCCTAAGTAACCTCCTCTTCGGTTGTTTTGTTCCACTGCATCGTCCTTTGCTCACCTTTCATTTTCATCCATTAGATCAACGCCGAATGTTCCCTATTTCCACAGTGGTGCTGGTGCGCCGCCATCGCTGCCTAAGGGCCTTGTGCGCCCTCCGCTTGGCCCTCCTCAGGCTCGCCCCCCATCTGATCCTCGTACGCCTATCCCCATCCTTTTTGACGATCTTGATGCAAACGAGAGTCTAAATAGTATCTCTATTAGGTATGGCTCCCCCGATGGGTGGTGAGCCAGGTGCTCGCCCCTTCGGCGCTGGTCCTCCTCTCCCTCCCTTTCTTTCATTTTTCTTCAGGGCATGGTGTGTGACATTCCCCATTTTTTCAGGAGACGATGCTATGCGGAACGACCTCCAATTTCACATGCAGGTCCAGCATGCTGCCGCTCGTGTCCTTGCCAATGTCGAGCGCAGGTATGCTGCTGTTGTTGTTGGCCCATAATTGTTCAGTGAATAATGGGTGGGTTTCCTCTCTAGGCTCAACCAAAATGATGTGCTGCTACAGCTTATGCAGCAGAAGAACGAGACGTACACCATGATCGATCTCATCCTAAGATTCCGCTTCAACGCTGACCACGCTCTGGCCGAGTACCAAGACCTCCATTCGCTCTCTTCTAATCTTGATTTTGCTGATGGGATTGTCTCAGGTTGGAGCAGCTACCAGTTCGCTTTGGAGGGCGCGGTTTCCTTCCTCCCCTTGTGAATCCGCGGAACTTCTCTCCTCGCGACCCCAAATACATCCCACGGACAATCTCATCGCCCATGGAGAATAACTGGAGCGAGGAGCAGCGGAAGAGCATGCCGCCTAAAAGTCATATACCAAGGGGAAGCAACTCGGGCAACTTCCAATCGGCGCTTCTGAATCCCAACACACCGAATCCGTTCGCTGGACCCGGCGGTGCCTCTGGCAACATGTAAATTCGCTGACTAAGTTCAGGCTCGCAGCCTTCCCTGTATATCAAGCAATATGTCAAGAGCCAAATTCCAACATAGAGGTCAGTTCCTGGCCGTCGAATGATTGATGAAGCGCCCGTTGTCCTTCGTCTCCCTCGTCGCTCGAGCTCATCCTGGACTCTATTCTATTTTTCCCCCTTATTTTCCTTCGAGGTTCATATTCTTTTGTGTTTCTACAGATATGAGGAACGTAGGCACTTGAATTTGGAATCGATTGTATTGAGTATGGAAACATTACAGGGGAACTACTGTAGTGTTCTCCGAGCAACATTCAACCTCGGCCGGCTGAGAATCTAGAAGCGTTGCAGGGAGAGCTCAATCTGGAGGAGGTTGAGCGGCAGTAGGACCAAACTGATAAACGGGAAGAAAAGCGAAAAGTAATCCGCAAAGATATCAAAGATATAGGCGACAGAGACTTGAGGGATGACGATATCGTTCAGGTAATTCACCGAGATAAACTTGAGCGCCTCTTCGTTGCCGAGGATGTATAAGATCAATATTGGATTGAGAATCAACGAGAGCACGAAAGAAAGTTTGGAGCGGCCTTGAAGGGTAATGAAGGGAATCGTGATAAGCGCTGATAAGAAGGCAAACGAGAAGTTGACGAGGGAGAAGGCGGCGAGAAAGAGGGTATAAGGGAAAGTGCTCAAGCTGCCGAAGACCGCGAGCTTCTTCGCTTTGAGCTCCGCTGCAGTCAGCTCTTCAGCAGCTTTATCGGAAGATTTATCGTTGGAGTTCGTAGAGTTCGATGATGATGAGGATGATGAGAAGGATGCGGAGGAAGTAGGAGCAGGGGCAGTCACTTTCCTCAGCCTCTTGAAGATCACGAAGACAACCAAAGATCCCGCTAGGACGATTCCATACCACATCTATCAGAGGATAATGAAGTAGGGGAAAGAACAGTCAGAAGAAAGGACAAACGTACATTGAATTGATCGTTCTTGGGAATGTTGGGCATCAAACGATCAAAGAAGAAGGGCAGAATGAAGGCGACCACACCAAATAGATAGGCCACCAGGACAAAAGGGAGCGCATAGAACAGCTCTTCGTTCGTTGCCATGAGAAGGACCAGCGTATTCTAAGAACGAAAGCAATGTGTCACACATCGTACCATCTTAAAAATATTTTCGTTTCGTACGCAAAGCAAAAAACCACCGAGGAGCAGACCAAGGCCAATGAAGTAGTGGCCAATGGGGATATAACGGTTCGAGGAGGAGAGGAGATAGTAATAGAAGCTCTGGTGGAAGTGCTCGCTCAAACCATTCACGCCGCGCAGACCGCCCTCCATAGCACTATCGCCATCACAAAAGTCAATAAGATCGATACAATGGCAACTCTGAAAGAGAATCGAGGTACACTGCGAGGTTCTGGACGGAAGGGTCACGTGTACCAGCGCTGCCAGGGATGACATTGAGAGTAACGCCCTCAATCGCATATCTGAAAGGAAGTAAATACAACAAGAACGTAACTAAGAATCTCACCAGGAGTGGAGGAGGGCGATGAATGCCGAAACAAAAGATTGAGGTACAAGGAGAGCGAGGAGTGACCACCGCGAGGCGTGCCAGCGGCTTGGCGCAAGGCAAAGGTCCACAAAGTAGTCAACTGAGAACTCACAAACTTGCGATAGTCTATTCAACAAACCATCAAAAAAGAAAGAAAACTGGCAAAAAGATAAAGCGAGAGACGACCTTGAGGGATCCACTGAATCCATTGATCAAAATAGAGCTCGGAGGTGAGGTGGTGACCGACTCTCTCATATCCGAGAACGTTCTTGATGCAGTTTAACAAGTCCAAGTTAGGAAGCTGGCCTCCAACGCCCTCCAGGTCGATCTGAGTAGAAAAACAAAAAGAGAAATGAAATCTCCGAAAGAAAAAAAGAAAAAAAAGATGAAGATACCGTGACATCCTTCACGTTGGTCATCGGAGTCGAGAAGTTGAGGACCAACGCGGCAACGATCTCGCCACGAATGTATTTCGTGGCGAACTTGAGGCGCTCCATGTCATCCGCTGAGGGGGAGGCGGAAGATCCGTGGAAATTCTCAATAAATGAATTGAAGGCATCATAGCCAAATTGCTCCGGAGTGAGGAGGAAGATGTGATCCCTCGCAAAGTAGTATCGGCTCGCTGTGAAAGTACAGTGGTGAATATCGTTCCATCTCTGTCGAAGTCTCTCGATCAAGACGACGTACATTTCATCATTTGGATCAGCGAGGCGATGAATCCAACAGAACTCACCTCGTTGCTCGAGGGCGCGGGGAGGCGCGCGTTAAATTGAGATGAAACCAACACGGACTCCGTGCCGTCCCACCGTGGCGCGCGGAACACAGCAAACACGTTCGCTCCCCTACAATCGGAAAAAAGTTGGTGTAAGTGCATAAAAATACACAAAATATTTGGACTCGTCAAGAAATTCGCACGAGTGGCCGTCCTTAGATATGAAGGTGTGAGTGAAGGATTCGACGCCAAGCTTGGTGAGTTCCTCTTGAATGAAGGCGGCCGTCTTCGCGCTCCATTGAGACGGCGACAAAGACACAGCCGCATCGAGCGACCTCTGTTGATCGGCATACTTCTGTGAGAATTCAATAGCGAACTAAAGCGACAGGAAAGAGTGAGAATGGAAACAAAGAACGAGAAAAAGAGAGGCCAAGGACATTGAGATTGTTGCCATTGTAGTACGTCATGGCGAAGTTCTGGGCGATCGAATTCTCGCTCACGTACGTCGAGTCTGCGAATTCGGCAGCCGTGAAGACCAGGTAAACGCCTCCGAAGAAGCACATAACGCTAAAACGGACATGATCAGAAAACGAACGAGTGAGGGAATGGTGACGTCGAGCGACTCAGCGGACAGGGCGGCGAGGGTCGACGAATACAACGATATATTACGAGACAATATCCCGATGGCCTCAAAACGCACAAAAACAACACAAAAATAAGATAAAATAGGATGTTTAATCGCCCGAAAATCGATAGAAGAATCTACATGGACAACATGGTAGCTATTGGTCGAGGTCAATGGATAGAATTCGTCGCTGCAACGGGAAGCAGGGGACGTCGCTCTATCAGCTCACATCCAAGAAAAAAGAGAGAATCTATATATATCTATAATTATGACAAGGCAAAACGAGGATCTGGAGGTGGTCTGAGGGAAAGACGAACCCCAACAGAGCGAGGCTCCTCAGCTGCTTAGACTGCCGTTGATAGATCTCCTTCTCGCTCGGCTTCGGGTCCGCTTTCGACTCCTTTGACTTATTCATCGCAAAGTCAAACTGTTGGAGGAGAAAGGAAGCGAGTGGTGGGTCACTGGTGACTGGTGACCTGGCGGGCTGGAGGCTACGGCAACGACATTCAGTTACTGAAGACATTCAAGCTCCACATTTGCTCACAGAAAAGTCGTCTTCGTAATGTCCACTCATCCAATTTGGCACTGGTCATTTTTTAATTATTTTCCTCGTCTGTGGGACTAAAGCGCCCCGATGAGGATGGTGCGCAGTTCTTGTGAACTTCCCATCTTCGTTCTGTCATCCTCGCGCTCGTTGCCGGAGGTCCCCGTTTGCAGGGCGCTCCCTTGACCTTGTTTGCCGTATATAATGTATAAATGCATATTCTGAGATCGAATTCGATCCTGCCTATCGGTCGCGTGATCGCAGGGATCGCAAGGATGCTGAACGAGAATCCTTCCTTCAAACTTTTCGTTTCTTCGCCTTTATTGGCCCTCGAGTCGCCGGCTCATCGGGCTCGCTCGCGATTGCTTCCCAATATATAATATAAGAATTAGTATACGACCAATTTTGCGTGTCGATCGCTGATTCATTGGCCTCCGTTCGTCGATCGCGCCCGTCTCGTCGATGCTACAGCTATTCGCCGAGCTGTTAAACGTCATGCGCTGTCTTGTCCATTCCTCTCTCGAATTCTCATTCGCATCCAATATGTAGTTTTTCTTTTTTTGTTTGATCGGAATTTGTCGCGAGCCTTCCGTTCCTCCCTTGTTTCTAAATCGAGTTACCTCAAGGCCTCCATTAGCAGACTTTCCTCCAACCACTCTTCCTAAAGATTCACATTATCTTTTTTTCGGTTCAGTATACAGATAGTGAAAAATTTGAGAAGGTCATTGCCTCAGTCAGTTGTTCTCGCGATTTGGCGTGGAAGGCTTTCCACATCTGCCACCACGACGTTGAAGCGACCCTCGAAAGACTCCGAGACAAAGGTT
>Ga0154020_10011316_pt1 | contig 10174 bp, 5 predicted proteins | sample Klosneuvirus_201_FD_109709 | JGI IMG/M metagenome (GOLD analysis project Ga0154020, IMG submission 109709) | Active sludge microbial communities from wastewater, Klosterneuburg, Austria - Klosneuvirus_20160825_MG | ecosystem: Engineered > WWTP > Aerobic digester > Activated sludge | place... | reverse complement strand
GTGGGACGTCGCGGCGGCCGAGGCGCCCGAAGGCGTCGAGACCGGCTTCGACGTGATCCTGATGCTCGCGATCCTCGAGCACCTGAAGGACCCGGCCGCGGCGCTCGCGCGCGCGGGTGCTTTCCTTTCCCCGACGGGCGTTCTCGTGACGACGACCCCGCATCCGCTGGGACACCTCCCTCTCGAGGTCGGAGCGCGGATCGGGCTCCTGTCGCCGCACGCCGACGAGGAGCACGAGATGCTTCTCGACCGGAAGGCGCTCCTTCGGGCGGGCGCCTCCGCCGGATTGACGCTCACGACCTACCGGCGTTTCCTCCTCGGCCTGAACCAGCTCGCCGTCTACACCCGCGGATGAGATCGATCGAGATCGTCCGGGCGCGGACGCACAACCTGAAGAACGTCTCGTGCTCGATCCCGGTCGGGGAGCTCACCGTGATCACGGGTCCGTCCGGGTCGGGGAAGTCGTCGCTCGCGTTCGACACGCTCTACGCGGAGGGGCAGCGGCGCTTCGTGGAGTCGATGTCCACCTACGCACGGCAGTTCCTGTCGCGGATGGAGCGGCCCGACGTGGACGCCATCGAGCACGTCCTGCCGGCCATCGCCATCGCCCAGAGCGCCCCGGCCCGCACCGCGCGGTCCACGGTGGGAACGTCCACCGAGGTCGACGACGTGCTACGGCTCGTCTTCGCGTCGATCGGCCGGCTCGTCTGCCCGACGTGTCAGATTCCGGTCGCGCGGGAGACGCCGCACAGCGTGCTGGCGGCGCTCCTCGCGGCGTGGGGCGTGGGCGCGAAGGCGCTGGTGGTGGCGGCGCGCCCCGTCGTGGACCTTCCGCGCCAGGCCGCGGAGTGGCGGCGCTCCGGGCTCTTCCGCGCGCTCGACGCGGACGGCACTCTCGTCGACTTCGGCGGCGCCGCCGAGCCCCCCGTCGTCCGCGGCGCGACGCGCCTCGTGGTGGGGCGCCACGTCGTCACGGCGGACGACCACGAGCTGCTGCGGACGCTCGAGGAGGCCTTCGCGATCGGCGAGGGCGAGCTCCTGGTCCGTCACGCCGGCACTGGCGCCGAGCTCCGCTTCCTGCGGGGCCTCGGGTGCAACCGCTGCGGCGCGGCGTTCCAGCCGCCGACGCCCGCGCTCTTCTCCTTCAACTCGCCGCGCGGCGCCTGCGAGTCGTGTCAGGGGTTCGGTCGCGTGGCGGGGATCGACGTCTCGCGGGTGATCCCGGACCCGTCGAAGAGCCTCGACGAGCGCCCCGTCGCCCCGTTCAACTCGCCCGCGTACGAGGCCGCCTACGACGAGCTGCGCGATCGGACGCGAAAGCAGAAGCTTCGCTGGAACGTGCCGTGGAGCGCGCTCACGCAGAAGGAGCGCGACCTCGTGTGGAACGGCTCGGGCGACTGGTACGGCGTGAAGGGGCTCTTCGAGTATCTCGAGAAGAAGCGCTACAAGGTGCACGTCCGCGTCTTCCTCTCGCGGTATCGGGGGTACACCGTCTGTCCGGCCTGCGGTGGCGCCCGGCTCCGTCCCGAGGCGCTCGCGTTTCGCGTCGGCGGGAAGACCCTGCCCGAGATCCAGGCGCTTCCCTTCGACGCGCTGACGCCGTTCCTTCGCCAGCTCGACCTGACGGGGGGCGAGCGGGACCGGGCCGGCCATCTCGTCGCCGACGTCGGGAAGCGCGTGACCACGCTGATCGAGATCGGCCTTCCGTATCTGACGCTGTCCCGCCAGATGAGGACGCTCTCCGGCGGCGAGGCGCAGCGGATCCAGCTTGGCTCGGCGATCGGAAACGCCCTCACCGGCACGCTCTACGTTCTCGACGAGCCGACGGTGGGCCTCCACGCCGTCGACACGGCGCGCCTCCTCACCGTGCTGAAGCGGCTCGCGGCGGGTGGCAACGCGGTGGTGGTGGTGGAGCACGACCTGGACGTCATCCGGAACGCGGACCAGGTGATCGACCTCGGACCGCGCGCCGGCGCCCACGGCGGGGCGCTCGTCTTCGCCGGCACGCCGGCCGAGCTGTCGCGGGCGGACACCGCCACGGGGCGCGCGCTCGCCGAGGAGAGGGAGCTCCTCGCGAACGTGGCCGAGACGGTCCGGCCGTTCCGGGCGCGGGCGGGAAACGTCCGTGTGGTCGGCGCGCGGGCGAACAACCTGAAGAACCTCACCGTCGACTTCCCGCTGGGAATGCTCGTCGGCGTGTCGGGCGTCTCCGGCTCGGGGAAGTCGTCGCTCGTCGTCGACGTCCTTGCGAACGGCGCCGCGCGGAAGCTCGCCGGAAAGGTGAGGGACGAGATCGGCGAGCACGACCGGATCGACGGGCTCGACGCGCTCGCCGAGGTGGTGCTCGTCGACCAGTCGCCCCTCGGGCGCTCGGCCCGTTCCAATCCCGCGACGTACACCAAGGCGTGGGACGGCATCCGCGCGCTCTACGCACGGTCGGCGCGCGCGCGCGCGCTGGGCCTCACGCCGGGGAGCTTCAGCTTCAACGCCGCCGGAGGGCGGTGCGAGACGTGTGAGGGCTCGGGCGTCGTCTCCATCGACATGCAGTTCCTCGCGGACGTGACGGTCGTCTGCGAGGCGTGCGAGGGGAAGCGGTTCGGCAACGACGTCCTCGCGGTGCGCGTCCGCGGCCGGACGATCCACGACCTCCTCGAGACGACGGTGGAGGAGGCGCGGACGCTGTTCGAGGATCTCCCGTCCATCTCCGACCGGCTGGCGCCGCTCGCCGACGCCGGCCTCTCGTATCTGCGACTGGGCCAGTCCACGTCGACGCTCTCGGGCGGCGAGGCGCAGCGGCTGAAGCTCGCCGCGTACCTCGGCGCCACCCGCGGCCGGACGCTCTTCGTCTTCGACGAGCCGACGACCGGGCTCCATCCCTCCGACGTGTCGGTGCTGCTGGGAGTCCTCCGGCGACTCATCCAGGCGGGGAACAGCGTGATCGCGGTGGAGCATCACGTCGGCTTCCTGAAGAGCGTCGACCATCTCGTCGAGCTCGGTCCCGGAGGCGGGGAACGGGGCGGCGACGTCGTCTTCTCGGGACCGGTCTCCGAGCTGATCCGGAGGGGGAAAACCCCCACGGCGACGGCGTTTCGCGGGGAACGTTACAATTTCGTCCCACATGCCGGTTGACGTTTGGCGTTACGTCCTCTCCGTGGACGGTCGCGACATCGAGCTTTCTGACGGAGAGGTGACGTTGGGTCGTAGCCGGACGTCCACGGTTCGCGTGGATCACGAGTCCGTCTCACGGTCCCACGCGCTCATCACGTTCGAGCGCGGTCAGGCCGTGGTGAAGGACCTGAACTCGTCGAATGGAACGTACGTCGGCGGACGCCGGGTCCTGAACGAGACGCGCCTCATGGACGGCGATCGGATCCAGCTGGGCGCGGCGGTGATCTCGTACAAGCTCGTCGCCCCGACGATCGCGCCCGAGCGGACCGCTCTGATCGACCAGGATGCGGCGGCGGCCGCTGCGGCGGCGGCGCCCTCCGGTCCGGTCTCGAAGCCGATTCCCGTCGTGGTCGCTGCGCCGCCTCCTCCGGCTCCCGTCCCCGAGCCGCCGAGCGCGCCGCCGGACCTCTCCGCGCTCTTCCGCGACGTCGACGCTCAAGACCGGACCGGCAAAGAGGTGCCCCGCATCGGGGACGCCAACGCCGCCATCGAAGCCGTCAAGGCCGCCGCGCCCCCGGCCCCCGCGCCGCCTCCCGCGCCCGTGCCCATGTCGCCGGCGGCGCTCCGGAAGTCGCTCGACCCGCCGTCGCGGACCGAGCCGATGTCGTCCACGATGGAGAAGGCGATGCAGCCGCCGGCGCCCTACGCGCCCGCGGCTCTACAGGCCCCGGTCGCGCAGCCTTCGCCGCCGGCGCCGGCTCCAGCGCCCCCAGCTCCTCCAGCGCCTCCAGCTCCCGCCCCGGTGGCCGCACCGGTGCCCGCACCCGCGCCGCCTCGCCCCGCGCCCGCGCGCCCTCAGCCTCCCCCGCCGTCGGTGCGGGCCGGCGAACAGACCCTCTCCCAGGTGCCGCTCGAGGTGGGTGGCGGGGGATTCGACGCTTTCGTGTCGGCCACGTCGGGAGTGCCGCAGAACGTCGCCGGTTTCTTCCCGCGGCTGCTGGCGGCGCTCGTCGACAACATCATCCTCTCCGCCATCGACCTCCTCTTCCTGTCCCCCGTCTTCCTCTACCTGTTCTTCCGGGGCGGGCTGGCGGCCAAGGAGGGCGGGCCCGACCTCGCCCTGATCGGGCTCTCGGCGCTCTGCTTCCTCCTGATGCTCTCGGCGAACATCTGGTACGTGATCGGCGGCTGGGCGAAGAGCGGCCGGACGCCGGGCAAGTCGCTCACGGGCCTCAAGATCGTCACCGGCTCCTCGAACGCGGGGCTCGGCATCGCCATCGCCAGCTCCCGCGCCCTCTTCATGGTCCTGAGCGCGATTCCGTTCGGCCTCGGCTTCCTCGTCGTCCTCTTCCGGAAGGACAAGCGTGCCTGGCACGATCTCCTCGCCGGCACCTGGGTCGTCAAGACGAGATAGCGGTCCTCGGCTCTCAGCCCAGGAGCCGCCGGAGCGACGGCGAGAGCCAGCGTTCCTCCACGCTCCGCGAGCCGCCGGCTTTCCGGAACGCGGCGAGACCGGTCCTCGCCTTCACCAGGAGAGCCTCGTCGCGCCGGCCGTCGAGGACGTAGCGCGTTCCGAAGACGAGCGCGGACAGCAGGTTGGCGCTGGAAGGGTCCTGTTCCTGGAGGGTCTTCAGACGCCTCTCCGCGGTCCGCCAGTCGGCCGCGCCGATCGCGGCCAGGACGGCGTCGAGGTCCGGCGCCGAGGCTGGCAGGGGCGTCGGGGTGGCGCTCGGCTCCGGCGGGCGCGAGGGGACCGGCGTCAGCTCGAAGGGGAGCGTGGTAGGGCTGGGCGTGGGAAGTGGAGGCGTCGCGGTGGGAATCGGGAAGGTCGGGATGGGCTTCCGGTCCAGCGCGAGGAGGCGCTGGGAGAGGTCCGAGAACTCCGGCCAGCCGCGGATCAGGCCCGCGTCTTTCGAGCGGAGGAGGTTCTCCCTCGCCTTCGCTTCGTCGCCCAGCTCCATGTAGGCCACGCCGAGCCAGTAGTACGGGTCGTACCGCTCCACGGAGTAGCGGGTGGTACCGTAGCGCTCCTGCGGGGTGGTGTGGCCCGTGGCCAGCGCCTGCCGCAGCTTCTCGGCGCCGTCGGCGAACTGCCCCTTCTGGACGGCGGTCCGTCCGGCCCCGTAAAGACGGGCTGCGGCGTCGGGGGGTAGAATCGGGGTGTCCGCGCGGCCACTCCAGGCCGAAAGCACCCCGACCAGAAGAAAAAGCGCCGTTGCGCGTGGGATCGGGGGGTGGTCGCGACACTGCCAGCGGATCACCCGCCGATTCTAGGCCGGGGGAGCCAAGGAGAATCTTCGGAGATGCTCGTTCAAAGGTCGATCCTGTCCCTGGGGCTCGCCGCCGTCCTCGCGGTTGCCGGCGTGGCCGCAGCCGATTGCCCCCCCATCCGGCCCGTCCTGTCCGGGCCGAGCCTCACGCAGACGGGCCTGCGGTACACCCTGACGTGGACCAACGTGCTCGGGGATGTCGTCGGCGCCGCCGACTACTACACCGTGGAGCGCTCCCTGGACAGCACCTTCGCAGCCGGCGTCGACCGGGTCCGGACCTCGCGGCCCGCCCTTTCCCTCACCGCGCCGGGCGCCCCCGGAACCCTGTACCACCGCGTCGTCGTCTCCAGCTCCTGCCCCACCGTCGGCTTCGCCGTGAACGCGTCGAACGTCGTCCCGGTGAAGGTCACCACCGATTGCCTGCCGCCGGAACCGCTCGGTGAACTCGTCGTCACGCCCGAGGCGCCGCCCGGCTTCACCACCTACGTCGTCGCCTGGGACGACAGCGGCATCGGAGCGGGCGCTGGCGGCGGACCCACGGGCCTCCGGTTCCGCATCCGCCGCGTCACGGCGTTCGAGACGAAGGAGTCAGTCTCGGAATCGAGCTCCACCTCCTTCACCGACCCTCCGGGCGAGTACGTTTACCAGGTGCGCGCCGAGGCCTCGTGCGGCGCCCTGGGTCCGTGGTCCCCGGCGAAGCGCGTCGTGGTCGGTAACGCGCCCGGCGCCTCGCTCGTCCTCCTCTCCGAGGCGAAGCCGATCGCCGCGGTGGCGCCGCTGACCCCGCCGAGCACGGCCTTCATCGTCCGGAACGGCGGCACCAAGACGCTGAACATCAAGGCCTCGCTCGTGGCGGGCTCGATGCACGTCGCGCCCGAGAGCTTCACCATCGGCCCGAACCAGGCGCAGACGCTCACCGTCACGCTGGCCGCCACGGCGCTCCCCTCTGGCCTGCCGGTGCATGGCTCGGTGGAGCTGTCCGGCGACGGCGCCTACCTGAAGGTGCCCGTCGACGCCGCCATCGCGGCCGCCCCGAGCGGGCCGGCCGCGGGCGCCGTTTCGGCTCCCGTCTACTGGAATGACGGCGACCTCGAGGTGAACGCCGGCGGCGACGAGGTGCTCCGCTCCATCGTGAACCCTCAGGCCACCGCCGCCACCATCGTCAGCTCGATCCGGGTGCCCTGGATCGCGATCGAGTCCCTCGACGGCGAGCCGTGGGATCGCCCGCTCCGGCCGCTCGAGACGCGGACCGTGAGGGTCCGGATCGACCGCGGCGCCCGGCGTGCCGCCTCGGGCACCGAGACGGGCGTCGTCTCGCTCGTCACCGCGGGCGTCGACGAATCCGCGAGGATGGTCGTCGTCGACGACGGCCCACGCCTCGCCTTCACCGCCGGCGACCGGCCCATCTCGACGGACGCCCGGACGCGCATCCTCTACGCGTCCATCCCGAACGCGCGCGCCGCCAGCGGCGACGGCCGCTTCACCAGCGACCTCTGGCTCACGAACATGGACGCCGTCTCGTCCATCAACGTCTCCATCTACCTCACGCCGCACCACACCGAAGGCACTCCCGTCGAGACGCGCCACGTCGACCTGACGCTCGCGCCCGGCGAGATCCGCCGCTACCGGAACATCGTGGGCGCGGTCGGCTTCAGCGGCGCCTGCGAGATGGAGGTCCGATCCGTCTCGTCCACGCTGAGCGCCACGGCGCTGGTGAACAAGCTCTCGGAGCCCGTCGCGGCGTCCTCGCGCGGCGCTCTCGCCGGCGCCTCGCCGGCAGTGGGTCTGTCGGAGTTCGAGATGCGCCCGGTGCAGCCCGGTCAGGGCGTCAGCGCGGCGGACACGCCCTTCGTGCTGTCGGGCCTCCGCCACGACGCGAAGCGGTCGACGAACCTGATCCTCACGGAGACCACCGGGAACAAGACCACGGTGCGGATTGCGCTGTTCCGGGGCGACCCCGGCCGGCCGGTTCTCAAGGACGGCAAGGAAGTGGTTCTGGTGCAGCCGCTCGAGCCACTGGGAACGGTTCAGATCAACGACGACAAGCTCTTCGATCCCGCTCCGATACCGGATGGCGTCTACGCGACGATCGACTTCGTAGAGGGTGTCAACGACGGATTCGGTAGCGTCCGGGGCGCCGTGATGCCGATGGCGACAGTCACCAACAGCATCGTGGGGAAGGCTCTGCTGCGGGTCGGCGTCTCGAGATCCGCGCTGACGCCCCTACCCGTGATTGCGCCCGAAGCGGCCGCGCGTCGCGATCCGCTCGTCACCCTGCCGTTTGGAGGCAAGGCCGCGCCCCTCGTCTTCCCGGTGGTGCACCTCCGGGGCGCGCCACTGACCAGCGGCCAGCGGCCGAACTGGCGGACACGCGTCTCCTTCACGAACGTTTCCGACGTCACGCGAGACATCACTCTGACGTTTGTGGACTCGAACGGCGAGCAGCCGAAGCCGGCCTGGACGTTCACGCTGGGCTCCAAGACGACTCTCGTGCAGGAAGACCTTCTCGAGGACCGCTTCGCCTACACGGTCGACGAGAACGTCTACGGCGTCGTGATGATCGACACGAGGGGCACGAACCGCGACGGATCGATCAAGAACGACTGGACGGGCGTCGATGTCCAGACGGAAACCTACACGCCTTTTCCGGGCAACGAGGCGAACGGCGATCTCGGGACCGGGATGGAGGGCTTCTCGTACCTCCACGGCTACTCCAGCTTCCAGTCGAACCTCGGAGCGGTTCAGCTCGAGGGCGCCGAGAACTCGTCGCGGTACCGGACGAACCTCGTCCTCCAGGAGACCGGCGGGAACTACGTGACCGTGGCGGTGTCGGCCTACAAGCCCGGCTCGTTCGTGCCGATCGCCGTGGTGCCGGTCCAGGTCCCGCCATTCGGCTACATCTCGAAAGAGCTCTTCAAGGGCTACCTGGGACTCGACCTGACCGAGCTGACCGACGTCCGCGTCGTGGTCCGCCAGATCAGCGGCGATGGAGTCTTCATGGCGTTCGCGTCGCGGGTGAACCTCACCACGGGCGATCCGGCGAACGTCTTCCTGCGGCCGGCGTCGGCGGGGACCGGGCGGTAGACAGCAGATTTCCGACACGGGCCTCTCCGGAAGCGCGGTCTCAGGGATGACGTCTTGATCACGTCGACGGTGTCCTCGACCTTGCCCGGAGCGCCCGCGCCGCGCATCGTGGACAATCGGGGCGTGGCAGGGACGGCAGTCGATCGGATCGCGCACTTCAGGATCCTGAAGCGCGTCGGACGGGGCGGGATGGGCGTCGTCTACCGAGCGGTGGACGAGCGGGACGGACGCGAGGTGGCGCTGAAGGTGATCCGCGGCACGGAGGCCGCGGCGGACGAGAGCGCGGCGCACGTGAACGAGGCGCGGGTGAGGTTCACGCGCGAGGCCGACATCCTGAAGGGGCTCTTCCACGTCAACATCGTCTCGTTCTACGAGATCGGTGAGGAGGACGGCACGCCGTACCTCGCGATGGAGTTCCTCGACGGCGTGCCGCTCGCGAGCCTGGCGGGGCGGCCCTACACCGAGACGCTGCCGCTCCTCATCCAGGCGGCTCACGGGATGGAGCTCCTCGCGAGCCGCGGCATCGTCCACCGCGACCTGTCGCCCGACAACATCTTCGTCATCGAGCGGGGGGGAGAGCGGATCGTGAAGCTCCTCGACTTCGGGGTCGCGAAGATGTTCGAGACGCCGACGGGGCTCGAGGCGCTCACGGCCACCGGCTTTTTCCTGGGGAAGGTGGCCTACGGCTCGCCCGAGCAGCTCGGCTCGCTGGGGCACGGGGCCGAGCTCGACTGGCGGAGCGACGTCTACAGCCTGGGTGTCATCTTCTACCAGGTGCTGGCGGGGCGCCGGCCGTTCGAGGGGAAGGCGCCAGTGGAGTACATCGCGGCGCACCTGAACACCAACGCGCCACCGGTCGCGGCACCCGCCGGGATGCCAACACTTCCGATGGCGCTGGTGAGGCTCGTGGCGCAGATGCTCTCGAAGCGGCGCGAGGAGAGACCGAAGAGCTATCGCGAGATCATCGACCGGCTGGTGAGCGTCCACCGGAGCGGAGCCGTCGACTCGAGCGGTAGCACCGCGCTGCCGGTGCCCACCCCGCCCGAGGAGGTGACGGGCGCGACGGGTCTCGTCGTGAAGCGGCCCGCTGCCGGGCGGCTCCTCGCCACGCCACTGGGGCGGACAGTCGTCGGCATCGTCCTCCTGGCGGCGCTCGTCGGCTCCATCGCGATCATCTCCCTTTACCGCCGGCGGACGCCCGGAGACACGGCTGGCGTCAGGGCCACGCCGGCAGCGGCGACGCCCGCTCTCGCCACCGTCCCGGCCGTCCCCGCCGCGGCGCTCATTCCCGCTTCGGGCGAGCTGCGCATCGTCGCCACGCCGTGGGCCAACGTGATACGGGTGACGGAGGTCGCGACCGGTGCGGAGGTGGCCCTTCCCAAGGACGCCGGCACGCCGCTCGCGCTGACGGCGCTCCGGCCGGGCACCTACCGGGTGGCGCTCATCTGCTCGGCGAACGGCCGGACGGGGGAGCGGACCGTCACGGTCGCGCCGGACGCGGCGGCGCTGGTGGCCGTCCCGTTCCTCACCACGACCGAGCTCGCCCAGATGCTGAAGCCATGAGACGCCTCGCCCTTCTCGTCGCGCTTCTCCCTGGCGTGCTGATGGCCCAGTTCGAGTCGGCGCTCCTGTCGAAGATCCCGTTCAACGTGACGAACCCCGGCGGGAAGTCGCTCGCGATGGGCGGCGCGTTCACCGCCATCGCCGACGAC
>Ga0154020_10011315_pt1 | contig 10175 bp, 7 predicted proteins | sample Klosneuvirus_201_FD_109709 | JGI IMG/M metagenome (GOLD analysis project Ga0154020, IMG submission 109709) | Active sludge microbial communities from wastewater, Klosterneuburg, Austria - Klosneuvirus_20160825_MG | ecosystem: Engineered > WWTP > Aerobic digester > Activated sludge | place... | reverse complement strand
TGCGTGTGCCGCGTCAGCGCGGATACAAGAGCGTCAAGTTCATCAACCGCATCGTGGTGACCGACACGCTCACAGGCATCGGGCCCGACAGGTGGGGGTATTCGTGGTATGCGGGGGCGTGACGGGTACGCAAGCACATCCTTCGGGCGCACGACGTGCTTACTCGGCGGTCCGCAGCCCTCGTATGCGCTCTCCCATCCATGAGGGCAGCGTCAGCTGATCGGCAATAGCCGCCAGCGACTCCGCGTCGCGCCACGCGTCGTGCAACACGGCGAGATCGCCATCCTCGGCACGGCGTTCTGTTTCCTCGTGCAGCGCCATCTCGAGCGCAAGGCGCGACTCCACGGTGCCGGATTGCCGATCGAGCGGTGAGCGCGCCGTCTCCGCACTGCGCTCGGCGGCCGCGCGCAGATACGCGGTGGCCGAGCCTGCGGTGTTGAGTCGTTCGGCGGCATCCATCACGACGTCCTCGCGCGCGCCCACGCGATTTGAAAACGCCAGGAGGCGACCCAGCGTGCTGGTCGCGTCGGCGCCGCGCAGCATAAGGTCGCCATGCTTTCGTGCCACTCGCAGCATCCATCCCTCGGCGTCGGGCGCGAGGAAGACGTTCGTGACGTCCTGGCCACGCAGCACCGTCTCCGCGCCCGATGCGTCAGGCACACGCGCGACGGGCCTCACGAACTCGCGATACAGGTGCCACACGTTGGTGAGCGCGGGAAGCGAGCCAATGGCGGGGATGGCGGAGTAGAGCGCGGGCGACCACTGATTGACGCCAATCACCCCCATCCCGACCACACTAATCGCGGCGGCTGCGATGTACGCGTGCCGCCTGCGCTGCTGAAACACACGCGCGTAGCGCCACGTCGCCATCTCCGGACGCGAGGGTTGCCCGATGCGCACGAGTTGCATGCCGTCGCGTGTGCGCACCAGACCGATCTGATCCGTCGACGCACGTAGTGGCGCCTCGCGAAACTCCCGCTGGCACTGCGCAATCGCCTCCCACCGCTCTTCCAGCGGCGACAGATTCCAACGCTGGCAGTGCGGGCAGATCACCCAGAGTCGCCCGCGCGCCGGATCGAACGCAAGCGAACGCCCGACCGGCATCGCCGGCACGGACGTGTTGTGGCCGAGGGTATCGTTGCAATACAAACAGGTGGCGTACATCGCAGGATGCCGGAAAGGGTCTGGCGAACCCTACGCGATACATGGCCAGGGAGTGGCGCGGCGACCGGGGCTCCTTACACTCTCCTTACACGTGCGAACACCAACCTCTTCGCGACGTGGACATGCGACCGGATCGAGCGGTGCTGGTCTAGGACGATCCCATGTGACGGGAAGCCGCGGTGGCTCTGGCAGTTACGGCGTTGGCATTCTTGACACGCGCGCCGCCGTCTCCCGCAGCATGACATCGAGTGCCGCGCGGTCGTAGTACACGCCGCGCATCACGACTCCGCGTATTCCACGCGTAGCCGAGATATCGGCGAGTGGATTGCGATCAAGCAGCAACAGATCGGCCGCCTTGCCGACGGTGATGGTCCCGTGTCGCGTGGACTGATTCAGGAACCGTGCACCGTTGATGGTTGCACCGCGAATTGCCTGCAGCGGCGGGAGCCGGGCCGCCGTGAACTCGTACACCTCGTGTCGTCGCCTGATGGCGGCAGCTTCCGCCTGGGCCGCGCGGTCCACGCGCCCTTGATACGTGGCGCGCAGGCCGGGACCGATATAGCGCAGGTACGGGTCGTTCGCATGCGACTCCGTGTCCAGCCACGCCAGCGTTCGGCTGATATTGAGCGTCGGCGTGATGGCCGTGCCGCGTGCTGCCATCAACCGGTAGAGTGCCATGGCGCTCGCCGAATCGAATTGCGCCAGCACGTCGGTCGGCGGTGGTGCACCCTCACGCTCGGCGCCGCCGCGTATTGCATAGGACAGGTGCTCAATCGAGCCAAGTCCGAGTTCGACGGCCTCGCGGACCGGCACCACCTGCGGGATGTGCGCGGAGCTCTTGATTCCTCGCCGCTGGATTTCGCACAGCGCGTAGCGAAACAGATCGGGTTTGAGTGTGTTGTCCGTGAGTTTGATGAAGTGGACGCGTCGCGATTGCAGCACATCGAGTGCACTGTCCACGCCGGCGCGGGTGTCGATTTCGATATCGCCCGGCCAGATCGAATTGCGCCCCTCGATTTTGTGTCCCCAGGTGAAGATCGTCGGGCCATCCATGAAAGCACGCGCCACCGAATCCCGCCACGCCAACGCACTTTCGGAGAGATCCCTCGCCGCATCTCGCACGGCCACAATCCCATGGGCCACAAACAGCGGCAGCAAGACTCGATTTTCCGCGATCAGCGCGGGCCCGCCGCCAAAGTGTATGTGCATGTCCCACAGGCCCGTAACACGTAACGACCGCTCGCATTTACGGTGCGGCGCGCGCGGAACTGCCCTGCGTTCGACATCGGCACAACGGCAACGATCGTGTCGCCACGCATGGCCGGCCGGCCGACGTCGTGCCACATTCTGGGGTCACCCCACCGACCCCAACCGTACACCGCCTATGATGCCGACTCGCGTACGTGCCCGCCTCGCCGCTGGCCCCCTGCTCACGCTGGTGATGGCCGCGATCCCGTCGTCGAATGTTTCCGCACAGGCGCGCACACCTGGCACACCCGCGACCGCGTCGACGAGCAGCCCGGCAAGCCCCTCGCCCAATGGAGCGGCCCGCAAGGCTCTCACCCTCCAAGACTACGGTCGCTGGAATCGCATCAACTCGGCGGCCATTTCGAGTGACGGCAAGTGGGCCACGTTTACGTACACACCCAATGAGGGTGAGCCCACCTTGCACGTGAAAGCGCTGGACACGGACAAGACATACTCTGCGTCGCTCGGCACGGCGGGAGGCGGCGCCGGTCGAGCCGGTGGCGCCGGCGGACGTGGTGGCGGCGGGAACGCGCCGCAGTTCTCCAATGACTCCCGGTGGATCGCTTACTTCGTCAATCCTCCCGACCGGACCGCGGGTCGCGGAGGGCGCGCCGGCGGTGCGCCACCGGCCGGACGTGGCGCCGCACCAGCCGCGGTAATTCCCGGCCATCTCGAGCTGCTCAACGTCGCCACCGGAGAGAAGACCGTCTTTCCGAACGCCAGCTCGTGGAAGTTTGCCGCTGGATCGAAGTGGCTGGCCGTTCGCCTCAACAAGGCACAGGCCGACGCCAAGCACAACGGTGCGGACCTGCTGGTTCGGGACCTCAGCGCCGGAGTCAACCGTCTCATCGGCTCCGTCAATCAGTTCGAGTTCGACGACGCCGGTTCGGTGTTGGCGTACACCGTCGATGCCAGCGAACGGTTGGGGAATGGCGTCTACCTGCTGAATCCCGCGACCGGCGACACGCGACAGCTCGATGCGCAGTCAGCAGACTACGATCAGCTCGTGTGGAGCGCTGCAGGTGCGCAGTTGGCCGTGCTGCGTGGCGACAAGGTGAAGGACATGAAGCAGAAGTCGAACATGCTGCTGGTGTGGAACCGCCCTGGTGCAAGTGCCACGGCAGCGATGGTGTTCGATCCAGTCAAGTCGAGCGCGTTCCCCGCAGGTATGGTGCTGAGCGAATACACGGCACCCCGCTTCAGCAAAGACGGATCGAAAGTGTTTGTGGGCGTCAAAGAGCAGGAACCGGAAATTCCCGCCGCCGACTCGACCAAAGCCAACGTCGACGTGTGGCACTGGAAGGACGCACAGCCACAGTCGCAGCAGATCGTGCAAGTGGCGCAGGCGCGCCGTGCGACACTCCCCGGCGTGGTCTATCTCGAATCGGGCAAGTTCGTACGCCTCGGCAGCGACAGCATGCGGACCGTGACGATGGCCGCCAATGCCGAAGTGGGAATTGGGCGGGATGACGCGACGTATCGGGGCGAAGTCACGTGGGGCGCAAGCCGGGCCGATTACTACGCGGTCGACGCAGCGAGTGGCAAGCGCACGCTGATCGACCAGAGTCTGTCGCGCACGTACGGCACCTCACCGGATTCGCGCTGGTTCCTGCATCTCAAGAACAAGCAGGTGCGCGCGTACAACCTGCAAACGGGCACGTCGGTGCTGCTGGATGCGTCATCGGTTCCCGGCAAGAGCTACGTGAACGACGATGACGATCACGCGTATGAGAAGCCGATCTGGGGTCTTGGCGGCTGGTCAAAGGACGGCAAGAGCGTGCTGCTGTACGACAAGTTCGATGTGTGGCAGGTTCCGCTTGACGGTGGACGTGCCACCAACCTGACGCAGGGCGTCGGGCGGGCGCAGGCCGTGCAGTTTCGCGTTGTTCGGTGGAGCGCACCGGCCGGCGGCCGTGGTGGCGCAGCCGAAGAGGAAGGCATTGACTTGGGCCAGCCGCTCACCCTCTCGGCCTACGGCGATCGCACCAAGAAGTCTGGCTTCTGGTCGGTTCGCGTCGGCAGTGCACCCACGCCGGTGGTGTGGGCCGACAAGAATATTGGTGGTGTGCTGAAAGCGGACAGCGCCAATCGCATTCTGTACACGCAGCAGGATTTCGCCGAGTTCCCCGACTACTGGGTGAGCAGCACCACGTTTGCGTCGCCCAAAAAGATCTCCGACGCGAATCCGTTTCTGTCCGAGTATGCGTGGGCGAGCCGGAAGGTGTTGGTCGACTACACCACCTCCAAGGGCAAGAAGCTGCAGGGGACGCTGATGTTGCCGCCCGACTACCAGCCCGGCAAGCGCTATCCCATGGTGGTGGAGTTTTACGAGATCATGTCAAACACACACCACGTGTTCTCGATCCCCGCGTACAACAACAGCGTGCAGTTGGCCACCTATGCCAGCAACGGCTACCTCGTGTTCCAGCCGGACATCGTGTACGAGATTGGCAAACCTGGCACGTCAGCGGTCGAGTGTATGACCGCCGCGGTCAAAAAGGTGATTGCGTTGGGGTACGCCGATCCCAAACGCATCGGGTTGCATGGGCATAGCTGGAGTGGCTATCAGTCGTCGTACATCGTGACGCAGACCGACATGTTCGCGGCGGTGGTAACCGGCGCGCCGCCGACCAACCTCGTGAGCTTCTACAACGAGCTGTACAAGAGTTCGGGCACAGTGCAACAAGGCATCACGACCGTTGGCCAGGTGCGCATGGGCGCCAACGTGACGCCGTGGAACTCACATGATCTCTACGAAGCGCAGTCACCGATCTTCCATGTGCGCAACATCAAGACGCCCCTGATGATTCTGCATGGCATCGAAGATGGCGCCGTGGACTACGTGGAAGGCCTGCAGTTCTTCAACGCCGCGCGGCAGAACGGCAAAGAGGTGATTCTGTTGTCGTATCCGGGTGAAGCGCACAACCTCACCAACCGCGACAATCAGAAGGACTTCTCAACACGGATGAAGCAGTTCTTCGATCATCACCTGATGGGCGCACCGGCACCCGCGTGGATGGCGGAAGGGGTCGCGCAGGTGAAGAAGGGCGGTCAGCCGAAGTAGTACACGTCAGCACACGTCGACACACGTCGGCGTCAACACACTCCCTCCCAGAGGAATCATGCTCGCTCGCTCCGCTCGTGCCTGTGCTGTCGTGCTGTTATTGTCAGGATGTGGAGGCGGCGGCGACTCGGTTGATCCGGGACCGACGACCCGTACGGTTGCCGTGACCCGCAGCGGCAGCGGAAGCGGCACCATCGCCTCGTCACCAGCGAGTCTATCCTGTGGCACGACATGCACGGCCACGTTTGCGACGACGGCAGCGATCACGTTGACGGCAACGCCCGACGCCAGCTCGCAGTTTGTCAGTTGGTCCGGCGCGTGCTCAGGAACGTCCGCGACATGCACGGTCCCCGCAGGCTCGAGCGCCGCGTCGGCAGGTGCGCAATTTGATCTCATTCTCCGGGCGCTCACGGTGACGCTGGCGGGCACGGGCAGCGGCACCGTGACATCCGCTCCCGCCGGCATCACCTGCGGCACGGACTGCTCCGAAAACATCGCCAACGGAACGGTCGTCACGTTGACCGCCGCACCGAATGCGACATCGACGTTCACCGGGTGGACTGGCGGAGGCTGCACCGGCACCGGTACCTGCACGGTGACGATGAACGCCGCGACTGCCGTGACGGCGACCTTCGCGATCATCACGAATACCCTCACCGTGACGCTGTCCGGCACCGGCAGCGGCACGGTGACCTCGACGCCAGCGGGCATCAATTGCGGCAGCGATTGCACCGAAGCCTACAACGCGGCCACTGTCGTGACGCTCACGGCCGCAGCGAATGCGACGTCGACGTTTGGCGGGTGGACCAGCGCCGGCTGCACGGGCACCGGCACCTGCGTCGTGACGATGAACCAGGCAGCGACCGTGACTGCGCAGTTCACGACGATCGCCGCACGGTGGCCTGACTCGGGCACGCGGTTTTGCACCGACGGTGCGGCCGCCGTGACCTGTCCGGGCGGTATCGTCGGCCATGACGGATTCTACGCGATCAACGTGCCCAACTACGCCGTGGTCGGTGGGCGCGTGCAGGATCCGATTACCGGCCTGTTCTGGGAACGGAGTCCATCGATCGCCGGCTTCGATCACGCCACGGCGCTGACGTACTGCAGCAACCTGGTCGTGGACGGGTTCGATGACTGGCGCCTGCCAACCTACCTCGAACTCGTCAGCATCGCCGACTTCGGGAGAGTCGGACCGGCGTTCACATCGACCGCCTTCCCGGGCATTCCGTCCAACTCGAGCTATTGGACCAGCACGGAGCGCGCAGGTAACACGTCGCAGGCCTTAGCGATGTTCACCAACTATCCAGTGACCACCCTGGTGTCGAAGACCGCGGCGACCGATAGGATTGCCCGGTGTGTACGTGGTGCCACGTTCACGGGAACGCTGGTCGTCAACGGTGGCAGTGTCACGGACAATCGGACGGGACTCGTCTGGCAAAGTGGCACCGCCCCTACCACGCTCACGTGGCCGAACGCGCTCACGTACTGTGAGTCGCTGGTCCTCGACGGCAACTCGGACTGGCGGCTGCCGAATGGCAAGGAACTCATGAGCATCGTCGATCCCGCCGAGGCCACGATCTACATCTCGCCGCTCTTCACCTCTCGCCCCGCGAACGCGTTCTGGTCGTCCTCGGCGCTCGCGAACATTCCCGACAAAGGGTACGCCATAGACTTTTCGTCGGGACTCAGCGCAGGCATCGATACGTTCTTCACAGCGGCACGCTCGGTGCGCTGCGTGCGCTGAGCGCGCGTCACGTGCTGCTCGCACTATTCACGCCGTATGAATTCGCCACGCACGCTTCGCGGTTTTGTACGGACAGCGCGCCTGACTCTGGGCGCGCTGTCCGTCGCGGTCATTGTTCCGATGTCAGCGTTGTCAGCGCAGCCTGTCGGGCTGCGCACCTTCAACAACTGGGCTGTGGGCTGCGACGTAGCGCGAGCCTGTACCGCTCTCGGCACGCAGCAGGATGACGGCATGGGTGCGTTCGTGCATCTTGCACGCGGTGGTGGTGCGCACGACTCGCTGCGCACGACCATCGGCTGGTATACCGAAACCGCAGCGCAACGGACGTTGGCGTTTCGTGTGATCACCTTCGGCCCAACGCGCCGGAGTCGCGTGGACACCCTCCTCTCGGTGTCGGCGTCCACTCGCCGCACCGCCGACAGCACTGAGGGAGACTATCGTCTGCTCCCGCTGCCCCACCCCGTGGCGCAACGTCTCTTGGGCGCGGCCAAAACGGCGAGCGACCTGGTCATACTTGGCGCCACCGGCGACACCATCGCGGTCTCGTCGCTGCGTGGACTGCGCGCCGCGCTTCTCGCGATGGATGAAACCCAACAGCGCATCGGCACAGTGACAGCCCTCGCGCGTCCCGGCTCTCGTTCACCCACCACCATTCCCGCCGCACCGTCGTTGCCCACGGTTCGCGTGGTGCCCTATCGTGGCGGGGGCGACAACGCCGCCAACGCGACGCTCGCCGCCCGGCTTCGGCGCCGACTCGGCGCGCAACTCGGCCGCGATTGTGATGCCGATGACGCCGCGACGTTCGACACCGTCGAACCACTGACGACGAAACACGCGTTGGTGGGACTGCACTGCTCCCGCGGTGCCTACAACTATTGGAGCCGCTGGTACGTGGTCACCGACCGCAATGTGCAAACCGCGCGTGCTGCCCTGTTTCTGGATCACCCGAATGCGAAGGCACGCAAAGACGACAGCTACCTCGTCAACGGCGGCTATGATGCGAGTACGGGACGCTTCGGCGCGTTCTCAAAAGGCCGCGGTCTGGGCGACTGTGGCAGCTTCAGTGAGTGGGGCTGGGATGGCGCACGCTTCCTGCTGATCGAGCGGCGAGAGTACTACGAATGTCGCGGGGTGAGCGACGACTGGTGGCCGGTGACCTGGCGAGCGAGTGTGCAAACACGATAGCGCGGCGCGGTTGCGCGGTGCGGTAGCGCGACGCGGTCGCGCGGCGCGGTTGCGAGTGAACCACCCCCGATTGAAACGTCCATCCCGATCCCCAGGTGCCCCATGACTCTACCGACCGATGCGGAGCTCAACACGATCGGTGTGCTCCGTCGACGACTGATTGAAGCGCGTATCGTCGCGCCGTTGCTGCAGGCGATGGCGGCCGAGTTTGGGCCGGAGCGTGTGCATGCGATCGCGCGTGACGTCATCAGCGGCATCGCGCGGGCGCAGGGAGATGAACTGGCGCGTACGCACGGTGGGCGCTCACTGCCCGTCCTGCACAAGACGCTGGACAAGTGGACCGCCGATGAGGCACTCACACTCAGTATGCATGAGGTGAGCGATGCATTGCTCTCGTTCGACGTGACGCGCTGCCGCTACGCCGAGATGTATCGGGAACTGGGGATCCCGGAGCTGGGCGCGATTCTGTCATGCAACCGTGATGGAGCGTTGATCGAGGGCTTCAACCCGGCCGTCGTGCTTCGCCGCACGCAGACCCTGATGGCCGGCGGGAGTCACTGCGACTTTCGATACACCACACCCTCGCCGTAACCGCCCTCATGTCACTGCTTCTCTATGGTGCCACCGGCTACGTCGGTGAGGCGATGGCCCGTGCGGCATCGGCAGCGGGTCTCAAGCCGATCCTCGCCGGCCGGAACTCGGCGACGCTGAAAACGCTGGGCGAGTCGCTTGGTCTCGAGTGGCGTGCGGTGTCGCTGGACGATCCCGCCGCGCTCGACCTCGCGCTGGCCGGGGTGACGGTGGTGCTGCACTGTGCCGGTCCGTTTCTCCGCACGTCGCGGCCGATGGTCGACGCCTGCCTGCGCACGGGCGCGCACTACCTCGACATCACGGGCGAGTTTCCCGTGTTCGAGGCCATCGCGGCACGCGACGACGACGCGCGATCACGCGGCGTGATGCTGATGCCGGGCGTGGGATTTGATGTGGTGCCCACCGATTGTCTCGCCGTGTATCTCAAGAGCCGGCTTTCATCGGCGACACGCCTTGTTTTGGCCTTTCAGAGTGTCGGCCCAAGCGGACTCCCGCCCGGTACGCAACGGACAGTCATCGAACTGCTGCCGTATGGCCATCGCATGCGTCGCCACGGCCGCTTTGAGCCACTGACCGGACCGCTCAAGACGCGTCTCGTGGACTTTGGCGCCGGGCCGGTGACCGTCACGCAACTCACGTGGGGTGACGTCTTCACCGCGTGGTACAGCACCGGCATCCCGAATATCGAGGACTACACCGTCCTGCCGGCGGGTGTGCGCCGACAACTGCGACTGCTCGAGACGGTGCGTCCACTGTTCGCCGTGCCGCGGGTGCGACGACTGCTGCAGCGCACGGTGAAGCCTGGCCCCACGCCGGCTCGTCGCGCGCAAACTGTAACCCACGTCTGGGGCGAAGTCAGCGACGACGCCGGTCGCACGGTCGCGGCGCGCCTGCATGGTCCCGAGGCGGGAGTCGAGTGGACCGTGTTGTGCGCGCTGTCGGTGGCGCGCCGCGTGTTGTCAGGCCAGGCACCGCCAGGCTTTCACACGCCTGGCGGGGCATACGGCGCCGACTTGGTGATGGACGGCGGGCAAGTCACACGAGAGAACGTTGCAGCAACGAACGACCCGCCCGCGCGCGGTTGACGTGCGTCGTCCGGCAACGGCAAGTTGTCGCATCGCGCCCCGCATTTCTTGCCAACCTGTACGCTGAGCATTCCATGCGTGTTCGTCTCGC
>Ga0154020_10011314_pt1 | contig 10175 bp, 14 predicted proteins | sample Klosneuvirus_201_FD_109709 | JGI IMG/M metagenome (GOLD analysis project Ga0154020, IMG submission 109709) | Active sludge microbial communities from wastewater, Klosterneuburg, Austria - Klosneuvirus_20160825_MG | ecosystem: Engineered > WWTP > Aerobic digester > Activated sludge | place... | reverse complement strand
TTTAGCAAGGTATTCTAACAAGAGGGCAAATACAACATTAAGAAATGGTAACAAAGAAGAGCAAATGAAGAGAATGAAGAGAAAGGACGGGGAGGAGGGAGGAAGCCAATGATGGGGAGGTGAGAGACGCGTGGTGCATCGGAGCAGAAATTTAAGGTGCGGGGAATTGAAAATGAAATCATACTCAAGATGAAATATTAATAATATTAATAATAATAAAATTTCTCCGCTATTAATATCTCATTCTAGAATGAAATAAAAGTCAACAAATGAAGAAGCTAACGGAGGGCGAAGGTCGAGGGGAGAAAGGTCTCCGAGTCCTGGCCGCCGTGACAGGGACTCACATCAATTAGCTGATGCTATTTTAAATAAAAATAACAGAAATTATATGGTATTAGGGTGAAGGAGAAGGAGGGAGGACCTGGACAAGAAAGCCACACGCCCGTGTAGTCGAGCGCCGTGAAGCCTGGCTCCGAGCAATTCGCCATCGCGTCGATTCTGCCTTGAATCTTTATAAAAATTAGATTATTTATGATATACGTAAATTATTAAGAGATAATAACAAGGAGTGGTCAAGGCGCCCGTGTGCCCTCATGGAAAAAGTCTCGGTATCACTGCCAATACCAACTGAACAGTGATGGGACGACAAACTCACTACTCGGCACTGACACTGTCAGTAGGTACGACAAAACACTTAGGAGGATGAGAGATGTTCCAGATGTGTCGCATGATCCAAATACGGCATTAAGAAGTGATAATAAGGAGGAAATGAGGAGAGCTCTCGGTTTGAGTCTAGAATTAAAAGAGAAAGGAAATTTCAAGCGCCATGATCGACGAGTGGACAAGGGCGCGATGACTCTGTCTGACACGAGCCGAGGAGGACAGGAGGGCGATCTTGTCCTGGTCCCTCTTTGCCCCGTTGCCTCGGGCGCGATCATTGCTCTTCTTCGAGGTTCGGCCAACCATATAAACGGTTTATAATACACACGTTTTTCGGGAGGATGAAAAAGCCGGAGGGCGTCGGGGCGGAGCATGCACTTGACCTAGCCATCCGTGTTCTTAATATATCGCGATCGCGAGTGATTTTATTTCTACTGACCTATCTTAGATCGGCGCAATCCTTGAATGCGGCCAATGGGCGGTATCGTCATTGAAACTTGAGGGCCGACCGAATTCTGATTCAAGAAAATCATTTTCGTGACGGTCAGTATAACTGAACTGACATGAAGTATAATGCGCATTCACTGACTCACTGTATTCCCACAGAGTGAATGCTGCCATTTTAATAAGGGATTGCATTAATCCTGACCTTAATAATAATAATAATCATATATGTCAGATTGCCACGGAATGACGAGGAGTTCCCACCTCTCTCACCTCCTCCTCCTCCTCCCCCTTCTCCTCCTCCTCCTCGCCCTGGTCTCTCCAGCTCCAGCTGCGTTGACTAAGACCTCCTCCTATGATCGCTTGCATGGTGCTAAAGTATGCTTTTTCTACGCGTACGTCAACGGTACCGTGTTTGACTGCGTCATGGGCGGCGCTCGCGGTGATCGCATCGACTTCCGCTCCACCTACGCCCTTCCCTCCTCCACGACCTCCAGTACTTCTCCTCTCTTCGTATATCTGTGATTTATATAATCCATTATTCTGTGTGGCTGCCATATGCTGTTCTAAGAGCCAATGGGGGCAAGTAGGTGGCGCGTGAAGCTGGTCAAAGAATAACCGTGTCTGGCCTCTGCTGTCAGTCATAGGTCATGCATCATCAATGGCGTTCAGTCTGATGGCGTTATTATTATTAGAACCTCCTCGCTTTTTTTGATTGCTCCTCAATGTAGCGATCTCAGGTGTGAAGAATGTGGTGGTGACTGCTTCCGATGATGGCCGCGTCGTTGGCACTGCTTTTGCTACAGCGAATGCCCTCTACTTCAGCGCCGTCGACTTTTCGCTCCCTTTCTCTTCCCTTTCCCTCCCGAACTCCTCCTGGCCGCTCAATTGGGTCATCAGCGCTCCCACTACTAAGATCCGCCTCGTCTTTGATGAGAGCCGCTATGGCATCGAGCCCTTCCCTTTTGTCGCGACGCTGATGCCGAGCGCCGGCAGAGTGTCGTTAGTGCGCTACTCTGCGAGTGTGACGGCAGTGGTTGAAATGGCGGTGTTCGATGGCCTGGTGGATGCATTGGGTTTTGGTGCACAGCTGCAATCGGATGGTCGCAACCTCCTCGTCACCATTGCCAACGCCTCGCACTCGGCACAGTACTCCATTGACCTTGCCTCACCCTCACCCTCGCCCGAGCTCCGCTACCTCGCAGCCTTGGCAACTGTGCATTCACCGGGAGAGACTGTAAATGTGGTGATGAGTGGAAACCAGTCGTACTGTATAGACTCGATAACCGACTTAAACTCGACGTTCGCTTACTTCTACGCTGTGGAGTGCGTGTGGCCTGCCTTGAACAAGAGTGCCATTGTGGCCACTGGCCTCCGCACCGCTTATTTAGAGACTGTCCGCACTCGTCGCCTCAATTTTCTCACCAATGGTCTCCTCTGCGTTGTGGTCTCTTCTAAGAAAAACAACAACCCCGAGCCCTTCTTCTTTGCTCGCTGCATTGCGCCCCTGGACTACGCAGACGGCCCCATCACCATCTCCTTAAATAACTCCAACTCGGTCGGCGTTGGCTCTCCTCCTGTCGGCGCCTTCTCAGCGCGAGCGGTGGCAAAAAACTCGAGCGTGGTGTGCGCTACAGCAGTGTTTGCATCTGGGAGCAATGACTCCATGGTGATGCACTCTTGTGGTCCCGGGATGCCGCCCTCGGAGAATCTCTCCTCCTACAGCCTCATCTTAAACAGTACTAACATCTCCAACTCCGACTCTATCATCGACTCCACTGGTTCTTGGTATGCCCACTCCTTTGCGATGATGTCATCGATTGAGAGTAATGTTGGATTCGATTTCCTCTTGTTGTAGGTATTGTTCGTCCTATAATTGCGAGCAAGGACAATTCCTAATGTTATGCAGATCGACGAGCCTGAACTTGACGGTTTCCTCTACTTACATTGACAACTTTGCCAGGCTGGACGCTGCCATACTTGTTTACGACTCCTGGATTGACTTTTTACCTACGGGACATGTGCGACATTGCTTCGATTTCCACTCTTTAATGTCTCCTGATGGTCTCGTAATAGATGCTTCGCTTCCTGCTCTCCAACGTAACCACGTCGATCAGCATCTTTGCACCGCTGCTTTATACGACCGGGACAGCTCCCGGATCGCCTCTCGTCAACTCCGATAGCTCAGTTGTGTACAAGTACGACGGACTCAACACGTCAATGGGGTCGATGCTCGGGCAGCGTGGGTTGGTGCACACCCAGAGTTACTATGTGGAGAGGGACACGGCACTCAATGACAAGGTGTGCTTTTCTGTGGCGGACTCGGCACTTATCCTCCTCGACTGCTTCGCTGAGTATCCGCGAACCGTCCTCACTGGCACATCCGGACCCTCCGAGCTCATCCAGACGGTGCCACTCTCCTCATCAGGACCGCTCTTAGTCGATGATGGACCGATCCTAGCATCGGCGACACTGCCATCACTGGACGACTCGGCTATCGCTGTCGCTTATCAGAGGACAAACAACTTAAGCATTGCCATGGTCCCACCCCGCTTCCTCCAATTGCTGGATCTCCCTCTCTGTTTTTCTTCTTATCGAATTTGTTTCAAGGTCGATCTGCGGTCCACCCAAGTTAAGAAATCGTGGGTGAAGCTCTCCACCTCCTCACTCTTCGTCTCTGAGCGCGCCCTCGTGAGCCTCACACAATTTCGCAGCGCCTCGCAACTGAATTGGTACTATGCTGCGGCCGCGGCATACCATGACGATATTAACATGCAAATCGCTATGACTATCCTGTACGAGCCTGGATTCGGCACGGACTCTTTCAAGTTCGTTGTCTCCCCCCTCAATGGGGCGCCGCAGAGCTTCGCCCTCAAGCCCTCACTCTCTTCCAACTCGACGAAGTTCTATGGTATCATCACAACCAACACACCTCAAATCTCCATCACGAATCTCGCCACCGTCGCCATCAACAACTTCAATCTGAGCTACCTCCCCCAAGGCACGCAGTCGATACTGTGGGCGCGCACCACGGTGGCCTCCACGCGCGATGTGGCATGCGTGGAGATTGCCACGAACACGACCGACGTCGTGCGTGCTATCTACGCTATCTACTGCTTCGACTTTATCGCCATCCCCTTCAACGTCTCCATGACGCCCTATTATGTGGTCACCGCTAACACTGGCCGCGCCATACTCAGCTCGGAGATCTTCTTCGACGACCAAGATCAATTCTGCTTCTCTGTTCGCGGCAACACCTTCTTAAACGCCCACTGCGCTCCGTTGAGCTTCACAGGGACCACGGGCATGGCTGATCTAGTGGCTCCGAGCACGAGCGTCACTGGCAACGTGACGGCCTCGGTCACGATATCACGAGGTGGCAACTTCGTGACCGTCTCCTCGATGGGCACCGCCTCCGGATCGCCTTTACTCCAAGTCAATGCGTTCATGAAAGGATCACCGCCCGTCACCTATGAGACCAGCATCGCCCTGACCGCCCCCAACCTCGCATCTCTCACTGCTGCCTTCTCGCCTGACTTCGAAAGGTGTTACATCTTCGCTCCTTGCCCCCGATAATCTGCCATTGTCTGAAGATATATCGACATATCATTGAAATGGCCGTGTGAACGATAGGGTCTGTATTGGGGCCATCTCGACGAATGTGACCATTGCCACTGGAGCGCAGTGTTACAACTCGAGGAACGCCACTGCCGCCAACTCATACGCCATGTCCTTCCTCGAGATTCGCCCTCTCCTCCACTCCCTCATCACCACCACCAGAGGCTCGGTATTATCCTCTATCTATATCTATTAATAATATATCTACTATATTAGAAGGATAATCTTAGAATGAATTCAAGCTCTGAGGGAAGTCCAATTCTAGATCTGCGCCGTGGCGAAGTCACGTTACTTCAACTCTGCAGAGCCGCATTACATATTGAAATGCAATCAGGATGCATTCACAACTCCGAATGGGAGCACTCTTACTCCTTCCTCGATCGAATATGTTGTGGATGCGGTTACTCTCGCCGACACACCCACCATCCGCGTGTTCAATGTCAAACCGACGACCTCACTGCCGACCGCGTTCCCTTCTCCCTCTCCGCCTCCACCGTGCAACCAACTCCCATCGTCACTCTCCTCCTCCTTTGACTGCTCCTCGGGGAACATCAGCATTATCGGAGGAGCGACTGTGAATCTCTCAGAAACTGTCTTCTTCCTCGGCAATCTCTCGATCCTCCCCGGTCAGTACCTCAACCTCTCCTCTGCCGCCTTCTTAACCGTGGACGGTTACGTATTCTTAGGTCCCATCTCCCACATGTTATTCATTCTGTTACATTATTTTCGATATAAAAGAGATTTCTATTAGGTGGAAATTTGAATTTGGCGGGCAATTCGACAACTATGGTGAATGGAGGGTTGACCCTCTCTGACACCTCCGTCTTAACCGTACGTCTATCGGAGACCTCCACACTGCCGATCGTTATCTCGGGTTGTGTTCACCTCGGAGGGTATGCCTCGCCTTAATTCGAATGATCCCGCTATTACATTTTCCTGTCTGTTATTCCTTTCTTGCTAGCAAGGTAAAGGTAGACATCTCTGAGCTGAGTGCGGTGCCAGAACATAAGCTGGTGATCCCTGTGATGAACTTCACCTGTTTCTCTGGCAGCCTAAGTACGCTTTCTTCTCCGCTCCATTTTCCATCCTCTCCTTCATCCTTATCATTTCCTCTCCCTCCTTCTCCTCCTGCCTCTCTTCCTCCATCCCCTCTCTTCTTATCGCACTTCCCCTCGGATTTCTCTTCATCTCTCCATCGTTAGCTGATTTGAGTATAATCGACTCCAAGGGGAGGGATGTCTGCACTGAAGCCAATGTTTTCGCCAATTCACTCACTGTACGTCCATCTCCGGTACTTATATCGACTGCTGCTTATGTGATCTATTTATAGGTCCTTATTGAGTTCCGCATGTGCGAACTTGTCAGCTGCTCACCAACTGCTATGCCCTTTGGATCCCTGTTCGCTGCGCTCATAGCTCTATCTTGGGTTCTTCTCAGTCGGATTTGCTTCTCAGAATGTATGCACTCTCGTTGAATGATATACTCGTGCAATATGTATAAGTGATGATTGGACAATGTACCGCGTCTCATCAACTCGTCATCTCCATTTTGCTTTTCAGAATGGGTTTTCACAATGCTTCGATGGACTGCAGCGCGTTGATATGTGATCACCATGAGAGACAATCATCGGACCGCAGTCACATGCAGTTGCCTTGGAACGAGACGAAAAAAACTAGTTGGTGAAGATGCCATCAAGAAGAGCAAAGGAGCCTCTTTACAAACCCATTCTCGCCGCAAGGAGTTCGTTCACTACAAGGGCTAGCACAAATCAAACGCTCAACTAACTCGGAGATTGCGAAGTCCATAGTATCATCCGTCACGGAGTCCTCGTCTCGAGATTTCCTAGCTAGAATTGAGATGAAACTTCGTTTCCGTTCAGACAAGGAGGAGTTTGTTGCGATCGCGGAATTGCGGTGAAGTCGCCAGCTCTTTCATGGCTGGACAATTTTTTCCTTTCGTTCCACAAGATTTCGATTGTCATGAGAACAAGAGCTAGCCAGCATGTCCAGGGAGAAACTGGGAATCAGGTGAGCGAGCTCCTCCAGTCGTGCTCGGCGGATGCGTCTGCACTCCAAAGCGCCGCCAATTTCGAGTATCTCATCATTCTTGTCCTCATAAAGCCGATTGAAGTCGCCGGTATCCATCGCTCACATAAGAATCCAGCTTCCCTACCGGTACAGCTTCGCAGCGCTGCAAGGCGAAGAGCGACAAACGCTTCTAGCGCCTTCGACGACTGGAAAATAAACATCCTAATATCCAAGATCGAATGAGGTCAGGTACCACTCCCCTCGGATGATGTATTTAATAAGGACCGGGAGAACTTGTGCGGGCGTTTTGAGTCGTTCAAGAGGACGGGTGGTATTCTTGAACGGGATTGCCTCTTGAACGGGCGTCCTCTTGAACGACTCAAACGCCAACGACCAAGGGAACTTCCGGAGGCGCCCCCATGGTACAAGTTGTCATTACTTCTTCGCGTATATTTCGTACTAGTCGATCGTAGTCGGCAGAAGTGCGTTTTGGATTTTTCCGTCCTCCGTGAGGAGGACGATCACGATATAATGAAAGAGGAATCTCCCAAGAACACTGTAAAATCCAATTCCTTTTAGGCGTTTCACCCGATCCCTTTCATTATCACTTATTTGTTAGGGTCGTCCCTTCAAACCGAGTTTGTTGATAGACCTCATTGGGAACATTTGAACATTTGCCCCTTTAGTCGTCGCTCTTGAATGTCTCGCCTGCTCGCCATTGTCGCCTTGGTCTTTGTGGCCCTCGCCGTCACTGCCTCGGCCCAGAGCGCGGCCAACACGGAGATCGCCGTGACTGAGGCCCAGCGCATCTGCACGTCGACCACGGATTGCTTGGTTTTCCCCACGACGTGTTGCTCGAACTGCAACTGTGCGCCTCGCTGCTCCGTTCGCCCTTGTCCCGAACTTCTTTCTGGCCAACGCCCCAGATCCCCGATTTTCAAGCAGTGCCTTTGATTGATTTTCCCCTTTAAATAGATGCCGCGGCCAACGCCTCCAGCGCCAACCTGCTCAAGGGCAGGCTCGCCACCACCTGCGCCAGGTACGTTTTCTTCTCCTCCAGCCAGGCTGCCTCTCTGACAGTTCATTTGACTCAGCTTCAACATGTCGACCTGCCCCGTCAACATTGCCGCCTGCCTTTTCCCCTCGGCTACTTGCGTCTTCCCCAATACTACCGCTGGCGCTGGCGCTGCCGTGCGTGGTCTCTGCACAGTGAACACGGGTGTTGTTGTCGATCCTCCTGCTCGTACGCTGTCATCTCCTGGTGCGAGTCCTGAGGCATCTTCTCATTACGTCTTGGTATTAGTCTCCTGCTCCACCATGTCCACCACCTCCTCCTGTGAGCTCGTCTGCACCTCCAAGGACGTTGCCGCCGCCGCCCCTCAGACCTTGGTTGCCTGCTCGGCCACTGCCGTCACTACCTGCCGCAACACTTGCAAGCAGAATTTCGCCACCGTTCGTCATGCTTTTTGACCTCTCTCTTGTCGATGGTCTTTGCCCAGTGCTCATCAGTCGTCTGTTGCAGTGCGGTGTTCAGCCCATTGGTACTTGCGGCTTCATCGCCGTGAATGCCTCGTTGCGCGAGTGCCTTGCCCAGTGCGACACCCTCGTCCCTGGTATGCTTTTGCTACCGTCTCTTTATCGATCGCTCTTGTTATCGATGGTCTTGGTCGCGATGGTCTTGGCATTATGGTCTAGCCTCACGGTTTGGTCTTCTAGCTGCCTGCTCTGTTCGCGCCGATTCGACCCGTGACTGCAAGAGCGTCTGCGCTGCCGCCAGCGTCGGCACTGCCAACGTTAACGCCACCTCGACCATCTCGGACCCCGCCGTTTGCTCGTCGCTCAACACCGTCACTACTTGCCTCAACGGTTGCGACGCTGAGCTTGCCTCCGTAGATCTCACCTTATTTTACATAGTGCTGATTGATATTTACTTTGTCTTTGTAGTGCTCTGGTACCGCTGGCGCCTGCTCGTTTGTCCCCAAGAACTCGACCACTTACTTCCAGTGCGTTGAGAAGTGCCGCGCCGTCGCCCCTCCTACCAGTGCGATATTGTCCCTCTTTTTGTTGATGCGATTTCTGTTTATTGAACATGTATTTGTTTTAGCGTCTTGCTCGGTTATTGATGGTCTCACCTGCCAGAAGACCTGCGTCGCCACTGAGCTCGCTCTCAAGACGAACGCTGCCTGCGCCACTACCACTGCTGACGCGGTGACCACTTGCCGCAACACTTGTGTCGCCACTGCCACTTGCTCGGTTACTTCGAGCGGTTGTTCCTTCACTGGCACCGGTCTCCTCGACTGCCTCGCCAAGTGCGAGCCAGTCAAGGCGTCGCCTCTCCCTGCTCCTGTCTGTCTCGTCTCTGGTTGCTACAATGAGACTTGCGCTCAGGTCCGCAACCTCTGCAGCACTCTTTCCACCGGTGCTGCTTCCGCTGCTTCCGCTGCGCCCTGCAAGGCGAAGTGCCTCTCGTATGCCAAGTGCTCTGCCACGACCTCGAATACTTGCGGCTGGATCATGACGCAAGAGGCCCTCGACTGCGCTTCCCGCTGTGTTGAGGTTACTCCCACCCCCGTCGTCGACGCTCCCAAGTGCGTCCCTGGCGGCTGCCCTAACGCCCCGACTTGCCTCACCGCAGCCCTCACCGCCTCGCTCACGGCTAATGCCGTTGCCTGCCCTGCCGTGCTTCCCTCTTGCGAGGCTCAGTGCCTCCAGTACGCTCAGTGCTCGGCCGCCTCTTCGACGGTTGCCAACGCTGCTGGCGTTGCTGCTCAGTGCTCGTGGATCCCCAATCCTACCAACCCTGGTGCCTACCTCGACTGCCTCAAGACCTGCTCCACTGCCAACAATGCCAGCGGCTGCTTCGTTAGCCCATGTGGTACTGAGTGCGTCAACTACCTCAGGGAGGGCAACTGCACTCTTTTCGCGGCTACTGACTGCGCCACCACCTGCAAGCGCACCTACTCCAAGTGCAGCCTCACCTCTACTGGCTGCAACTTTGTTCGCAGCACCGATCTCGACACTTGCCTCCAGAAGTGCTCCTCTGTGCCCCCCGTCAGCACTTGCCCCGATGGCGTCGCTGCTGTCCAGTGCTTCGCTGATCCTTGCTCGGTCACCAAGTGCGCTGCCCACCCCGACGCCACCTGCGAGGCCAACTACTGTGGTGGTTGCCATGCCAACTTTTTCGACGCTAAACACAACCGCGTGAACTGCGACCCTTGCGTCGGTCTCCCTTGCGATAAGTGCGCCGCGACTGCCGGCTGCAGCTTCTGCTCGGGCTCCTTCACTGCCGCCTCCACTGGCCTCGTCAAGAACGTTGGTGCTTGCCTCAACTCTGCGAGCGACCTTGCCACCACGTGCCTCGCCAACACTGCCACCCTCGTTGCCGATGCCACCAAGTGCCCCGTTGCTACCTCCACTGACGTCAAG
>Ga0154020_10011313_pt1 | contig 10175 bp, 10 predicted proteins | sample Klosneuvirus_201_FD_109709 | JGI IMG/M metagenome (GOLD analysis project Ga0154020, IMG submission 109709) | Active sludge microbial communities from wastewater, Klosterneuburg, Austria - Klosneuvirus_20160825_MG | ecosystem: Engineered > WWTP > Aerobic digester > Activated sludge | place... | reverse complement strand
TCCTTGTCAGTCGCGCCTGTTGTTTGCTGGGGTGGGGAGATGAGCTGGGGCGGCGGGCGACGTGGGACGCCGTTCCCAGCGCTCCTTGTCAGTCGCGCCTGTTGTTTGCTGGGGTGGGGAGGGCTTCGGAGTGCGAGAGAATCAGTTGCGCAGCTTCCGGGGGCGTGCGGTTAGTGGTATCGACGGTGAGGAAGTTCGGGTGGTCCGTTTCGAATTGTGGAACCTCGTCGTTCAGGCGGCGTGCTTCAATGGGGTCGAGCAGCTTCATGCGCCGGCGGCGGGATTCTGTGCCGATGCGATTCATGAGTTCGGCGGTGTCGCATGTGACGCGAACCGGTACGAAGCGGCATCCGCGGACTTCCGCAACCGCGACGTTCTCGAGAAAGTGGGCGTATTCGGCTTCGTCTTGACCGCGGATATAGTTGGTGAAAATAAACGACAGATAGGGCGGCGAGAGGTGCATCATCGCGTCGAGCACGGTCCGGCGGACTTGGCCAACGTACGCCCAGACGCCTGCGGGTAGAGGTCTGATGCCGTCCTGATCGAGGACGTTGAAGATCACGTTGGCGATCGTGTGGTTATCAACCAGCTTCGCGCCGCTGAGGCGGGCGAGTTCTGTGCCAACCGTGTACTTGCCCACACCTGGGGTGCCGATGAGGTGGAAGATCGTCGGTTGCATGCGGCCCTCCGTGGCAGTGGCAACGATAGCATCGCGCCAGCGCTTTAGGGGCTTGGGAAACCGGCTGGCGGTTGGCGGGTGGCCAACGACGGTGCAGTGAGCACGCCGAACATCAGGCGCGACCAGATTGCACGAACGGGGCGCTTTGGACGCCGTTCGTAGCGCTCCTTGTCAGTCGCGCCTGTTGTTTGCTGGGGTGGGGAGATGAGCTGGGGCGGCGGGCGACTTTGGACGCAGTTCGTAGCGCTCCTTGTCAGTCGCGCCTGTTGTTTGCTGGCGTGGGGAGATGAGCTGGGGCGGCGGGCGACTTTGGACGCAGTTCGTAGCGCTCTTTGTCAGTCGCGCCTGTTGTTTGTTGGGGGTGGAGGCGGGACTAGGGGAGGGATGTTGCTTCGTAGTTGCCAGACTTGAGCGCTGCGAGGAGTTCGGCATCGGTCGTTATGTTTGATTCGAAGTGCGTAGCCGCCCGGCCAACCTCCTCCTCGGCGTGAGCGTCCGAGCCGCCGATGCCGGGACGGCGGAAGCCTTTCGCGAGCCCGGTCGCGGCGAGGTTCTTCAGCTTCGAATCCGATCCGTTGATGGCCTCGACGGACTCGAAGAATGCAACCGTCTCGTGCGTGATCCGGAGGTGGCCATCACGCGCGGGGTGAGCGAGGAACAAGAGCGCGCCAGTGGCTTCGGCGGCTTCGAATACTTCCCGGGCGATAGCCGAGAAACCCGCCGGCTCGAGGCCGAATGCGAGGACATGGCCAAGATCGGTGGTCAATTCGACGCCAGCGAAGACGGCAACCGGCGAGGCCTTACGCAATTCCTCCAGTTGGTCCTGGTTCCAGGCGCGATCGTGTTCGGTGAGGCAAACACCATCGAGTCCGCGTTCTGCCGCGAGGCGCAGGAGGTCGGGTGCAGTGAGGGCGCTGCAGGTCGAGAGGGGCTGGGTGTGGCAATGCAGGTCGATGAGCACGCGGCCGTGGCTACCGGGGCAACTTCATGCCGTAGATTTCACCGAGGAGATCGAGGTAGGCCGACATTGGGCCGGATTGCGGTTTGTTACGCCGGTACATGACGGCGATGTCGCGCTCGACTGGTTCCGCCGATTCGATGTGAACTTTGTGCAGCGTGCCAAGGCGGATTTCTCGCTCGACCGAAACTTCCGGGAGGAGCGCGATGCCGAGGCCCGATTCGACCATCTTTTTTGTGGCCTCGATCGAATCGAGCTGCATCTGCTGGTGGGGGACGACGCCAAGGTCGCGAAAGAGGCTAAGAATGAGCCCGTAGTAGCCCGAATCGCGGTCGAAGAGGATGAGCGAGTCATCGGCGAGCTGGTCGACCTTCACCGAGCCCTTCTTGGCGAAGCGGTGCTGTGACGACACCACGAGCACGAGTTCATCCTGGTAGAGCGTGACCGTTCGAACATCCGGATGGTTGATCGGGCGGCCGAAGCCGACCTGGACGTCGTCGTCGAGGACCATCTGGAGGACTTCATCGCTATGGCCGGTGCGGACGAGGACATCGACGCCTTCGTGGTTGTCGCAGAAGACCTTCAGGAGTCGGGGGAGCACGTACGTGCCAACGGCCGGTGCGGTGCCGATCATGAGACGGCCGGCGGTGCCATCGCGGGTGCCTTCGAGCACCATCATTCCCTCGTGAAGGGTGCGGAGCACTCGCTGTGCATAGGGCAGGAAGGAGCGGCCGGCATCGGTGAGCTTTACACCCCGCCCCATGCGCTCGAAGAGCGTCTGGCCCACCTCCCGCTCCAGCGATTGGATGCGGTTGCTCAGCGAAGGCTGAGCGACGCTGAGCATGTCGGCAGCGCGGCTGAAGCTGCCGCAATCAGCGGCGGCGATGAAGGCATCGAGTTGTGCCAGTTCCACGGATAGCTCATCCCAGAGCGATAAGAAATCGCTATGTCTGGAACAATACGCGATGGACCAGCCATAGGCTAGAGCTAGGGAAGTATCGATGACTCATACTTTGACGCTGATTCGAAGCGGAAGGAGAACCGCCGAGGACGCAAAGGAGACGGAGGTTTTCCGAGGGAACCACGTCCATCCGACCAACGATCTTTGCGTGCTTTGCGTACTTCGTGTTGGCCGTGATGCGTTAGTCGAGGTAGCGGCCGAGGATCCAGGTCATCACATCACGGCCTGTGAGCATACCGACAAGGTTCCCCGCGCGGACAACGGGGATGTGGCGGAAGCCGCCATCGCCCATCTTGTTGAGGGCGTAGGCCATGGTGTCGTCCTCACGGAGGATGACAGGATCATGGGTCATGTGGATCGAGACGGGCTCGTCCATGGTCGCCGGGTTCTTGGCGATTTTCTTGAGGACATCGCGGTCGGTGAAGATGCCAACCACGATGCCGGATTCGACCACGGCAACGGCGCCCATCGGGTCTGCACGCATGAGCGCGATCGCATCGCGGACGGTTTGTGATGGCGCGACCACTTTCGCCCTGGTGATGCGGACTTCGGAAATCGCGATGTTGAGTTCGGTTTCGGGCACAATTTGCGCGGATTCGGGCACATCGATGCTGCGGAGGTCCATCAGGCACCGTTCGCAGGCATCGGAACCTTCGATGTTTTCGGCGCCACAGCTTGGGCAGATCACGATGTTGCGGTGTTCATCGGTCATTCGCGGGTGCCCCTCCGGGATACAAGAAATGAACAGGGCCCCAAGTGTATGGGGCCCTGACAATACCAGATTGCTGCTGGCAGCGGACGATCGAACTAATCGACCACCCAGGTTTCGCCAGCATTGAGGATCGCTTCGAGGTCACCGCGGCCCTTCGCGACCGCTGCATCGACCTGTTCCTGGACGAGCGTGTCGAAGACCGGGCCTTCGATGTCGCGGAAGACGCCAATGGGCACGGGGTACTCGGGGTAGTCCATGCCGACGAGGATGTTGGCGAGGGAGATGTTCCTCTGGTGCGGGTCGTGGATGAGAAGGCCCTCATCGCTGGCCGCATTTTCGACGATTTCGGGCTGGAAGCCATTGAGGCGGATGCCGTGCTGGTTTTCCTTGCCGAACCGCAGTGGCTTGCCGTCTTCGAGGTAGACCATCTTGTCCTGCCGTACGTCTTTGTCGTAGAAGGCCGCGAAGGCGCCATCGTTGAAGATGTTGCAGTTCTGGTAGACCTCGACGAACGAGATGCCCTTGTGCAGCGCGGCCCGGTAGAGCATCTCTTCGAGGTGCTTGATGTCCCGGTCGATAGAGCGAGCAACGAAGGTCGCGCCGGCGGCCAGGGCAACCCGAATCGGGTTGAGCGGGCTTTCGGTTGTGCCGTAGGGCGAAGACTTGGTGACCTTGCCGAATTCGGAGGTCGGAGAGAACTGGCCCTTCGTGAGGCCGTAGATTCGGTTGTTGAAGAGGACCACGTTGAGGTCGACGTTGCGGCGCATCGCGTGGAGGAGATGGTTGCCGCCGATGGAGAGGCCATCGCCATCGCCGGTGATGACGAAGACGGAGAGTTCGGGCCGGGCTGTCTTCAGGCCAGTGGCGAGCGTGAGGGCGCGGCCATGGATGCTGTGGAAGCCGTAGCTCTCAACGTAGTAGGGGAAGCGGCTCGAGCAGCCGATTCCGGAGATGAAGACGATGTTCTCACGCGGGATCTTGAGTTCCGGGAGCATCTTCTGCATCTGGGCGAGGATGGAGTAGTCGCCGCAGCCGGGGCACCAGCGAACTTCCTGGTCGGAGACGAAGTCTTTGCGGGTAAGCACCGGGAGGTCGCCCGCGATGAGCCCGTCGGTAGTTGTTGCAGTCACGGTTAGCCTCCTGACAGTCCGGAACGGTGGCCGAATTCGATTTCATAGGGCCCGCTTCGGCCGAGAACCTCGTCGATCTTTCCTTCGATCTCGGCGATCTTGAAAGGTTGGCCGGAGATCTTATTGAAGGGGATCGCATCGATGACGAACTTACCGCGGACGAGCAGGGCGAGTTGCCCGGTGTTGAGTTCGGGGATGAGAACGTGCTTGTAGCTGCGGAGCACCTTTTCAAGGTTGGCCGGGAACGGGTTGAGGTAGCGAAGGTGCGCGTTCGCGACACTGAGGCCCTTCTTGCGAGCACGTTCAGCGCCGCTGGTAATGGCACCGTAGGTACCGCCCCAACCGAGGAGGAGAAGATCGCCCTCGGCTGGGCCCGACACCTCAAGGTCCGGCACGTCCTGCACGATACCGTCGACGCGTGCCTTGCGGGCGAGGGTCATTTCGTGGTGGTTGCGGGGGTCGTAGCTGATGTCGCCGGTTTCGCCCGACTTCTCGAGACCGCCGATGCGGTGTTCCATGCCCTTTTGGCCCGGGACGGCCCAGGGGCGCGCGAGCGTCTTCGGATTGCGATGGTAGGGGCTGAAATCAGGACCCTCCTTCGCGTAGGCCCATTCGATCTTGGGCAGGCTTGAAACGTCCGGGATCTTCCAGGGTTCGGAGCCGTTGCCGAGGTAGCCATCGCTGAGGAAGATGACCGGGACCATGTACTTGAGCGCGATCCGGAAGGCTTCGATGGCCATGAAGAAACAGTCCGAGGGGGTCGACGGCGCGAGGATTGCAACGTAGCTATCGCCGTTGCGTCCGAACATCGCCTGGAGCAGGTCCGATTGTTCGGTCTTGGTCGGCATGCCGGTGCTGGGCCCGGCGCGCTGGACATCGATAACGACGAGCGGGAGCTCGGTCATGACGGCGAGGTTGAGGGCTTCGCTCTTGAGGGCGAGGCCGGGGCCGCTGGTGCCGGTCAGCCCGAGGTGTCCGCCGTAGGCAGCACCGATGGCCGAGCCGATGGCGGCGATTTCATCTTCGGCCTGGAATGTCTTGATCCCGAACGACTTGAGCTTGGAAAGCTCATGGAGGACATCGGAGGCTGGCGTGATCGGATAGCTGCCGTAGAAGAGCGGCAGGCCGCTGAGAACGGAGGCCGCGACAAACCCGAGCGCGGTGGCTTCGTTACCGCTGATGTGGCGATAGGTTCCAGCCTGGACGACGGCAGGCGGGACGTTGTACTGGACGCGGAAGAGTTCGGTGGTTTCACCGAAGTTGTAGCCGGCGCGCAGCGCGCGAAGGTTGGCATCGAGGATCTCGGGGCGGCGAGCGAACTGCTGCGTGGCCCACTTAACGGTCGTTTCCATCGAGCGGCCATAGAGCCAGAGGACGAGGCCGAGCGCGTAGAAGTTACGGCTCCGGAACTTGTCCTTCGAGCTGAGTGAAACATCCGCGAGAGCCAGCTCGTTGAGGCGCGTAATCTCGACGGGGATCACCTGGTAGTTCGAGAGCGTGCCATCTTCGAGCGGGTTCGTGATATAGGCGGCCTTCTTGAGGTTATGCGGCTCGAATTCGTTGGAATCGACGATGAGCAAGCCGCCCCGGCGAAGGTCACCGAGGTTGGTCTTTAAGGCCGCGGGGTTCATCGCAACGAGCACATCCGGGGCATCGCCGGGGGTGTGGATATCGCTGGCGGAGAAGGAAAGCTGAAACCCGGAAACGCCGGGCAGGGAACCGGTGGGGGCGCGAATTTCTGCCGGGTAGTCGGGCAGGGTTGCGAGGTCATTGCCGAAGACGGCTGCCGTCTTCGTAAACTGCGTGCCCGTAAGTTGCATTCCATCGCCGGAGTCGCCAGCGAACCGGATGGTTACTCGATCGAGTTCTTCGACCAGGTGTTCGGGCTTAAGTTCGGTTTCTATGGTCATGTGGCTCTGCTATCCACCCTCTCGTCTCTCCATCACCTGGTGCGGGCGTGGAGGCAGGTTGAGTACGTCTTCGGCAAATTCTTCTGCCAGGTGGCGGAGCAAATCGCCGAGCCGCACGAGTCCCACTACCGAATCATGGCTATCCACGACGGGCAGCGTCCGCACCTGGTGCTGCTGCATGGACATCATGGCTTCGGCGATTGTGCGGTCGGCGGCGATCGTTTGTGGATCGGGGGTGAGAACAGCGGCGCTCAATGGCTGATCCCAATCGAAATCGTCGATCATGCACCTGGTGAGCACGTCGCGCTCGGTGAAGATGCCGGCGAGTTTCCCGGATTCCATCGCAAGTACGCAGGACGTCGAACCATCTTGCATGGCCACAACTGCCTCGCGAACTGAGGAAACTGGAGAAACGACTGCTGGCTCTCGGAGCGGCAGCTCGTTCAGGCGCTGGTTGACGAACCGGCTAAGCCGGGAGCGATCCATGTCGGTCTTGTCGTCGCCTGGGCAGATTCACGCCAGTATCGTTTCGGAGTTCCAGCGTGCGCTTTAACTACGAGTCTACCCCCTTTGTGAATGTTGTGCAGGCAGTAGACGGTCCGATTCGGTGGTTCCAGCACGGTTTCGAAGATGCCCCCTACGACTCTTCCCTATTTCGCCGTCTGGCCACCATCTGATCCCTGAAGGTGCGGTGTTGGCTGGCCGATATTCCAGTCACTGGCGGGCTCACACCAGGGAGAAGGCGGCTGATGGCGTCCAAAGCGCAGATTCAAACGGTTCGAGCAGACTTCATGGATCCGTCGTTGTACGACGACCCAGGTCTGTCCGGGCTCCCGCGATTGAGCAGGGGCACGGTACTGGCTGCGTTGAGCCGCGCGTTCGACCTGGCCGAAGGGCGGCGGCCGGGGCACGCCCAGCGTGTCGCCTACATCGGTGTCGTCCTCGCCAGCGAACTCGAACTCGAGGCAGCGCGCATCGAAGAGGTGTTCTTCGGTTGCCTGCTGCACGACGCCGGAATGGCTGCTTCGACAACGCTTCCCCGCCTCGACTCGATGCGCGGAAGCAGGATGGTTTCCGGTAGCGGCAGGGTTGCAGACCTCTATGAGACGGTTCCTTCGGGCGGCTGGAGCGAAGTGGTGGAAGCGATTGCGCAGCATTGTCAGGAGGGTGCGCGGATCGCACGTAAGATGGGCTTCGGCGAAGCGGTCGGGGCGGCGGTTTCGAGCCACCATGATTGCTGGGACGGGTCTGGTTCGCCATCTGCGCAACCGGGCGAGCGGGTACCACTGGTCGCGCGGATTGTCGCGGTCGCCGACCGAGTGGAGTCGCTGATCGACAGCGAAGCGTCACCTTTGGTGGTCCGTCGAAAGGGGCCCGCACTAATAAAGGAAATGGCGGGCCACGAGATCGATCCGGCGCTCGCGACAACGATGGCTGAGATCGCCGGGCGCGATGAGTTCTGGCTCGGCCTCTACGACAACGACCTGGCGTCGGCACTGATGTCACTGAATTATGGTGGGATCATGACGCGGGAGGAGCTCTTTGATTTCCTCGCCGTGGTGAGTGATGTGGTGGATGCGCGGAGCGGACGTGAGCACGGCCGTGGTCGGCGGGTTGCCGACCTCGCCCGGCGAGTGGCACTCGATTGCGACATGACTGAGCGGCGTGCGGACCTGGTGAAGGTGGCGGCGCTGCTCCAGGACATCGGGACCCTCGGTGTGCCCGTCCACTACCTGAGCAAGCCTGACATCCTGAGCGTCGAGGAGATGTCGGCCGTCCAGATGCACCCGGTCTACGCGCGCGACATCATTAGCGAGATTCCCGGCCTCGGCGCGGCAGCGTGGTGGGTTGGATGCCATCACGAACGAATCGATGGCAAGGGCTATCCGGGAATGCTGGAAGGCAGTGAAGTGCCGGCCGAAGCACAGATTATCGGCATGTGTGAGGCGTACGACGCGCTGACCAGCGACCGACCGTACCGCCGGGCAATGGATCACTTCGACGCGTTCGAGGTGATGCAGGGATTGGCCGGCACACGATTCGACCCGTACTTGTTGGCCCGGTTTGAAGACGTAGCGAGACCGTTCGAGGCCTAGTGGAGCGCTCCGGAGCGCCCAGGCACCCGCTTCTCAGGAGAAGGCCCGGCGGAAAACGGGCCTTCTTCGCGCCCGGAACTTTACCTGAAGTGACGGGGTCTCGGAATCGCCCACCCCGGCGGGAAGCGTAACCGGACCTTGCCGCGCGACCGGATCAGAACCTGCCCTTCGGCTACACTTTCCCCATTCAATCGGGGGAAATCGAAGATGAACACCCGTGTCGTCGCCATTGCGCGCCAGGTCGGGGTTGCGGGGGAAGAGGTGGCCCAGGCGGTTTCGAAGCGTCTCGGCTTTCGCTACATCGACTACCAGTTGATCCAGGAGGCTGCGGCCGAGGCCGGCGTTTCGCCGGAGACTGTGAGCGAGGCCGAACATACCCCTTCGTTAATGACACGGCTGCTCGAATCGCTCGCTCGCAACCCAACCATGCCGACGGCGGCGTGGGCAGACCCGCTCCCGCTCACCAATAGCCCCCTTTACACTTCCACAGACTATCGCCGCTTCGTCGAGGGTGTAATCCGGGAAACGGCCGACGAGGGCGCATGTGTGATCGTTGGCCACGCGGCCCAGGTCATCCTGCAGAACCGCTTCGACACCTTGAAAATTCTCGTGACCGGGTCCGACCTGCCTCGCGCTCGGCGCATCCAGGCGGGGATGGGTGTCGACGAGAAGGAGGCGCTGAAGATTGTGGAGCGCACCGACAACGAGCGTGTCGACTACTTTCGCCGCTTCTACGACACAGGATGGCTCACGCCAAGTACGTACGACCTTTGCATCAGTACCGACCACGTGAGCGCCGCGCAGACGGCCGAGTTGATCGCGCAGGTAGCGGAAGCACGGTGATACACCTCCGTCTCCGGCGAGACCCGGGAAGTGTATGGAGTGCAGCGACGGCACGCTGGCTTGCAGTCGCTGCACTTGGCTTCATGCTCGCGGTGAGTCTTGCTGGCTGCGGCGATGATGATGATGGCGCGACACCCACCGCGGGCGCCGTCGGTGGGCCCGCCTCGGCCGCGGCGATGGCGCCGGACCTGGCGGCAATGGGGTTCAAGACCGTGGAATCCGGCAGGGTCCCGGGTTCGACGCAAAACCAGGACACGTTCTACGGGATCTACGCGCAGGCGAAGGGCGGCAAGGTCCAGACGGTGCGCGTCGAGATCAACCTCCAGGCCACGGAAGACCTCGCGGGAGCCCAGTACGTGCCCCTCGCGGCGGCGCTCCGCAACCCTCCGCCCGACCTCTTCGGTGCAGGGGCAGTGCAGCAGGATGGCACGCCGGCGTTCCAGGCCGCGCAATCGAAGAGCTACCGCACCGCGGATCCGGACGGGCAGGGCAACTTTGTCTTCTCCGATATCCACCGGATGGGGCGCGCGGTGGTGATCGTTTACACGATCGGTCCCGATTCAGCGGAGACCGCGACCGTGCGCAAGCAGGTGGCAGAACAGGTGGCAGCGAAGGCGAAGTAACACAGCCTGCCGCGTCCTCCGATTCGAAGCCGACAGTTCGCTGGTGGCTCGCCGACCCCTGGACGTAGAATCCCGCTCTTACCCAGGTTCTGAGGATTTGCTATGAGCCAGCCTACAGAAGAGCGGGCCCGCCGCCTTCCCTTTGCCTTCACCCATCTCGATCCGTCCGTGCGGCGCGACGTGGTCTACCTCGAGGCGACCGATACGGCCCAGAGCTTCGGCATCCTCTACCGGCCTGCGGGCAGCGAGCCGAAGACGGTGTT
>Ga0154020_10011312_pt1 | contig 10175 bp, 9 predicted proteins | sample Klosneuvirus_201_FD_109709 | JGI IMG/M metagenome (GOLD analysis project Ga0154020, IMG submission 109709) | Active sludge microbial communities from wastewater, Klosterneuburg, Austria - Klosneuvirus_20160825_MG | ecosystem: Engineered > WWTP > Aerobic digester > Activated sludge | place... | reverse complement strand
GATGCTGCTATTTTCCTGAAGTCGTAAACGTGAACCATCGGAAAACTCGATAGTGACAAAGCTGTCTACCTCACTCAGAATTGCATCGCCGACAAAAAGCTGTAAATCGGGTGCTGCCTGCAAAATTTTTTGAGAGTTGCCGCGCTTGACTATTACTTTGCCATGAAGACTGACAATACGCGCGCTGGCAGATTGTCGGGTGGTCCACGCCAGTGGAATACGAATTTTTTTCCCGGGTGGAAGGTGATAAGGATTCTGCACGCCATTGAGTTGTTGCAACTGTTTGACATACTTGAAACTTATCAGGTGCTGTTCAGCGAGATTCCATAGATTGTCACCTGGCCGCACGGTATAAATCCAGTCGTCTGCCAGTAAGCAAGATCCCTGTAGTATCAGGCAAGTAGTCAGAAGCCTCAGGATCATGATCAAACGTCTTCTCATAAACTACCTTTATTCAGTCTCGTGAACCTGATTATCAAGTACCTGAGGCCACCTTTTCTGAATTATATTTAAAGTCGATATCAGCATTACCAGTATTTTTCACTGCATGGTGATGCCGTCGTCATTCAGAGACGATTCTAACCCGAACCAATTTTGAATACTACTAAATAGTTAAGCCATCGTGGTCTTGTCTCCATCAAGCTGATTTAAACAGCGCTTATCAATGCTGGTTATTCTGATGTGCGCAGAGTAAACAATATAGAAAAAAACGGAAGCAGGATGTAATCGAATAACACTATTAATGGGTTGCTGTTTAATCAATCGTTTTGGCAGAAAGGCCACTAATGTTCACCCTGGTGTTGCAGTCCAACGTGGGAGACTGACAGTAATAGCGCTGCCGTTACTTTTCCTTTTGATCTGAATTCTTTTCAACGCAAATCATGAAATTCAAACTGATCGGGTTTTTCTGCTGTGTGCTCTCCACCCTGAGTACAGCAGCAGAGTTAACAGCGTCCAATATAATCGTTGAGGCAATTGAAAATTTTGTTGTGCGGGAAACCCGAAACCTTCCAGGTAATATCATCATTAAATCCAGTGTGCCGAATTCCCACTTGGCCCGCCAGCCTTGTGAGCACATGGAAGCATTTTTGCCTGAGGGTGCAAGTATATGGGGAAGATTCTCGATTGGAGTGCGTTGCCACGGAGCAAATGGCTGGATACTTTATGTGCCGGTTGAGATAGCTGTTATTGCACAAGTTGTTCATACTACGCATACAATTTCTAGCGGCAAACAACTATTGGCACAGGATATGGTAATGAAGGAAGTTGATCTGACCCGCTACTCAAGGGATGTGCTTCTCGATTTCCGGCAAGTAATCGGGAAAATGACGGCCACCTCTGTCGCAGCAGGTCAACCCATCCGCCAGATCCAGTTACGCGCCCCACACGTCATTACACGTGGCCAAAAAGTGCGGTTAATGGCAACAGGGAAAGGTTTTAGCGTCAGTACTGAGGGTAGTGCCCTAACGAATGCTGCAGCAGGTGAATTGGTACAGATACGCAATTCCACAGGACGTGTGATCAGTGGCCTGGCTCATCAGGACGGCTATGTTGAGATCAGGTAGTAAAATTGATCGATAGCCTGCCGATTGATCCTGTCTGCTTCTATCTATTCGGTATTTTGGATCGCTTTATTTCTTTCTGGCAGAAAAGCAGAGATATTCATGGCCGTGCATCTGGTCATGATGTTTCAAACAACTAAAAAATTTTTGATGTTTAATGGGATGGCTCAAAAAAAACCCTGCCGAAAGGGCAGGGTAAAGGCCTCGTCAATAAAAGGAGAACATCAATTACGTGATGTCATCATAATACTTTGCTTTGTTAAGCATAACGTTTGTTAAGCCGGTTTTAATCCCGTTATTCTTATTTTTGCCATAAGCATTTGCATATTTTGTAGAGAAATACTATTGGGCGACGTTCTTGAGTAGTTCGATAATAACGGGGTCTTTAGCCATATCCATTGCGATTTTTCCACTGGTCGTAATAATGGTGGGATCAGCACCCCGTTCGAGTAATAATTGAACGGTTTGTGCGTTCTCATGCAGGGCCGCCCACATTAATGCAGTCACACCATCCTGATTCTGCTGGTTTATGTTGGCACCTTTGGCGAGTAAAAGCTCGATAACCGCGTTATGGCCATTCTGCGCGGCTAGAATCAGTGCGGTGAAGTCGTTAGTCGCCTTGAGATCGGGCAAAGCGCCGTGAGCCAGGAGGGCTTCGACAACATCTGAATAACCTGAAAGTGATGCCAGGAAAAGTGCGGAAGCACCGTTTTCATCCTGCAGGTTAGGTTTTGCCCCGTTGGCTAATAACGCTTTGACAACGTTAAGATGGCCGTTCTGTGCGGCCAGGTGTAACGCCGTAACCTGGTTTTCACTCTTTAAATCAGGTTTGGCCTTGTATTTCAATAATAGGTTTACCATCTTAATGTTACCTTTAACGGCTGCCAGCATTAGCGGTGACAGGCCGTTCTTGTCCTGCAGATCCGGATTGGCCTTGTTTGTGAGTAATATTTCAACGATAGGTAAATGGAGATTCTTAACTGCCAGCAGGAGCGGAGTGCCTTTTTGGATATTAGCAAGATCTACAGATGCCTTGTGTTTCAATAACAGGGTAACGATTTCTTCATGGCCATTCTGGGCGGCAACGGATAGTGCAGAAAATCCATCCGGATTTTGCAGATCAATTTTAATATTTTCATCGATCAGTTTCGTGACTGTGGCCGTATCGCCGGTTAAAGCGGCCTTGAGAAAATCTTGCTCATTATTTGCATATAACGTTGGAATCTGTAATATGAACAATAGGACGAGAGCGGATAAGTAGTGTTTTTTTTGGTGCCCGAGCCGGGCAAGTAATCGTGTTTTCATAAGCTTCGTATTGGGTTGTTTTTTAATTAGCGGATAAAGTAATGTCCGATAGGCTGGTTAGTAGGTTCTTGGTTTAGGAGGGAAAGATTCTACCGTAAGTGGTTTCAGTCTCACCGGTTTATAATCAAGCCGCTGATCCTGACTGAAAAATAATGTGTGTTTTAGCCAGTTACGATCATCCCGCTCAGGATAGTCATCACGTGCATGTGCACCTCGGCTTTCCAGTCTGGCCTGAGCCGAAACCATAGTGGCAATTGCTACTTCGATCAGATTATCCAGTTCCAGCGCTTCTATCCGGGCTGTATTGAATATGCGGCTTTTATCACGGATTTCGGTTTGTCTGACCTGTTGAGCAGTTTCATTGATTTTGCTGACCCCTTGTGTCAATAGATCTGGGAAGCGAAACACACCGCAGTAGTGCTGCATAGTTTTACGCAGCACCGCACCAGTTTTCGCAACAGAAGTGCCATCTTTCTGTGTTTCGAGGCGAGATAGGCGCGACAGGGTGAGTTCGGCGGCATCTTCGGGTAACAGTTGATGGTGATGACTGTTTTTGAGGTCCTCAATAATCTGCTCACCTGCCGCACGACCGAATACAACGATATCCAGCAGGGAGTTGGTGCCCAGGCGGTTAGCACCGTGTACAGATACGCAGGCGCATTCGCCGACCGCATACAAACCAGTCACTACTTCTTCTGGTCCGGTTTTGTAAGGGGCAACAACCTGGCCATGAAAATTGGTAGGTATGCCACCCATCATGTAGTGCGCAGTTGGAACCACCGGTATGGGCTGATCGATTGGATCGACGTGTGCGAATTTCAGGGCAATGTCGCGGATACCTGGTAGCTTGGATTTGATCATTTCTGCACCAAGGTGATCGAGTTTCAATAACAGATGATCATGATTCGGTCCACAGCCACGGCCTTGCAGAATTTCGGTCGTTAGTGCACGTGATACCACATCGCGGCTGGCAAGATCCTTTGCATTTGGCGCATACCGCTCCATGAAGCGCTCGCCTGCATTGTTGAGTAGATAACCTCCTTCACCGCGTACTGCCTCGCTGATGAGCACGCCTGCGCCATAAACGCCGGTTGGGTGAAATTGCCAGAATTCCATATCTTCCAGCGGTATGCCGGCACGGGCTACCATACCCAACCCATCACCAGTATTGATAAAAGCGTTAGTACTGGCTTCAAAAATCTGGCCTGCACCACCTGTGGCCAGTAGGGTTGCACGTGCCTGCAGCAGCATGGTTTCACCGGTTTCCATCTCCAGCGCAGTAACTCCCAGGACATCCCCTTGTTGATTGCGCACTAAATCCAGTCCCAGCCACTCGACGAAAAACTGGGTATTGGCGCTGACATTACGCTGATAAAGGGTGTGCAGCATGGCATGTCCGGTCCGGTCTGCCACCGCGCAGGAACGAGTAGCCTGGGCGCCGCCAAAATGCTGGGATTGTCCACCAAATGGCCGCTGGTAAATTTTGCCGTTTTTCAGTCGATCGAACGGCATGCCAAAGTGCTCGAGCTCGTAGACAATTTCCGGCGCCTTGCGGCACATGTATTCGATGGCATCCTGGTCGCCAAGGTAATCGGAGCCTTTAACCGTGTCGTACATATGCCAGTGCCAGTTGTCCTCGCTGACATTACCGAGCGATGCGGCAATTCCGCCCTGTGCAGCCACCGTATGCGAGCGTGTGGGGAATACTTTGGATAACACTGCTACCTTGAGACCCGCTTCGGACAGCTGTAAGGCAGCGCGCATGCCAGCACCTCCGGCACCGACAATTACAACATCAAATTTTCTTGTATTTATTGCCACGCTAGCCCCACAGAATGTATACAAACCAAGCAAAATAGAATAAGAGTGCAGTAATCACTATGATCTGGATTGTTAAGCGAACAGCCATTGGATGAATGTAATCCATTAACACATTGCGCACACCTACCCACGCATGCCAGCATAATGCGAGAAAAAACAGCAAAGATGCTATTTGCATCCACTGGTTGTTGAATAACGATCTGATTTCACCGTAATCGATGGGGTGGCGCGAAATTACAAATATGGCAATAAATGCGGTATAAAGTACCATCAACACTGCAGTTACACGTTGTGTCAACCAGTCGCGCAAGCCAAAATGTGCTCCAGTCACCACTCGGTTTGATCGCCTTACCATAACCATACTCCGACCAATGCTGTTAAAATAATGCCCGAGAATAGCGCTAGCTTACTACTGAAGCGCGCTTGTGGCAGGGATAAGCCCAAATGCAGGTCAAGAGCAAGATGACGAACCCCTGCGCATAGATGGTGTAGATAGAACCAGGCTGCCAGTAACAGTAATAATTTGGCTATTGGGTGCTCAAGATTGAACAGTAAATGAGCGAAGCCTTCTGGGGAGTACAATGCCGTTTGCAACGCATACAGTATCAGTGGTATCCCGGGAAAGAATAGCAGTATCCCGCTGATGCGGTGCAGAATGGAGACAATGGCGGGCAGTGGCTGCCTGATGCGCAGCAGATCAAGATATTTCGGCCCCTTTTTTTTTGGAAAATGCGCTTCCATAAAAGTCATCCCGAGTTGTTTAGGAACGGTAACTGCGCCGGTGCTTTATTATTTGACTGGTATTTTAGTCCAATTCTCTCACATCGGCTCATCAACTTTGTCTGGAGTGGTCTGCCCGTGAGCTTTTTGTACAACGTGAACCCAATAATTTTATTTTGTTAAAACCTATCCTTACATGACCAAATACGTTTTTGTGACAGGTGGAGTTGTTTCATCTCTTGGTAAAGGTATTGCTGCGGCTTCGTTGGCGGCATTGCTGGAAACCCGTGGAATTAAAGTGACCATGCTCAAGCTCGATCCCTACATCAACGTTGATCCGGGTACCATGAATCCATTCCAGCATGGAGAGGTTTTTGTTACGGAGGATGGCGCAGAGACGGATCTTGATCTGGGACATTACGAGCGGTTTATCAGTACCAAGATGACGCGTCGCAATAATTTTACGACCGGACAGATTTATGAAAGTGTTATCCGTAAAGAGCGCAGGGGAGAGTATTTAGGCGGAACGGTTCAGGTTATTCCGCATATTACCGATGAGATTAAACTGTTTATTCGTAATGGGGTAGGGGATGCGCAGGTTGCAATCGTAGAAATCGGCGGAACAGTCGGCGATATTGAATCCCTGCCTTTTCTGGAAGCTATTCGGCAAATGTCGGTACAGTTGCCGCGCGAGGACACCTGCTTCATTCACCTGACGTTATTACCCTATATTGCCTCGGCGGGGGAACTTAAAACCAAACCGACACAGCATTCCGTCAAGGAGCTCCGCGAAATTGGCATACAGCCGGATGTGTTGCTTTGTCGCTCGGACCGTTCACTGCCTCTGGAAGAGCGTCGCAAAATCGCATTATTTACCAATGTACGTGAGGAAGCAGTCATCAGTGCGGTCGATGTCGACAGTATTTATAAGATTCCTGCTTTGCTGCACGAGCAAATGCTGGATGAAATTGTCTGCCACAAACTGAACATACTGGCAAAAGCGGCAAAATTATCCGCCTGGAAGAAACTGGTGGAGGCGCTGGAGCATCCTGAGCATAGGGTATCGGTTGCTCTGGTGGGGAAATATGTTGATTTAACCGAATCTTACAAATCGCTGACTGAAGCGTTGATTCATGCGGGTATTCATACTCGCTGCCGGATAGACATTCATTATGTTGATTCAGAAGATATCGAACAGCAGGGAGCGGACTGCCTCAAGGACAAGCACGCGATTCTGGTACCAGGTGGGTTTGGCAAGCGTGGGGTCGAAGGAAAAATTATGGCGATCAATTATGCCCGCATGCACCAGGTGCCTTATCTGGGGATATGTCTGGGGATGCAGCTGGCGGTCATAGAGTTTGCACGCAACCAGCTGCGGTTAAAAAAAGCGCATAGCACCGAGTTTGATCCTGATACCCCCTATCCGGTGTTGGGGCTTATTACTGAATGGCGTGATCGTCATGGTCAAATTGAAAAACGTTCTGCCAAAACTGAACTCGGAGGCACCATGCGTCTTGGTGGACAGGAGTGTTTGCTAAAAGAGGGGTCTCTAGCGAGTAAAATTTATAGTGCTGACAAAATTATTGAACGGCATCGCCATCGTTATGAGGTAAACGCCAAATATATTCCGAAGCTGGAAGAAGCGGGTATGTTAATCAGTGGGTTATCCGGTGAAGGAGATTTGTGTGAAATGATTGAATTGCCACAATCCGTGCATCCCTGGTTTGTGGCCTGCCAATTTCACCCGGAATTTACCTCAACGCCCCGTAATGGTCATCCATTGTTTAATCACTACATTAAGGCGGCAATTAAATTTGCCGCTAAATCTGAGTCAAAGAAATCTCAAAATATTGATGTGTTGGCGAGCTGATTGGCGAGCCATCAGATTTTTTAAAAAATAACGACCCATTTAATTTAATTAGATAATACAAATGAATAACACAAGGAAAGTCGCATGAGTGCAATCGTAGATGTCATCGCCCGTGAAATTATGGATTCCCGTGGCAATCCAACCATAGAAGCCGATGTATTGCTGGAGTCGGGCGTTCTGGGTCGTGCATCGGTACCGTCCGGCGCCTCCGTGGGCACGCGGGAAGCGGTTGAGTTGCGTGATGAGGATGCAGATCGTTTTAACGGGAAAGGGGTGTTGAAAGCGGTAGAACATGTCAATACTGAGATTGCTGAAGCGATTATGGGACTGGATGCTGCCGAACAGTGTTTTATCGATCAAACCCTGATTTCGCTGGATGGGAGTGATAACAAATCCAGGCTTGGCGCGAATGCTATTCTGGCTGTATCCCTTGCGGTGGCCAAAGCTTCGGCGGAAGAATCCGGTCTGCCGCTTTATCGGTATCTGGGTGGCGTTAATGCCAAGTGGTTGCCCGTACCAATGATGAATCTGATTAATGGCGGCGCGCATGCCAATAACAGCCTTGATATTCAGGAATTTATGGTCATCCCGCTAGGAATGCCGAGTTTTCGTGAAGCAGTGCGCTGTGGCGCAGAAATTTTCAACAAGATCAAATTACTGCTCCATAAAAGAAACATGGCGACCACAGTTGGAGATGAAGGGGGATTTGCGCCAAATTTTGCCCGTAATGAGGAAGCGCTTGCGCTAATTGTCCAGGCGATCGATGAAGCGGGCTATCTGCCGGGTTCCGATGTGGCCATCGGAGTAGACTGCGCCAGCTCCGAGTTTTATCGCGACGGCAGGTATCATCTTTCCTCGGAAGGACTGCAGCTCACTTCGGCTCAGTTTGTCGATTATCTGGCAGGTTGGGTGGACAAGTACCCGATCATCAGTATCGAAGATGGCATGAGTGAACAGGACTGGGATGGCTGGAAACTGTTGACTGAAAGCCTGGGTAAAAATGTGCAATTGGTGGGTGATGATATTTTTGTGACCAACACAAAAATTTTAAAAGAGGGAATTAAGCAAAATATTGCTAATTCTATTCTGATCAAAGTCAACCAGATTGGTACATTGACTGAAACGCTGGATGCCATCGAAGCGGCGAAATGTGCTGGATATACTGCGATAGTTTCGCATCGATCGGGAGAAACAGAGGATACCACTATTGCTGATATTGCTGTTGCCACCAATGCCCTGCAGATCAAAACGGGTTCTTTGTCCCGATCTGACAGACTGGCAAAATACAACCAGCTGATTCGAATTGAAGAAGACCTGGGTGAATTGGCCCGTTATGCCGGACGCTCGGCCTTTTATCAGTTAAAGTTGTAGAAATGTAATGAAAGCTTTGGCTGTCGTACTGATTGCTCTGATTGTGCTAGCTCAATATCCGTTGTGGTATGGCAAGGGCGGCTGGCTGGAAATAATGCAGATGAAGCAGGAGGTAATTGCCCTGCAGGAAAGCAATCAGCTCTTGCTGCAAGAAAATACTATCCTGGAAGCTGAGGTTGATAATCTAAAGGTGGGGTTGGATGCTATCGAGGAACTCGCCCGCAGTGAATTGGGCATGATTCGTCAAAATGAATTATTTTTCCGCGTGCTGGCGCAGGAGCTAAGATAATAGGCGTATGGCTGCAAGGCAATTGTTGCAATGTTATATGTGGATTGCGATTATGGACAAACAATGATATTGAAATGGATAGCTTTGATTGTACTAGGAGTGTTGATTTACTGGTTTGTTAAACAGGTGCGACAAACTAATCAGCAAGATAATAATCACCGTACCGCAATTGAAGACATGGTCTGTTGCGCCCATTGCGGGGTACATCTGCCAAAAAGTGAGAGTATCGCCAGTCAGGGAAAGTATTTTTGTAATACAAGTCATTTCCAGCAATATCGGGATGTTATAAAAGGCGTTGATGAGTAAGTCTTTTGGTGATGAATAATCCCATTGGTCAACGGCATCTCTAAAGAATCTGCACCTCGTCTTATTTACCCCTCAAAAAATTTTTAGAGACGGGTGCCCGTCAAATGAGCTGGGCAGAAATAATATCAAACGAATTTTTCTGCTGTTTTATGAGTAGTCGTCGAGATTGGTTACAAGGTGATGAGCCGTGGTTCATTTGCTTTGGTTATCAATTGCTACGCGTGTTGGGTTTTTTCCTTTCAATGCTGCGATCTTGATTTTCACCGTGGTGACAACTTATTCAAGTATCGTCAACCTCCATCAGTTTGTGTAGTTGATAAATCCATTTCGCTGCCCTATGGCAGGGTAGACTTGTGCCACATGTTCAATTGTGCGAAATGCCACATTAACAAGCCTGCCCGATCATTAAGATATTCTTGGTGTTGATGCCAGGGTCGTTCATCTTGACGAGATGCTGTTGAATTTGCATTGGATTGCCCATAGTTAGTGGTTGGCTTCTATTGAAGAGGGCTGGAGCTAATATCTTTTTCACATTCCTGATCAAATTTTTTTTGATAAAAAAGAGAGGCGCGCTAAATAGGGTTACTTTGTCGGAAATTTTTACACTTTGAAAGGCCAATTAAATGTGCATTATTTAACATCCTGAAAAATAGTGTATAAAATTAATGGCATGAATTGTGCTGTATATAGAATATAAGATCATTATAAAGACGAATAAACCTGGTTTGTGACCGGTGTTATCGCTTCACCCCAGCATGTTACAAATTTTTTCTTTAACGAGTTATCCAGGCGAAATCTGTAGGTTCCGGGGCGTTGTTGAATAAATCAAAATGAGCCAAATGGCTCCGTTCTGCCGTTAATTGTTAGAGTTTTACGGACACCGGCATGCCTAGATTGGCCATTCTGTTGAGTGCAGACGCACTAATCCACG
>Ga0154020_10011311_pt1 | contig 10175 bp, 10 predicted proteins | sample Klosneuvirus_201_FD_109709 | JGI IMG/M metagenome (GOLD analysis project Ga0154020, IMG submission 109709) | Active sludge microbial communities from wastewater, Klosterneuburg, Austria - Klosneuvirus_20160825_MG | ecosystem: Engineered > WWTP > Aerobic digester > Activated sludge | place... | reverse complement strand
TCCGACACTCGAGCTGGCACGGCGAACGCTTCCCGACGACGCCTTCACCAACATGGGCTGGGTGCGGCATGCGCTCCAGGCGGCGTTTCATCAACTGCTCCACGCGCGCGACTTCGAGCAGGCCCTGGTCGACGTCATCGGGCTCGGTGGAGACACGGACACGAACGGCTGCATCGCGGGCGCGCTGCTCGGCGCGTTCCACGGGCGCGCGGCGATCCCGGCCGACTGGCTGCGCGCGGTGCTCACCTGCCGACCCCTCGTCGAGGCCTCGGCGTCGCGCGTGCGTCCGATGGAGTACTGGCCGGTCGACGCGCTGCTCCTCGCGGAGCGCCTCGCCGAACGCTGATCCGCGCTCAGGTCGTCGCGGGCGGCGGGAAGGTCGGGATCGGGATCGTCGGGAGCGGCACGGTCGGCAGCGGCCAGCCCGGGGTGGGCGTGGTGGTCGACGGCTTCGCCGTGGTGGTGGTGGTGGGCTTGGGCGCGACGACCGTGGTCGTGGGCTTGGGCGCGGTGGAGGACACGCTGGCGCTGACGGAGACCGAGGGCGGCGGCGCCGGCTCCTCGTCGTCCTTCTTCTTCTTCTTCTTCTTGCCCTCGTCGTCGTCGCCCTCTTCGTCGTCGGCGCTCTTCTTCTTCTTCTTCTTCTTGTCCTTGTCGTCGTCGTCGGACGACGTCGCGGCCGGCGCCGGCTCCTCCTTCTTGCACGCCGTGCCGAGCACGGGCAGGACTCCGAGCAGGAGCGCGAAGCAGACGAGGGCCAGGGGGCCAGGCGTGGGGCGCGGCATGCCCGGCATCCTACACGCTCAGGATGCCCGGCGGCGAATCAAGCGCGACTGGGCCAGCTGATACAGGATCTTGCAGACATCGAAGCTGCCCATCGACAGGCCGCCGATGATCTCGTTGGTGGTCTTGTCGCCGTCGACCGCCATCAGCACCATGCGCTCCTCGCGCGTGAGGCGGGCCGTGCCCATGGCCTCGATCGCGCCCGGGTCCCGGTAGAACGTGGCGTCGAAGTCGCCGAGCACGCCCTCCATGAGCCGCCACTCGTCGACGCGGCGGAAGCCCTCCATGACGATGGCGCTGATGGGGAGCCCGAGCTGCGCGGCGTTGGCCTCGGTGCGCGTGGCCTTCTGGTCGAACACGAAGCGCCCGCGGGTCCAGCGCAGCACGTCGTAGATCAGCTCGCTCGTCTGGCGCTCGAGGGCCTTGTGGATGTCGTCGCGGGTCAGGATGCCCTCGGCGACGAGCGCGTCGCCGAGCAGGCGCCCGGTGTTCTCGCGGCGCTCGTGGGCGATGAACCGGTCGAGCGCGGGGCGATCGAGCTTGCCGCCGTCGACGACGTAGCGGCCGAGGCGGAACTCGTCGGCCGCGCCCTTGCCGGTGGCGAGATCGACGAGGCCGTCGCGCATGGCCACCTGCACCTCGGTGCGGTCGTTGGAGATGGTGATGATGCCGGTCTGCCGCTGCAGCTGCAGCAGCTGGAGCACCTCGGCGAGCGGGATCGCGACGAGGTCGCCCGAGAGGGCGGCGCGGGCGCCTTGCCCGCCGATCTCCGTCCACAGGGAGCCGAGGCCCTCGTTGCCGTAGGCGCGCTCGATCGAGAGCCGCGCCGCCTCGTTGGAGAGGTTGGCCGCGCGCGCGACGACCTCGCAGAGCTTCTGCAGCATGGGCTCCGGCATCGACAGCCGGAGGCTCGACGGCGGCATCGTGTCGGTGAGCGTGCTCTCGCTCCCGCCGTCTTCCTGGGAGTTGGGGGGCAGGCTGTCGGGGCGCCGGCGCCGGCTGCCCTCCTCGGCCTTCTGCAGCGCGCCCTCGATGGCCAGCAACAGGCCGCGCGGATCGAACGGCTTGGTGATCGCATCGAGCGCGCCCGTCTGGCGGAGGAAGTGATCGCGGATCTTGTCCGCCTTCACGCTCATGAGCACGACGGGCAGGTCGCGCAGCTCCGGGTCTTCGCGCAGCTTGCGACACAGCTCGAAGCCGTTGAGCTTCGGCATCACGAAGTCGACGAGCGCGAGATCGAACTTGTCGCGCTTGAGCGTGACGAGCGCCTGCACGCCGTCTCCCGCCGAGCCGACCTCGTAGCCGGCGCGCGTCAGCACGCCACCCACGACCTTGCGGATGGTGGGGCTGTCGTCGACGACGAGCACCCGGGTCGTCATCAGGTCGGCGACCATACCACAAGCCTCTGCCGAAGCGGGGCCCCGTGCGGCGGAATCCTGGCCTATCATGCGCCGATGGTGCGTATCTCCCGCCTCGCGGCGCTGTTCGCGCTCGGCGCGTGCAGCCCCGCGGTCCACGTCGCCCCGCCGGTGCCTCCTGCCAAGCCGACGGCAAAACCGGTGCGTCCGGTGGAGAGCCCCTCCCGATGGGTGCTCGCGCCGTCCAACTCGACCACCTTCGAGACCCGCCTCGAGCTCGGCGCCGCGGGCACGCTCTACGTGAACGAGACCGGCGAGCGGTGGCTCGACAAGAAGACGGCGGGCGGGCTCGTCGCGGCGACCACCCTGCTCGGGTCGGACCTGCGCGGCGTCGTGCACACGACGGGCGGCAAGTTCCTGTTCGTCGGCGCGAGCGGCACGGTGTTCGAGACCGACGACCCGCTCGGGCCCGCCAAGGCCAAGCGCAAGTCGCCGAAGCCACTCCGCCTGTCCACGCCCGGCAAGGCGAGCGTGGTCGCCGTCGACGCCGCGGGCGCGCTCGTCCGCTCCACCGACGGTGGGTCCACGTGGGCGCCCGTCAACGCGCCCAAGCTGAACGGCGTGCTGACCAGCCTCGCGATGCACGCGAGCGGCCTCGGGCTCGCGCTCGCGGCGCCGCAGCAGCTGCTCGCCACCGACGACGACGGCGCGAACTGGAAGGTGGTCGGCAGCCCGGGGATCGGCGCGCGCCGCGTGGCGCTCGACGCCAACGGCGAGCTCGTGCTCGACGGAATCCTCGGGAGCGCGCAGCTCAAGCAGGGCCCGCTGCGCCTCGAGCGCAACCTCGCGGCGGCGCACGTCGGCTTCGAGCTGCCGGCGCCGGAGGGCGGCGTCACGCTCGATCTCGCGGAGGCCATACGCACCGGTCGCGGGCTCCTCCTCGCGGATCGCTACCTCGAGCTCTCGCCCGACCCCGACGGCGAGAACCGCCATCGCCTGATCGTGGTCGATCTCGCGAACAAGGCGGCGGGCTTCGCCTCGAAGGTGCGCCGCATGCCCGACCTCGACGGCTGCAACGCGGTCAGCATCGGCGGCAACGACGACCAGATCGAGATCGGCTGCGACCGCTTGCCCGGCGAGAACGCGCCGGTCCCGCCGCCCAAGTGGGGCAAGCCCGGGTGGAACTACAACCCGCCGAGCTACCGCCCACAGGTGCACCTCTGGAAGAGCACCGACCACGGCGAGAAGTTCGTCAGCGACGGCGTCCTCAACGGCGCCGAGCGCTCGGAGCGGGGCATCTGGGTCGCGCCCGACGGCACGCTGCTCGTCGACGGCGCGTGCAAGCGCGGGCACAACGACTGGATCTGCGACGAGAGCCCGCCGATCGTCCGCCTGCCCGGCGCGAAGGTGGTCGCGAAGGCGGTGTCGCTGCAGGGCACGCGCTTCCAGACGGTCGTGTTCGGCAAGCAGAACGCCTACGCGCTCGGCACCACCCAGAGCGGGATCGTGTCGCTGTTCGTGAGCAAGAACGGCGGCAAGGACTTCGCGCGCAAGACCCTCGCGGCGATCCCCGAGCCGGGCGGCCCGGGCGTGATCCAGCCCGACGGTGGCGGCGGCGTGGTCGCGGTCGAGGACTCGTTCGTCGCCGTGTACCTGCCGTTCTTCGGTGGGCTCGTGCGCTACGTGAGCACCGACGACGGGGCCACGTTCAAGGGCTCCATCGTCTCCACGCCGGGCATGCCCTACGTCGGCGCCGCGGGTCGTCGCGCGCTGATCTGGGACGGCTTCGGCTCCGCGTCGGAGTCGGCCGACGGCGGCGAGACCTGGACCGAGGTCGCCGCGGCCGCGCCCTCCACCGTCACCACGAGCGACCGACCGGTCGTGTGCAACGCGTGGGCGTGCGTCATGGGCGGTCGGGGCATTCGCGTTGGCTGGGAGCTCGCCGCCAACGCCGTCGGTCCGGTCAAGGCCACCGCCACGCCGACCACGCCGAAGCACGTCGCACGCACCGGCATCGAGTGCGCCGTGCAGGGCGAGTGGCTGCCCGAGGGCCCCCTCCCGCTGCCGGCCGTGGGCTACGCCGATCTCGGCGGCGACACGCGCTGGGTGCTCGCGCGGCGCGACCCGAAGACCAACGCGGTGGTCGCGATCGTCCAGAAGCCCGACGCGAAGGGGGTCCTCGAGCGCAAGGAGGTCCCGCTGTTCGCGCCCGACAAGTCGACCGACAACGCGGTCAACGCGGTGATGCAGGTCGAGGGAGTGGCCGCCATCAAGTACGCGTTCAAGCGCGACAAGGCCCCGAAGCCCGCCACCGCGACGCCCGCGCCCGTGAGCTCCGCGAAGCCCTTCGGCAAGCCACCCCCGCCCCCGCCCACCCCGTTCGCGGCCATCCTCCCGAAGCAGACGGTCGACGTCGAGGTCGCGTGGTACGTCGCCGCGACCAACAAGGTGTACCGCGGCACGATCAAGGGCGTCGGCCCGCTCGATCCGATCCGCGACGTCGCCGACGGGCGCGCCGATCCGAGCCAGGCGCGCACGTTCCTGCTCTCGATCGCGCCGGGTGGCATCCACGTGCGCCCGCTCGCGTCGTCGATGCCCGACCAGCCGCTCTGGTTCGTCAGCGAGTCCGGCAAGGTCGAGAAGCTCACCTGGCCCGACGTGCCGCAGAAGGACGTGCGCGGGGCCACGCTGAACTTCCACTACGACGCCACGCGCATCGGCAAGCGCACGGTGGTGTTCGCCGACGCCTACCCGGCGAACTTCTTCGTCACCTGGTCGAACGAGGCCGGCGGCGCGTGGGAGTCGCGCCTCTGGTCGCTGTGGCCCGACGCGGATCTGCCCGGAAAGGGCGTGTTCCGCTTCCTCGACTCGGGCGTCGGCACCGGCGCGGCGCTCGGGATCCTCTACCCGGGCAGCGCCGCGCACCCGCCCGCCGCGTTCGGGTTCGTGGTGAAGGGCAACATCGAGGACGACCCGGGCGGCCTGTTCCCGATGCCCACCCAGAAGTCGCTCGGCGATCCGCCGAAGGCGTGCGGCGCGCTGCCGAAGGACGCGCTGCGCATCAACGTCCCCTTTTCGACCGGCACCCGGCACCCGGTGCTCGTGAAGGGCGACGGCGCGGATCGCGTGCTCGCCACGTCGAGCGCGGTCCTGCGCACGGGCCCGAACGGCACGGGCGAGCCCTGCATGACGATGATCGAGGCGTCTCCGGTGCCGGCCTCGGCGGGGGATCAGTGGGTCGCGCTCCTGCCGCCCGGCGACCTCGAGCACGCCACCTTGTTCCGCACCCGCGTCGAGACGAGCGTGTTCCGGCTGTCCTCCCGCACGCTGAAGTGCGGGTGGGCCAAGGACATGAAGCTGCCCGACGCGCTGACGAAGGTGGCCGGCTTCACGGAGGACTGAGGAGAACCGCACTTGGCGGGAGCGCGGGGGTGCGGTAAGCCTCCGCCACACGCGCCACTAGCTCAGCTGGATAGAGCGTTGGCCTCCGGAGCCAAAGGTCAGAGGTTCGAATCCTCTGTGGCGTGCAGAAAACAAGGGGTTTGCGCTGTCGGGCTCTGGTGAATCGTCCTCCGATGCGGACGATTGAACCGGGGCCGCGATGCGCGGGAGCATCGCCGCGGGGATCTCCATGTGGGCCTCGACGGCGTACCGCATGTGCGTCCGCATCGAGGTGTGCGCGGCCAGCTGCATGGAGGTCTGTGCGTTGACGCCGGTGCGTGCGGCGGCGCTGACGAAGGCGCGTCGGAACGAGTGGAAGTCGACGCGGCGGGTGCGCGCGGTGTCGTTGTGCAGCTCGTGGCGGTCGATGCCGGCCCGGAGCAGGTCGCGACGGAGGCGGTGCGCGTAGCTCGTGTTCGCGGACTTCTCGGCGCCGATGCGCTTGCCACGGCGGACAGGGAACACGGGCCCCGCGGTGGGGCTGCCGTGGTCCTCCCACCAGCGACGGAGGAAGGGGCGCAGCACTGCGGGGATCTCCAGCGCCTGAGCATCGCCGCCCTTGGCGCGGGGGACCGTGCAGCGGGCGAAGTGCTCGAGGTCGATGTCCTGCCACTGCCAGCGGTTCACCTCGGCGGTGCGCATGCCGCCCTCGATGCGGGCCACGAGGGACAGCATCTTGATCTCCAACGAGCCGTGCGGGCTGGCCAGGAAGGCGGCGATCTCTTCGTCGTTGAGGATGGTGCGCTTCCGGAGGGTCTCGCGGATGCCGAGGTCTGCGACGGACACGCGGGCGGTGGGGTTCTCGCGGATGAGTTCGGCCTTCCACGCGGCGCCGAACAGCCGATGCATCAGGCGACGGAGGTGGCCCACCGTCCCCTTGGAGAGCCCCTTCCGCACGGCTTCGTCCAGGACCGCCCGGATGTTGGTCGGACGCACCTCGGCGAGCGAGAGGGGCCCCAGGACGGGCAGCACGTGGTGGTTGAGGTGGCTGGTCTCGCTGCCGACCATGACGACCTTGGCGGCCGAACGCTGGGCGAGCCAGGCAGCCGCCCACGAGGCGACGGTCTCCGGGGCCTTGGGTGTCTCCTTCACCTCGGCGACGACGCGGCCGGTGGCGAGCTCGGCGACGAGCTTGCGCTGTAGCCGAAGGGCGCGGCTCTTGTCGTGGGTCTCGAGGTCGATCCACTTCCGCTCGGCGCGGGGGACGCCGTCGGCACCTTCCACGTCCACGGTGACCCGCAGGAAGAAGCCTTTGCCCTGGCGGTACTCCAGGGAGTCGGAGCGCTGGCGGGCCATCTAGGCGGCCTCGTTGTGGTAGGAATCGATCATCGCGGACCTCTCAGCGGTTCGTGGTCATGGCCCCGGGCGTTGGCGCGCCGCGGGGTCGATTACTTCTTCTTGGCCGGCTTGCGGTGCTGCGCTTCGAGCGCCTCGACGCCGCGGAGCAGAGCGGCCCGGATGACTTCGGAGCGCGGGAGCGCCATGCCGGTGGGCGACAGCGTCGCGACCAGGGCATCGATGCGTGCGAGGACGGGGTCCTCGATGCGGATGGCGACTTGGGTCGTCTTGCCCGTCTTGGTGACCATCGGCTCGCTGTAGCTCATGGGGTTGCACGTAGTCTATGCATCCCACGGGATGCGGTCAAGGGCGCCCTCGTGGTGATCGGGTCGGGGGTCAGCCCCTCTCGCTGAAGGCGTGGGACCTTCGGAAAACCCATGGCGCAGAATCCCCGTGCGGCGTCTGACGAGGGTGCCAACAGCCCGCTAGGCAGGGCCGGGGTAGGCCGCCGCCAAGCAGCCACTGAGCCTAGACGAGGCCTAGGCCTGACCCGCTTTGGATCTTGCACGTGTAGCCCCGAGCCCTTATGGTCCCTGCCAACACCCCCTGTTGCTTCGGTGGCAGGGTGCGGGGCCGGCGAAAGCTGGCCCTTGCGATTTTTGTCGCTCGCGGTCGCTCGTCGGTAAGCTCGGACGCGTGCGAACGAGCATATACATCGACGGCTTCAATCTCTACTACGGAGCTCTGAAGGACCGCGGGGCCGGCTTCCGCTGGCTCGATCTTGGCCAGTTCTGCCGGCAACTTCTTCCGGCAAAGAACAGCATCGTCCGCATCAGGTACTTCACGGCACCAGTCTCGCAACGCAACACCGCAGACCTCGGGCCCGTTCACCAGCAGACGTACCTGCGTGCCCTCGCGACCGTTCCAAACCTCTCGATCCACCTGGGCAGGTTCCTTGTCAAGTCGACCAGGATGTGGAACGCCAACCCTCCGCCAAACACCGTCGAAGTGATCAAGACGGAGGAGAAGGGGTCCGACGTCAACCTCGCCACGTACCTCCTTCGGGATGGGTTCAAGGACGAGTACGATGTTGCGATCGTCATCTCGAACGACAGCGATCTGACCGCCCCGATTCGCATTCTTCGTCAGGAGTTCGGGAAAGATGTCGGCGTTTGTTCGCCGTACAGCAAGGCGTCGTTCGAGCTGAAAAACGAAGCCAACTTCGTTTGGCCCATCCGCGCGATCAAGGTTCAAACGAGTCAGTTCCCAGCAACGCTTACCGACTCGACGGGGACCATATCCAAGCCCGTGGGTTGGTAAATGAAGCGCCATCAGCGTCTCGTCTTGGTCACCGGCACCGCGTCACGTCTCCTCAAGGGCGACACACTCAAGTATCCCGACGGTCAGGCGGTGGACTCGCTCCTGCGTCGCGGATGGGTGATTACCTCAGTTACTGCGTGCGCCACCGAAGTGGAGCCCTGCGCCTATGTCTTGTTCGAGAAGAAAGCTCCGCACGAGTAGCTACTTCGCCAGCGGCATCAGCACGCCGGGCAGCGCTTCCCAGCCCGACCGCGGGACACGGACCACGAGCAGCCGCACCGCGTGCTTGTGCGCGTTCACCGGGACCACGGAGGCGGCTCCGTTGCCCCACGTCTGGACGACCATGGTCGAAGTCTCGTCGGAGTCGGTTTCAGACAGCATGAGGCAGTGGGTGCCGCCATACTCCGCCGCCGAGTCGAGGGCCGGATCCAGGGCATCAGCGTTCACGGCGGTGACGGTCAGCGTCCCGATGGGCAAGCCACCGGCCTTGGCAACGCGCTTGATGTCGCCGCGGTAAATGCGGACGCACGTCTTGGCGATCTGGTTCGACGGCTGGTCGGACGAGCGCGGCTCCCACCGCTCCGACTGCACCCCGCCGCAGGCCAACACGGCGCCGAACAGGATGACGACCGCCGCGACTCGATCGCGCATGGTCGCAGGCTAGGCGCGGTCCACGAGGGCCGCGAGCACGACGCAAGCGTGAGCGGGCAGGCGACGTCGCCAAGTGCGCGAAACCTGTAGGCGCTCCCTCTCGTGGCGATTGGCGCCGTGGCGATTGCCAGCGACGACGCGCATGACATCGCGGAATGCGTGCTGGTTCACGCTCTCGAGCAGTGGCCAGCGTAGCCAACGGCTCGGAGAACAACCGTGCGCGGCCCGCGTTCGTCGTTAGGCTGGCCACAGTGGAGGTCGCCATGCGCGTTGCTGTCCTGCTCCTCGCCGCTGTCCTGGGTTGCGCTGCCGCCGACGACAAGGGCAGCACACCAAGCGGACCCAACCCCGCCGCGAAGCCTGCGGGCACGGGATGGGCGTGCTTCCGAGACACGCTGTCGTCCGACTTCTCCGTCTGCGCCCGGCCCGACCAGTGCGAGGCCACCCGCAAGTCGACGGCCGCCGAGCTCGACCGCCGTGGCGTCTCCTACAGCCTGTCGCCCTGCACGACCCGCAGCGGCGTCGCCTGCGTCACCTTCCGCACGACCACGAGCACCACGTTGCTCGCTGTCTGCGCCGAGATGATGTCGGAGTGCCAGAAGGGCGCCGAGTTCTACCGGTCGAACCCCGCCGACTATCGGGACGTGTCCGCCTGCGGCGCTTGGTGAGGCGCGGCCTCATCGGCGACGTCGAGGCTCAGTCAGATGTGACGCTCACCAAACACGGCCCTGTCCCGACGTTTGCTGCATCTGTCCCAAGGCACGTTAGGTCGAGGTCCTCGTTCCCTAGGCCAGGGAGAGTCAGCTGGCACGCCTTGCCTGACTGCGTCGAGATGTCTTCACGCGTCCACTTCTCGCCGACCTTCACGAAGTGCCAGAACACGCACTTCACGTTGCGGGTGGCGACCACCTCGACCTTGGTCGGACTGGGCCCAGCCAGCCCCGCAAAGAAGCTGTGGTTGGTGACGTCTCCGACCCGCATGTTGAGGTTGGCGAAGTAGGGGCGCGGCGTGACCTTGCTGATCGGCACCGGCCCGGTGTGGTTCTTCGCATAGACCGCGACGACGGTCGTTGAGGCACCAACAGCTGCGCCGATCAGGAGGGGAACGAGGGAGCGGGCATGCATCCACAAGTTGTAGCTCGCGGGACCCGGACGGGCCTGTCTGGCTTCGCCTGTGCGGGAAAGCCATGGCGGTGGGCCTGCTGTTCGGCCTCGTCGCCTCGACGGCAGCGAGCGCGGGCGGCGCTGTGTCCTCGGCGTGCTCTGCCCTCCGCCCGATGTTGGCACTCGTCGTCGTTCAGCAGCATCTCCACCGCGCGGCGCTTGTCGGCGTTGGTGCGGCGC
>Ga0154020_10011310_pt1 | contig 10176 bp, 11 predicted proteins | sample Klosneuvirus_201_FD_109709 | JGI IMG/M metagenome (GOLD analysis project Ga0154020, IMG submission 109709) | Active sludge microbial communities from wastewater, Klosterneuburg, Austria - Klosneuvirus_20160825_MG | ecosystem: Engineered > WWTP > Aerobic digester > Activated sludge | place... | reverse complement strand
TGGCGTCAACAATGTCCGCAATGGCTGGAACAACGCCAACCGCAAGTTCAACGAGCGTCTCTACAACTCCCGCTATGGCCAGCACTACCGTCAGAACTACGGTAACTTCCACAATAATGGCTACTCTGACCGCGAGTCTAAGAACCGTGCCTTCTGGACTGCTGGCGTCCAGACTGTCGGCGATGCTGGTCGTGCCTCTTGGAACGGTCTCCGCAAGGGTGGCCGCTACGTGAGCGACTTTGCTAAGCAGCAGGCCGGCCGTTTCCAGGACTGGAAGCAGCGTGAGAATCAGAAGTTGCAATCTCTTCAGCAGCGTTTCCGCCTCTGGAAGAAGCAGCAGGGTACCCGTATTGCCAACGGCGCCCAGAACCTCTACAACAAGGCCAAGACCAACTGGAACAACCGTGTTGAGAGCACTCGCAAGTGGTATGGAGACGCCAAGAACAAGTTGAACAACAAGTGGACCAACTTCAAGACTGGCGCCAAGAACAACATCCAGAAGACCTGGAATGGCATCAAGTCGTTCCCCGGCAACGCCAAGAACTTCGCTACCAATTCCTGGAACAAGAGCCTCTTGAACAAGAATTACCAGCAGGCCAAGAAGTCCTACGGTTCTACCTTCGGCAACAACTTGTTCTCCAAGGGTGTCGCTGGTGTTGATGCTGGCCTCCGCACTTACACGCAGACCTTGAACAAGGGCGCCAAGGCCGTTGGCAAGGGTATTTCCACCACTGTCAACAAGGCCAAGAACTTCTTCGGTGGCCTCTTTGGCAAGAAGGGCAGGAAGTAAATCTCCTCCCCTCCGACCGCTTCACTGATTGGCCCCGCGACCTTGAGAAGGTTTTCGCCTAGGAGGTTTTACTTGAGTCAGCGTTGGTGAATGCCTTTGTATTTTAGTGTTTTTTATGAGTGTTTTTCGCCCCAAGAGAAAGCTCTTTATTGTGTTACCCCCATCGAGTCGATTCTGTCTCTCATTATCTTGCTATGGGCTGGGGTAGCGTCAAGCAATGGTGCAATGATGTGCGCGGTCGACTTTAATAGGAATGCGATGCTCCTGGTCGCCGAAGTCGTACAACTTCAGCCATGAGTGCGAGTCGCCGATCACCACCTGCATCCCCAAGGCGGATTAGGGGCAAAGATCAATAATAGAGTGAATGCCATGGACCTTCTGAGTCTGTGCGTCATAGGCGAAGGTCATGCGTTGCTGAGCTAACGGCAGAAAAGCGAGGATGTTCGCCTAGGAAATGGAAAGCTTCAAAAAGAAGGAGGGATGATATCCATGAAAAGGGTCGCACGGTGTTCCAGTCAACGATGCCGAACTTGCCCTCAGTGGTGGTGAATAGGAGCTTGTCATCGTCCACGTAGAGCTCCCGAACAGCACCGCCAATACTGGAGCCGTACGATTTCTAAGGAGAAGGGTTACCGATAGCCAAGGACTGGGAAGGGGGGCGATAAAAAAGGAGGAGATTAAAAAGTCGACCTTGGAAATGGTTCTCACAATCTCTCCACTTCGAAGATCGATTTGTCGGATCGAATTCGCAATTGCAGTCACGGCTGTGTTTTCTACAGTGGATATGGAAGTGATAAAGAAGCGGAACCCACCATACTATTGGCATACGATGAATCCTGAGAGCATTGATAGGTTTGGGCACGTCGAAGCGAGTGATCACGGCACCAGCATTGAGGTCGAGCAGATCCAGGTGCTTGTCATCGACTGCGCACGCCAAGGACGACGGTGTGATGTGTTCATAGCACCTACGACCCTCGCAATCACATTGGGACCTTCGCAAATGATCAACGGTCGAAGAGGTACTTGACGGCATCAGAGAAGATTTTGTATTTGGCGACGCGCTGGCCATCGTGGAGATTCCAAATGCGCACAGAGCGATCCTTAGAGCACGAGATGATGCGATCGTTCTCTGCGAAGCTCGCTTGAAACACGGCAGTCTTGTGGCCTTGACAACTAAACACATCAAGATTTCGCCTCGATATAAAATGCGGAAGAATACCATGAAATGCAGTCACGTTCTGCCCGGAAGTCCAATCCCATAAGATGAGGTTGTTCGCTTTGGATCGTGAAGTCGACAGAATATAGTCATCAGCTAATACGACAACTCAGTCTCCATCGACAGCGCCTCGAGCGTCATAAAGCGAATGGAGTACAACAATCTAAGCTGAGAACGGCGCCCGAGTGACCGTCGAGCTGACGAACCACGACACCGGTCTGACGGTCGAAGACGCGGATGAGGCGATTGCCAACCATAAATGTCGTTGGGTCCGACACCTTCACACAAAGATATGAACACGCAAACTAAATGGGGAATCGATTCACCTCGCACCGCTTCATAAGCGCCAGAACCGACAATGACGTGGCCCTGGTGGAACTTAACCACGGTGGGAAAGAGGTGGTACTTGTGGATCGTGTCGGGCGAAGCGCCAATCCGCGCCTCTTCCATTGTATAAAATTGTGTGCTCCAGATGGGCTCTAGAATCGAAAACCAATCAACGACGATCGGCATGAGGCGTCAGAGAAGTTGGGGAGGACCTCGCTTGATGAGCCAGCGGATGTTCTCGATGCGGGTTTTGTTGTAGTAGACGAACTTCCATCCGACGCGATCGTCGTAGAGCTCGTCGCTCGTCCCATCAGGTCTCATAGGTTCCTTCCCTTTGTTAATATCATCTTCTTCTCCATCTTCCTCGACGAATTCCTCCAAGTCGCCGTCACCATCACTCGTCGACGAATATAACCGACGCTTCGCCTTCTCTTTGCCTTTCCCTTTCGCCTTCTCTTTTGCTTTTCCTCTTCTCTTACCATCAATGTGTGCTTCAGCAAAATCCTCCACACCATCGAAATCCAAATTCTCGTCGCCTTTTTCCTTGCCTTTGCCAGGGGCAGAGGGAGTAGCGGAGTCCTTCCTCCTCAGAATGTTAATGCCCGGTGTGAACACGAACTCTTCTTCTCCCTTTGATTTGCTTTTCGCGAATCGTTTGTCGGACTTTGAACGTTGTTTTGAAGTCGATTTCGAGAGGTCGGAAGAGGCGCTCTCTGAGTCGTCCTCCGAGGACGAGACGGGGCGGGGCCCTGGAGGCGCCGTCAAGCTCGATGAAGACGCTACCAACAATGAAAATCAAATTCAAATTCATATCGAAAATCCAATTCATATTAACATCATTTGGCGGCAACGAACGACAGACCCTCTCAAGCTCGAGTGATTATGGCGCCGTCGTTTGCAGAGAGTAAGAATGATATTAATATTCAATAATGAGAATGTTTGATCCTGTCTTCAGAATTATAATGTAAAATTATTGGTAAATCGATGTTGGTCGATACGGTACCTGTGCTAAGGCGCGGCGAGATGGTCTTGAGGGAATCTCGCTTCGGTCGACGAGTGGCGTAGAGCAGATTGGGCTTGCCGAGGTCCTGGACAATCTCAGATCCACCAAGCAACAGCCGATCGAAATCGCTTAAATTCAACTACAACATATATTAATAAAACCATGACGACACGGGGGAAGGGGACAACTCGCTAACCGATAATCGAAGACCTCGGGGCTTGGGAAAGAGCTTCGACCATTCGAACGCGATAGTTGCAAAAAGGAACATAAGGAATGTATCGAATAATAAGAAAAAAACAGAAGCATAATCCGGAATAAAGGGTCGGAGAGAGGCGGGCGCGAGGAGGGGAGGGGAGTGGAGGTACGTTGTGATAACGTTGAATGCAGAGGCGCTTCCAGGCCTCGCCACTCACTGCGTTGAAGCGATGCGATACGAGGGTGATCTGAATAAGCGAGGCCGTTGGGAGGCCGAGCAGGATATCGACGAGGATTTCGTCTGGCAGTCGCTCGAAGCGGCGAAGCAGGAAAGGCGGCGACGAGGTGGCCGGCGCGGCTTCCGCTTCCTTCCCTGCGTTCTGTTTCCGCTGAGACTGCGCCTTTTCCCCAGAATATTTTTTATCTTGATTTGAATCGGCTTCCATGATATGGAAATGAAATGAAAAGTCTCATAAATCCGATGCATCGCCAATTCCCATCTAATAAACAAACGTGGTCGGGTTGCCAACACTCTCAGCTTAGGAACACGTATTAATTAAAGCTCGTCTTTGTCGGTTTGGGATACGTAGATGACACTTAGATCTTTGAAGAATGAAGAACACTACTCAGCGCTTTAAAGATATCAGAGACATTGAGATGCGGGGGCGACAAGAAGAACGGATCTACTAGTAACGGAACCATCAGTCGACTGATGCAGGGGAAAACGACACTTTCGTTTATTACGATCAGTAGGTTCCTACGATTACGAGGTGTGTTAAATATCCAACAGGGATTTGAGAAGTCCCATTTGCCAAAGGGACATCAACAAAAAGGAGAGAGATGAGCTTGAGAGAAGAAGGAATGAAAATGGAAATGCGATTTGGGAGAAGGAGGGGTTGGAGAAAATGGACTCCCCTTATGAGGGCGAGTAAGAAAGCTCGCCGTGGTCGAGGTGTTCTTGATGCTCCTCGTCGTCCTCCTCTTGCTCCTCGTGCTTGAGGTGCTCCTCGTTCTCCTCGTGCTCGATCTGGTCCTCGTTCTCCTCGTGCTCCTCGTGCTCTTCATGCTCCTCGCCCTCCTCGTGCTCTATCTGCTCCTCGTTCTCCTCGTGCTCGAGGTGCTCGTCGCTGTCAGCTTGTTTCTTCAGCATCTCGGGGTGGTAGAGGTAGTGGCGGTTGAGAGAATGCTCGCTTTCCGTCGAGAACTCGCAGTGGGGGCAGCGGTGCTTGAGCGGCGCAAAGGAGTGCGTCAAGATATGGTTGTCGAGGCTCTGATGGGTCGAGCACGAGTGAGCGCAGAGAGGGCACGGTAATACCTGGCCTGAATGCGTCTTGATGTGCGTCTGAAGGTGCGGCTTCTGGCGAAAGCCTTTGCCACACAGCTCACACTTGAATTTGCGCACGTTGGTGTGGGAAGTCTCGTGGCGCGCGAGGAGGATTCTCGTCACGAATCGCTTCTCGCAATACTGGCAGGCAAACTTGGGGTTGCCATGGAAACGCTCCACGTGGATCTTCAAGTTTCCGTGGCGCTTGAAGGACATATCACAATGTTGGCAAACGAAGGGCCGAGTCTGTGCGTGGACGACGAGGTGATTGTGGACGCCCGACTTGTGCTGCGAGCAGTAGTCGCAGTGGGGGCATTTGAAGGGCTTTTCTAAGGACATGTCCGGCGCGACTGCGTTCGCTTCTCGCTTCAATGCCACATATTCGGGTGCTTTATTCGCTAACGAAAGCCGGATGCGCACGGGGTTCTCGGTGGCAACGGGGTTCTCGACGGCTATCGCCTCGAGTACGTCTTGCGACTTTGACAAAGCATCGCCGCCACCCTCGAGCTACATCATTCCATGAAAGTAAGCCCATGAGAACACATAAAAACTCAAAAAGAGTTCCGAATCATTAAATAAAGACAAAATATAAAAGAGCGGGGGAAAGCTCGAGCACAGCGGTCGAGATGTAAATCTGTGAGAAAGCAATGATAAATGCGTCACCTGTCGACGACATCACCCGAAGGAATGCCCTCCAGAAGCGATAATAAATTTAAGAATATAATATTAACATAAATTCAATCGAGAAAGCTCCGCGGAAGGAGGCAGCGGCCCCAGCGCAGTGAGGACAACATAAGGGAAAGAGGAGACACCTTAATGACGGCCGGAGCAACAGGCTCGAAAGTGACAGGCTGAAACACGACAGAGGCCCCGTTCATCGTAGCGCAGGAGAGGGACGCGCCGTGAAGGCTTCGGGGAAGGGGAAGAAAATGACAAAACGCCGAAGAGAGTGGTCGTGCAAGGTGAGATGTCTTTCACAGAGATGGGAATTCCTGAAAGGCCTCCGCCGTCGAAATCGATGAGTTCATAGCCTTGGCCTGCGCTTGCAAAGAGCCGTGTGTTTTCTCAGTATGTTCAGCCCTGAGTATGTTTTAAGTTTGTTTCGAGCTGATAAATACAGCCCTCTGTCCTGAAAGAGGGCAACTTCTCGAGCCTGGACAGCCTTGAGAAGCCGACAACTGTTCTCGAGCTTCGAAGGAGGGGAAAGTGGCCTTTTAAGTGGGAAGATCATTCTCGCTAGACTCATCGCGAGACTCATGGAGAGGGTTGACGATATCACGTTGGCTTCCCTTCCGACGGAAATCCAACTGGAGATCCTGTCGTTCTTGACGCCGCTCGACTTGTTCGTTCTTCGCTTCGTCGACCGTCGCTGCGCACACCTCGTCGCCGCGATTCTCTCTCCCCGCGACCTGGATGCCCTCCGCTTCGACGCATTTGCATGCGCCGCGGCTCGTATGAGATATTTTAATCTCTTGGTACGACCACCACTCTGACGGCACCAGTCCTCTCTTTGTCCTAGGGTTCCTAGCCTCGTGACCTGATCAACTGTGAATGGATGCCTCACCGTTCCTTGTAGAAATGGTCAGTTGACGGTAAATACAGCACAATGGTGACCCCAGAGGTCTTAGACGAAGTGCTGTGTCTTGGCGATGAGGCGCTCTTCGATATCTTTTTGACCCTCGCGCCTCCTCGAGCTCGACCAAAAAATGCGTTGCTGAGTGGATGCAAAAGCGGTCGACTAGCCACCCTCAAGAAGGCATTGAGCATGGGTCCGTTCGAACAAGAGTCTCGTTCTGACACAGGCGAAGTGGAGGCAGAGGCAGTTGAGCACGCGCTGCACGCGCCTCTTGACGAAGCTCGCCAGATGGTCGCTTGTCTTGCGGAGCACTTTCAATTTCAAAGGGATCGCATGTGCTCCGTTGCTTGTACGTCTTTCACTTTCTACTCTTTTGCGATTGTTTATAGTTCTGTTTTCTTTTAGCTTCGGCAGCTGGACGGATTGCAGGCGATCAGGGTGCTCGGCAGCTCTTGCAAGATCTGCGCTTTTTCGATATCCGCCATTACATGGCGGCCCGTGCAACCAGGTTTGGGTATTGGATGGAATATTTGGGTTTTTTGAAAAAGAGAAGGGACTTTGCGAGGCATCTATCTGATCAGTCGCTTTATATTCAATATTTTTTGGAACCGATTATGAAGTCTCACCTATCGGACGCCGACGACGACCTCGCAATTGTTGCTTCAGCAATCACATCGATCGAGAGCCTCGATCAGTTTTTGGCCTATCTATCTGAAAATCCCGACGTTGATCGATATGCTGATCTCTTATTTGACAATGCACTCAGCGTGGGATCATATGATGTAGTGATCCATTTGGCGGACCTTCAACAGCGCGCCATGGAGACCGTCGCCGTGAATTACTTTCGAGAAGGCAACATGGCCCACTTCGTTGAGCATCTTCGGCGATTTGACACTCCATTCCACCAAGACTATTTATCCGCTATTATTTCTCATCGAGTTTTCGAGGATATCGTATTTGTCTTCGATTATTACCGCTCCAAGAGAGAGATTCCTGAAGCAACTCGGAGGAATCTTGGCAGCGAAGTTCTTCGAAATCTTCCCCTTCAGGATGCACTTCGAGTCATTTCCAAGTATGAGCTTCACTACGATGTCCAACTTTCGATCGAAGATGCCGTGAAATCTGGAAACATTGAATTCCTCGACTATTTGTGGGTCTCTGAGAGCAAAGAGTCGGTCGGTCGATTTTTCTTGGCGGCTCACTCGATTCGGCCGTTTTCCTCAGCAGCCTTTCGATGGGGACATGAACGGGGTCTCCTTGTAGTCGACGACAGGACCTTGCGCCTCTACGGGGATTTGCGATTTCTCAAAGATGACATGGACGCATCTTGCATTCGGTACCTCCTTGAGAACGGCGTCACCTGCTCGCTGCAGATACAGTTCCTCTCTGTCCAAACCCTGGACCTTCCGATCGCTGTGTATGAGTGCATCCACTCTCGCTGGCCTTATCAAAGAGTCCACTTCGATAAGCGCCACTTCACTCTCCCTTCTCGCGTCGTTTATTGGATTGTTCATCACGTTGAAGTCGCGGACGAGGAGCGGAAATCCCTGGTCTCCGAATTCATTCGCGAATTCATCGCTCCTCCTGAATGATTGCGTCGATTCCATGACACGGTAACCTTCCCTTTGAAATATTGATATTCACTTTCACAGCTGCATGTTGCAGCAGTCGCCAATACACTCAGTAAAGCTTAATGATAATTCAAAATTGTCCAACCCTCGGGGAGTAGTCTTAAAGGTCATCTCGCTTGGTCTCGCGCTTGGTGCGAGCAGCGGCCTTCCGTCTAGCAATATTCTCGTTGAGAGCGCTATCGCCATCGCCAGCGCCGGCAGCCTCCTTTTCCCTCAGAGCCTTCTCGAGAGCCTTCTTCTTCTCCTCCTTCATCCTGGGGAGGTCATCGAGAGCCTTCCGCTTAAACTCGGCCCACTCCTCCTCGCTCTTCGGAGGCTCGCCAAGGGGATGCGCCTTCTCTGAACAAAGAGATTGCGATAAGAATGAAGACAAGGATGCGCTTGAAGCAACAACTAGTGCGCACTCTCGGTCTCCTCGCCCTCGCGCGAACCAAAAGCACGGCGAGCTTTCATGCCCTTCACTTCACCGGCAGAGGACTTGGGATACATCTACAAGGAGAGAAAGTATAACTAATATTGAAGGGGAGAATTCGATGGCAAAGACGAAGTGATGAAATCAAATCGCCGAGCGGGAAATGCCGGCCGAGATTTCCTCTCTCTTTCAGCCATCTTCGCTGAAAATGACGACAAAAATAATAGTAATTATTTAAGACGAGCTAGGTAAATGGATCAAGAGAAGGGGCGAGGCGTGCCTGCTCGTCAGCGCGGAAGCAAAACACCTCCTCGCCGTCGGACTTCGAGAGACGGATGATCAAGGAGTACAAGCCGTCCTCCCAGGTCGAAGGCGCCACGGTCGAGGCAAAAAATTTGAATTTTCCAGCCTTGGTAGTAGACAGGCCCTGCACGGTGGAGGCCTTGGCGGGGCCAAAGGAGCTGACCTCGGTCCAAGCATTTTTGGCGTAGCGAGAGGCGATGAATTTGACGTCATAAGCGCTCACGTCCTCCAGGAACTCGCCCTCGAACTCAATCTGTACGGGAAGGCCGAGCACAATGCGGGGCTCGAGGACGTTGGCATAGGTGACGCGCACGACCTTGCTAGGCGTCGAAGTGCACTCCTTGAAGCGAGCACCATCGCGGTCAGGGCGCTTCGCAACAGCGGCGATGACGCACAAGGCCAAGATAACCAGCACGAGACGGGCCATTATATTCTGCTAATAGCGAATAGCGAATAGCAAAGGCTCGGGCGCAAACGCCATTTGGCGTGGAGGCGACAGGAACATTTGTGACGCGGCAAATAGCGGACAACGACATCCGGCGAGTGGACGACCGCCCGCGAAGTAACGTCGTCGACTCGTCGTTGATCCAACTCCTCATTCTGAGAGCCGACAAAAACACTCCATGATGAACGAATGTGTAGCTACTTGACAACAAAAAGAAAACACGAAACAAAACAGGGCGTAAAACGAAAAAGGGGACGGGCATTTGAGGGGAAGACTCAGGACTTGCCCTTGTCCTCGTCCAGTGTTTGATTGGAGGTCGGGAGAGCTGGGTCTCTGACGGTGGCAACAAGAGAGGTGGGGAACCTCAAGTTGAGCGACGCGGTAAGGTCGAGAGGGGCGTTGACAGTCCCGAGCGGCTGATGAGGTTGCGCTAAGGCTTGCTCCTCCGGAAGGGCATCGATGGCATCGTTGAAGGAATCCCTGAATCTCTCGAACTTCGCCTTGAGTATCGGCTGATGGGCAGCCGCGATGTTTTGCTCCATCAGCATGCGAAGAATCTATGGCAAGATGATGGTTTGACAAGGACGTTAAGAACAGAAAATCCGGTGGAAATGGACCTGCTTTTCGAGGAGCCCGAGGTCGGCGAGGTGAACGCGCTCCGCATAAGCAGGATCTTCCTCGGAGCGAACGAGACCTCCAAGGTAGCGGAAGACGAGAGGCCAATTCACTGCCATGGCGACATTTGGTCCTGTGCTTTGATGTACGGCAGGAGGCTGATTCTCGATCGCCTCCTTTCCTTCAGCCGAAGGAACGGGAGCCGAGCCGGCAGTAGGCGGCGGCTGGAGACCAAAGTTGGGCATCTGCGTATTGTGGGTATGATCTCCTGGGTTGGAGGGTTGACTCTGAAGCCTCGTCGAAAGGCGCTCGAGGCCACCGATAGCTTGGTCAAAGAAG
>Ga0154020_10011309_pt1 | contig 10176 bp, 2 predicted proteins | sample Klosneuvirus_201_FD_109709 | JGI IMG/M metagenome (GOLD analysis project Ga0154020, IMG submission 109709) | Active sludge microbial communities from wastewater, Klosterneuburg, Austria - Klosneuvirus_20160825_MG | ecosystem: Engineered > WWTP > Aerobic digester > Activated sludge | place... | reverse complement strand
GTCGTCATCGCCGCCGTCGTCGTCATCGCCGCCGTCGTCGTCATCGCCGCCGTCGTCGTCATCGCCGCCGTCGTCGTCATCCTCGTCGCCGTCGTCCTCGTCCTCGTCGCCACCACCGCCGCTCGAGGCTCCCGACTTGCCGCGCTCTTGGTCCTCACCCTCTTTGAAGCGCGGCGTCGCCGCCCGCGCCAATCGCCGCAAGGCCCGGAAGGCTGCGCGCTTGACCGCGTCGGGGCCAGCGCCGTTGTACAGCGCGAGCAGGGCCGCCTTGACCTCTTCGCCGCCGATCAGCCCCAGCGCTGCGATGGCCGCCAGTCGCTCTGGGCTCGCCTCGAGCTTTTGGTCATTGGCGATCGCTAGCAACGCGGCCGCTCGCTGGCCGCCCAGCAAGCCCGAGAGGACCGCCGGAAAGGCGCCTTTGGTCGCCGAGAAGCCGGCCGCGGTTGCCGGATCAAGGCTGAGCACCGCTCGCCGGATCGCGCTCGGATCCGGAGACTGCTCGGATCGCAAGATCTCAGCGCTCTTCGCCGCGGGCAGCTTGGCCAGCACCGCGCCGGCCGCCCGCCGCACGAGCGGGCTCGAATCTCCCAGGGCCGCGCGGAGCGCCTTGAGGTCGACCGCCTCAGGCGTCTCGGCCAGCAAGTAGAGCGCCGCCTGGCGCACCGCGGCCGGCGCCTTCCTGGCATCGACCAGCGGGAGCGTTTCGGCCTTGGCGTCCACGCCGAGCTGTCCTGCGGCCCACAGCTCGAGCGACCAGGCCTGCGCGACGTCGGCGAGCTCTTGGTGCTCGGACGTGCGCGACCCGGGGAGGGTTCGCGCCGATCGTTCGGCGTAGATCCCGCGCTCCTTGCTCAGCGCCGCCAGGACGGTGGGGCCGAGCGCCTTGTCCCGAGCCGCGCCTGCCAGGTGTGCGGCGTCGAGCCGAACTCCAGCGAGCTTGGCCTCAAAGAGGTTCTTCAGCTCGGCGCTGGGCGCGGCCTTGCGCCGGACCAGGCCGTGCCGGAGCCGGCGCCGCACCTCGGGGTCACGGATCTCCGCCAGCCGCCCGGCCAGCACGACGGGGTCGCCCCGCGTGGCCAAGAAGCTCGCCGCGGTTTGGCTGACGTCGACATAGGGGCTCGACAAGGCGTGCAGCTCGACCCGCGTCCGCTCGGCTGGGAACGCGCGCAAGAGCGCCTCGAGGGCCGCCGCGCGCACGTTTTTGTCCTCGTCCTTGAGCAAACCCGCGAGCACCCCCTCGGAGGTGGCTGGCTTCGGGAAGCGTCCCAGCTCCCTTGCGGCGTAGGCCCGCACCGCGCTCTGCTCCACCCGATCGGCGGCGATGTTCTCCACCACGGTGCGGCTCTGGTCGTCGCCCGCATGGCGCAGGCCGGTGATCGCCGGGAGGTTCACGGTGGGACCACCTTCGGTGGCCAAGCGGACGACCAGCGTACGAACCCGCTTCTCCTCCTCTCCGCTCAGGCGCGCCAGCATCCGGCCGAGCGCCTCGGCGGCCGCCGGTACCAGCGGGAGCTCCGCCTCCTCGAGCTCTTCGGTGGGCTCGACGTAGCCGATCAGATGCTCGATGGCCCGGCGATCGCCGAGCGAACCGAGCGCCAAGGCGGCGCGGAGGCGCTCGGGAGGCTCGCCTGCTTTGAGCACCAGGAGCAGCGCTTGAAACGCTTCGGGGCGACGCCGCGCGGCCAGACCTTCGGCTGCCGGCAACACCAGCTCCCGTCGGCCTTGCCGTAGGAGCGCGGCCAGCGGATCCAGGGTCGCCGCCTCGAAGTTCTCCGCACGAAACGCCAAGGACTCGGCGGCCGCAACGCGCACCGTCGGATCACGATCGGCGGCCAAGGCGGCCAGTGCCCGCTCCGCGCCGCCATCGGCGACCGAGCCCAAGACCTTGGCGCATTCGAGGCGCAGGCCGGTGTCCGTCGAGCGAACCGCCTCCTCCACATAGCTGAGGAGCTGCGCTTCTTCGTAGCGCGGGCGGGTCGAGCCATCCTTGAGGCGGCGTTCGGGCTCCGACTTGTGGCGAGCGATCGCGAACAGCGCCATCAGCGCCGGGTAGCGCGCATCGGGGGCGTCCTCGGGAGCCGCGGAGATGAAGTCGAGGAGCACGCGGTCGCCGGCGGGATCACCGATCGTGGCCAACGCCTCGATCAGCGTCCGGCGCGGCGCGCTGCGATCGGGATCGTTGGAGAGGCGCTCGGCCACCGCCCGCGCGGCCCGAGCCGAACCCTCCCACGGCTGAAAGGGGCGGCCCGACTTCTTCGCCTCGGCGGCCGACAGCGAGACCAAGGCGTCCAAGGCGTCCTGGAGCTTGTCGGTGCGCAGGAAGCCGGCCAGCACGTCGGCGGTGCGCACGTCCCCTCGCCGCGCCAGCGCGATCGCGGCCTTCTTGCGGAGGTCGGCGTCGTCGCTCTCGAGGGCGCGTCCCAGGGCCTCGAAGATGCGGGGATCTTCGGCGTCGAGCACCCGGTCGACCACCGCCTGGCGCACGTCGGGCTCAGGGCTGCCCAGCGCGATGAGCCAAGGTTCCACGCTGCCGGTGGGGAAGAGGCGAACGAGGCGCTGGAGCGCGTAGGAGCGAACGTCGGCGCTCCTCGCCGACAGTGCCCCGATGACGCGGGCCTTGGCCTCGGCGTTTCCGGCTTGGGCCAGCGCGACCAAGGCGTCGACCGCCTTTTGGCCGACGTCTGCGGCGTCCGAGGCCAAGGCCAAAACTTCGGGCGTGAGCGGGTCGTCGGTGATCAGCGTGCGCAGCGCGGTCACCGCCGACCGCCGCACGAGGTAATGGGGATCGGACAAGGCGCGCCGCGCGATCGGTAGCACCGCGTCGCGCCCGATCGCCGGCATAGAGGCCAGCACGGTCAGTCGTTCCAGCGCGTCTCGGCGCACGCGATGCGTCTCGTCGGCGTCGCCCTTGGGGGGAGCCTGGCGGACCAAGCCGGCGTAAGCGCCGAAGACCAGCTCGCCGAGCGGGGCGCCGCCGGTCAGCGGAGGCACAGCGCCTCCCCCGCGGCCGCCGGTCAAACGGATGACCGTGAGCACGCGGGCGGTGTCGGCGCTGGCGCTGGCAGCTTTGGTCGCCTCGCCCCGGCCAAAGAGCCTCCGGATCCAGTCCTTCTTGCGGGTCTCGCGCTTCTCGGCGGCGAAGTTGGTGTGCGGGATCCAGGGACGGCCCGCGGCGGTGGGCTTCTCGAGCCGCTGCGCCTCGCGCCAAAAGGCCTCGGGCTGGGGGCGCAAGGAGAGCACTTGGGCGGCGGTGTAGCGCTGCTCGGGGTCATCGGAGGCCAGGGCCGAGACCAACACCTGGAGCAAGGCCGCTTGCTTGGCCTCGGGGGGCCAGCTCTTCATCTCGTCGGCGCGCTCGGGACGGCGAGGGCCGACCAGACCGAGGGCCCAGCGCTCCGCGGGCTCCTTGGCGGCGCGGGCCTCCAGCGCGCGCGCGGCGCCGAAGCGAACCTCGGGGTGCGAGGAGGAGAGGGCCGACACCAAGAGGTCCGGGGGCAGCCCCGCCTTGGCCAAGGCTACGTCGCGGGCCACGATCACCGCGAAGACCAGGTCTTGAACGTCGCGATCGGGGTCGGAGAGCGCCTGCAAGATACCTTGCACTCCGTCCGCTCCTAGGGCCACGAAGCCCAGCACCGCGCCGGCGCGGATGGGGCGGTGTTCATGGCGGATCGTGCCAGCCAGCACCGGGAGCGCCCGGGGATCGCCGAGCCGCGCCAGACCTTCAGCGGCCCAGCTGCGCACGGGGAGCTCGGCGTGACCGAGCGCCGCGATCAGCGGACCCTCGGCCCCGAGGCGGCAGGCGGTCGCCAGGCCGCGCGCGCCCATCTCCCGCACCAGCGGGTTCTCGTCATCGAGCAGGGAGACGTAAAACGGGACGATCGCCGGGTCTCCCACGTCGGCCAGGGCTCGCGCGGCGCGGGCTCGCAGATCTTCGGACGGCCGCGAGACATGGGTCTTCGGAATGCTGAGGAAGCTCTTGAGCGGGTCGACGCAGCGCTTGTCTCGCCGCGTCCCGGCCAGCTCACCGGCGCGCACCCTCAGCTCGTAGAACACGCTGGAGAACGCGAAGGCGAAGGCCACCTCGTCGTAGCCCGCGAGCTTGTCGAGGGCCTCGATCGCCGCCAGGTGGACGCTGGGGTGATCGTCCTCGACCAGCTGCCTGAGGCGGGACTTCATCTCGTCGGCGGGGGCGAAGGCCGCGCCGGCCGCGCCTTTGGCCCGCACCTCGAAGCGCGGCGAGCCCATGGCTCGAAGGTGGACGTCGCCCCGCTTCTTGTCGGCGTCGGCCTTGGTCAGCTTGTCGTAGGCGAAGAGGCCGACCTCCGAGACCGCGTCTTGGACCAGCTCGAGCAGCAGCGGACGGACGAAGTCCCCTTTTTGCCGCTCGAGCTCGGAGATCACGCCGCGCCGTACGTCGGCGTGGCGCGAGCGCGCGCCCAGCTCCAGGGCCGTCTTGGGCTGGCGGGCGTGCCAGGCCCACAGGGTCTTGAAGGCCTCGTTGCGGACTTTGGGGGCCTCATCGTCGAGGGCGTCGCCCACCAGGCGGTCGGCGCGCTTTCTGGCCGGGCTATCGGCGCCCACCGCCACCAAGATCTGTAGCGCCCGCACGCGGACGTCCTCGAAGGCGGAGCGCAGCGCGATCTCCGCCAGATCGAGGTCGGAGGTCGCGGGCTCAGCTGCGGCCGCCGCCAAGGCCTTGAGCGCGTCGAAGGCCGCGCTGCGCACGACCGCCTCCGCGTCGTCGAGGAGCCACTCCAGGCGAGCGCGGGCCCGGTCGTCGCTGGGCGTCGCGCGCAGCGTAGAGAGGAGCGCCTCCACCACGTAGCGGCGAATCTCCGCGCTCGGCTCCCGAGAGAGCTGAAGGAGCGCGCCGGTCGAGCGCGCGTCGCCGAGGAGCGCCAAGCAGCGCGCGCCGCGCAGGGCGGTGTCGGGGCGCTGGGAGGCCATGGCCGCGAACAGCGTCTCTTTGTCCGCTTCCTGGAGCGGGCCGCTGGCCGGCGTCCTCGAGAGCGGGCCGCGCGTCTGGAGTTTGTCGAGCGCGTCCTTGGTCAGCGGGTCGACCTTGGAGAGCGCGTCCTTGAGGCGAGGGACCGAGCCGACGCCGATCAAAAACGCCATGCCGCGGACCGCTGGATCGGCGTCGTCGAGCGCGGCCTCCACGATGAGGCGCGCCTCGCCGGCCTCGGCTGCTCCGCTGGTGCCGAGGCGGATCAGCGCTTCGGCCCGGACGTCGGGGGCGCCCCGCTTCATGGTGAGCCGCACGGGCTCGAGCGCGCCGGCGGGCTCGAGCCCAAACAGCGCGTCCAAGGCCTTGACCCGGACGGCGGCGGCGCCGTCGCTCAGGCGCTCGGCGATGAGCCCCGGTACCAGCGGTGAGCGCTGACGCAGGGCTGGGAGGCGTTCGACCGCCAGCAAGCGCAGATCTTCGGCGCTCGAGGCTAGACCAGCGCGGGCGGTCGCCAGCGGATCATCGGCCTCGATGGTGCCGAGGGCGTCAAAAGCGGCGCGCCGAACGTCGGGGTGAGCGTCGGACAGCGCAGCTCGGAGCGCAGCCCGCGCGCGGCGCCGCGCTCCTTGGCCGAGGAGCTTGGCGGCCAGGACCTTGAGCTCCGGCTTCTTGTCGCGCGCCAGCGGCAGCTCCAAGAGCTCGCGGGCAGCGTCCTCGGTGATCGCGCCGAGGGCCTCGATCGCGGCCTGCCGCGGCGCTGGGTTTTGATGATCGAGCGCCTCGCGCAGGCGATCGAGCTCGGAGCCGATCTTCTCGAAGCTGTCGGTGAGCTCGCCGTCGCTGGAGAGCGCGCTGAGCGCAAGCCAGCGGCCCCGTCCCGACGCGATCAGCTGGCCGCCGCGGTCCTCGGGCTTGGCGCGCTCCTTGGCCGGCACATGGGTCAGCGCCGTGAGGGCCCCGAGGCCGAGCTCGAGCGCCTTGGGCCGGCGGCGATTCTCGATCGGCCAGGCCTTGAGGATCCCGTCTTCCCCCGCGGAAAACAGCTTCCTCGGGAGTTCCTGGTCGGCGTCCCCGAAGATGACGGGCCCCATGACCAGCGCGCGGATCGGGCCGATATGGGCGTGCTCTCCCGCGCGATCCTCCACGTCGCTCTGACCTTCGGTGAACGCGAAGCGGATCGCGCCGTCGGCAGAGCCCGCCGCGACCCGGCCGTCACCGAGGAAGGCCAGCGCGGAGATCGCGCCGCCCTCGAGCGGAGTCGCGCGCGGAGCCTTGGAGAGCTCGGCGATCGCCAATAAGCGCAGCACGCCGTCGTCACCGCCCGCGGCGAGCGAGGCACCGCTCGGATCGAGGGCCACCGCGCGCAGCGGACGCTCGCTGATCGCGGCGGTGCCGCTGGCCTTGAGCTCCGTGCCTGTCGAACTCCAGGTCTTGAGCGCCCCGTCGGCGCCGACCGAGACCAGGGTCTTGCCGAGGACGTCCGCCACGAGCGCGGTCACCGGGCCTTGATGTGCAGGCAGCTCAAAGAGGCGGCGGAGCGCTTCGCCAGAGGCCTCAAAGCCGAGGATCTTGCCCTGATCGGTGCCGATCACGATCAACTCCGCGCCGAGGAAGGTGGCGGCGGTCGTCGCGCCCTCGACGGCCCCGAGGCCCGGGGGAGTCAGCTTCGGAAGCGGGAGCAGATGGATCGACGATCCGGGCCGACCTTCCCGCGCGCCGCCAAGGACGAAGGCACGACCGCTGGGAGAGGCCGCCAGGGCGCTGGGTCGCTCGAGGTGGGGCGCGAACTTAGGCATCGATAACCTCTCAGCTCAGGGGCTTGGCGCGGCTCTTGGCGTGCGCGCGAATGCGGGCCAGCGCAGCGACGGAAGCCTGCCACTCACCTTTGGCGGCCGAATGACTCATCTCAGTCAGTACGGGCTCCACGAGCGCGGCGAACTCGGAGTCCTCGAGCGCCATATCTCGGACCACCTCGATGAGGCGGCTCTTGGCCACGCTGGAGGGCAAGGCGCGATCGGCCAGAGCATCGGCGTCGCGTCGCTCCATCCGGCCCGGCGGCAAGCCGAGCAAGGTGGTGCGCATGAAGTGTCGCAGCGCGTCCCCGGCGCCTTCCAGCGGGGGCAACTGGGCCTCCCGCTCGGGGCTGCCCTTGAGCTTCTTGGGCCGGAAACCAGCGGCCGGAGCCTGGGGCCGATGCTTCTCCCAGAGGAGCCGCACCGCGAAGAGTCGGACCTCGCGATCGGGCCCCTCCATGAGCCAGAGCAGCTTCTCGGGACCGCCGAGGCGGACGTAGTGCCGGCGGATCAAGCTCACCGCCAGCTCCCGCGTTCCTTTGTGGGCGCTCTCGGCCAGGGAGAAGATGCGCGCGCTGTTCAGCCAATCGAGGGGCGGTGTCCGCGCCGCGTCGGCCGCGCTGTCGCCGATCGAGAGCAGCAGCTTCTCGGCCAGGCGGCGCGCCTCTTTGTGCGGCGATTCGGCCAAATTGTAGAGGATCTCGCGATCGCCCCAGCGGACCAGCTCTTCGCCGGCGATCCGCGCCGCCAGCTCGCGGACGTCGGTCAGCTCTGCCAGAAATAGCGGCGCGACCTTGGCCTGGGCGTAGGCCTCATGACCGAGCTTGGGCTCCACTCCGGCCTTCTTCTCGGTGGCCAAGTCGGGGTGGTGCGCGCACAGGATCTCTCCCGCGAAGCGCCGCACCGCCTCTGGCTCCACCTTGGAGGTCGCCAAGGCCCATAGGCGATCCGCGCCGTTCTTGCCGCCGTCGGCGAAGTCGCTTGGCGAGAAATGGTGCAGCACGTACTGCTTGGCGAAGCCTTGAACGGCGACGTCCGGGTGGCGCGCCAGATCGAGGAGCCAAGGCAGACCGAGCGCCTCCTTGGGGACCCAGTCCTGGCCGACCAGCACCGACAGCGCCAGCTCCCGGAAGCTGGGCTTGAGCACGAGGCTCTTCATCCACTCGACGTCGAGGATCGGTGCCTTGAAGGTGCCGGCGCGCAGCCACTGCTCGACCGAGCTTCGCGTGGCAGGCCGCATCAACGCGGCTTTGGCCCAGGCGAAGCCGATCTCCGACCCCGGATACTTGGATAGGCTGCTCAGCGCCTGGCTTCGCACCCACGGCGGACAGCGCGGATCGTCGATCAGCCCTTCGAGCAGGCTGGCGGGGACCTTCTGCTTGTGCGCGTTGTAGAAGTCGAGCACCAGCTTTCGCTGCGTGTTCCCCCCGCTCATCAGCGCCAGGTAGGTCTCGAGATCGAGGTCGGCCGGCGTGAAGCGCTCCACGATGACCTTCGAGGCGAAGGCCGCGCCGTCCGAGGTCTCCAGCATCGAGACCAGCAGCGGCAGACCCAAGGCTCGCGGATCCATCGCTGACAGCTGCGTGACCGCGAAGGAACGCACGTCGCGATCGTCAGACCACAAGAGCTGCGCCAAGTCCTCCTTGGGGAGATTCTTGGCGTAGCTGCGGGCGTACTCGAGCGCGTACTTTCGGGCCCCCGAGCTGCGCGAGCTGAGCCAGCCCAGCACCATGTCGCGGAGCTTCAGGGCCTCGAGGCGTGACTGATGGAAGTCCGGCGTCTCGAGCAGCACCTTGAGGACGAAGTCGTGGATCGGCACCAGCGGCCGCGACCCCAGCCGGGCGAGGCTCTCCGGGTTCACCTTGGCCAATTCGGCCGGGAAATCGCGCTCCAAGCTGCGGATCGCGAAGGCCGCCACGTCGTCGTGCTGGCAGGACTCCAGGAGGAACAACAACGGCGCGGGGGACTTCTTGAGCGCCTCATCGAGGTAGCGCTCCTCGAGCTTGGCCGGCGGTCCGCGCAGGTGGTTTCGGCCTTTGCCGACCAGCGCGCGATGACCCCAGATCTGACTGGCCACCCAGGACTGCGAGAAGCTGAAGCCCGGCCCATAGTGCCGCAGCACCTCGACGGCGAAGGCCGGGTAGAGCTCCGGCAAGACGCGCCCGAGCTTGCGCAGGAAACGCCAGGCCCGGCGCTTCAAGTACACCAAGGTCGCGCTGCTGATCTCGCCGCCATCCTCGCCCGCGCGCGCGGAGTCGAAGCGGTGCGCCAGCACGCCAAACATCGCGGAGTCGAAGCGGGCCTCGGCCAGCTTCATGATCTTCTTCATCGCCTTCCACGCGCCGTAGACCAGCGGGGCTTGGCCAAAGATCTCCAGCAGGGCGCCGTGCCCAGGCTCGTCACCCGCTTCGTACAGCTCGATGAGGAGGTCGGCCAAGAGGAGCCGGGGCGGCGGATTGGGCGAGGACAACGTGCCGTCGAAGGCCTCGCGGCGTAGCAATTTACGCTCGGTCGCGGTCTTGCCCTGGAGCGCGTGGGGCATCAGGGCGCGCTTCAGCCGTGGCAAATTCCAAGCGTCCGCCGGTATCGGAGGCGTCCGGTCTGCCTCCTCGGGCGGGACCTCGGGCTCGTTTGGGCCCAGCTCGGGCTGCGCCAAGAAGCGCAGGATCAGCTCGGGGAGGTGTGGGGCGCGCGCAGAAGCCGCTGTCGCTACGTCGGAAAACAGGATCTCGCGGGAGGATTCCATGAGGCTGCTCGAGAGCGGGCCGGAGGCTAGCCCTCGCCCAGCACCGGATCTAGCCCCCCGGCTCGAGATCGTCGGTGGGCCTAAAAAAGTCACAGAATGTGAGCTGGCGCATGCTATTCCACCGAACAACCGACGGGCCCGGCCGATAACGAATGGGTCATGTGGTTCCCGAGTGGTTACGGCAGTCCTTGGGCAGCGTCGCTCAACCCGCTGTACTCGACCCAGGCGTTCAGCCCGTTCGCCAACTCGTTCGCTCCACAGATCCCCTACGCCCCTCAGTTCATGCCGCAGGTCTCCCCTTGGGACATGTTCGCCAGCTATTCGATGGCGTCGCTGGGCATGATGGCGGGCTACGGCATCGGCAGCCTGATGCTCGGCGGCATGGGCATGGGGATGTACGGCATGGGGATGTGGGGTGCCGGCTTGGGACTTGGATTTGGTAGCTGGGGCTGGGGCGGGATGCCTTTCGGCGGTGGGCTCTGGTCGCCCTTCCCGACCTTCGACAACTGGAACGGCGGCTTCAACTGGCCGGGTCCCTTCTAAGCACCCCGGCGATGCCCTAAAGGCTGGGCTTCAGCTAGCCTGTCGTCATGCGGCCCATCGCCCTCCTCGCTGCAGGCTTGATCGGCTGCGTAGCAGCGGAGCCAGTCGGTTGGCCTGAGGCCTTCGTGAGTCTGGACACGCGCTTC
>Ga0154020_10011308_pt1 | contig 10177 bp, 4 predicted proteins | sample Klosneuvirus_201_FD_109709 | JGI IMG/M metagenome (GOLD analysis project Ga0154020, IMG submission 109709) | Active sludge microbial communities from wastewater, Klosterneuburg, Austria - Klosneuvirus_20160825_MG | ecosystem: Engineered > WWTP > Aerobic digester > Activated sludge | place... | reverse complement strand
CGACAAGTTGCGCTCGCAGACGATTGGCCGACAGCCGGATGGAAAGCTCCGACTGGTCGTACGCCCCACGAACCCACCGCACGTCTGACAGATCTTCAGTGTCACTCACACCAAAGTACTGAAACGGGCAGAGGAGTTTCCGATTCACTGCGTCGGGCAGCCGAATCTCCGCCGACGCAACCCCGTCAAAGTACGCGAACACATCCTTCAGATCCGACCGCTCGGGGGTTGCTGTCAGCGCCAAGAGAACCCGCGGCTTCACGTGTTCGAGAAGCGCCTGATAGCTCGGCGCCGCAGCGTGATGAAACTCATCCACCACGACGTAGTCGTAGAACTCCGGAGATTGTTCCGAAAGACCCCGCGAGTTGTAGCTCTGAATAGTGCAGAACAAGTGATCGAGCGATGTCGGCTGGACCCCGCCAAACAAGACATCCCCAAAGTTCATGTCTCGAAGGACGTACCGAAACCTCTGAAGGGCCTGCTTGAGAATCTCTTCTCGATGCGCGATGAACAGCAGCCGTGGCGGCTTCCCGCCAGATGGCTCGCTGCGCGCGAATCGCCGATAGTCAAACGCGGCAATCATTGTCTTGCCCGTCCCGGTCGCCGAAACAACCAGGTGCCGCTTCTTGCCGAGTTCCTGTCTCTCCGCTTCTAGCTGGTCGAGAATTTCCTGTTGAAACTCGTGCGGCTTGAGATCAAACAGGATCGTCGAAGACTCTGCTCCTGCTCCGCGCTCCGCGGCTAGCGCTGTCGCTAGTCTTTCCCGCTCGTCCCCCGAGTACGGCCGGAACTCGGCATCGTTCCAGTAGCTGTCGAACGTCGCGTTCAGTTTCTCCCAGAGATGCGGTGCTTCCGCCTCACTTACCTTGACCACCCACTCCAGTCCATCCGTCATGGCGGCATGTGAAAGGTTCGCCGAGCCCACATACGCGGTCGAATAGCCCGACTTCCTGTGAAAGAGATAGGCCTTGGCATGCATGCGAGTGTGCTTGGTGTCGTACGAAACGCGCACCCCGGCTTGATTGAGCGCGGCCAAAAACTCCACCGCTTTGAGCTCCGTTGCTCCGGTGTAGCACGTCGTTAGCACCCGCAGTTGCGTATCTGGCCGGCCACAGAACTCTTCGATCGATTGTCGAATTGTCCGAACCCCACTCCACTTGATGAACGAGCAGAGAAAGTCGACGCGGTCAGCCGACGCCATTTCCTTCCTGACCTGCGATTCAAGGGTCGGATCAAGGCGCGATCCCGTGAGTATGCAACCTACCGAAACGGGAGTGTCCGGTCGCACCAGTCGCAGGCCGCCTTCGTGGCCATCGTCTGGAAACACCTCTTGAAGTTCGGTGAGCGGCGCCTTGACGAGGCCCTGCAACAGGTCCGCTGCGCCAGTCTTGCCGCTGGCAAGGCGCAAGATTTCATTCGCAAGTTCAACGCGAAGCCCCTGATCGTCATCCTCCGACAGACGGCGAAACGCACGAAGGATTGACTTGCTCAGATGTCGGGCCAAAACGAACGGAATCTCGGCTCCTTGCACAGGGCGAGTCCGAGCATCCCCCAGCACGCCCGCGAGTCCTTCGCGCAGAGCTTCGTCCACCAGACGTTCATACAAACCCTTGGCCAGCCCCATGTGCCGTCCAGCTTAAGTCCCGCCCGGGTTGGATGCATGGTTCACAAGGCTCACCGCGTAACGACTCGCAGGGGAAGGGCATTGAGCCCTTTCCCTGCGTAACCACCTAACACCATTACCCAACTTCCCAAACCTACCCCCAAACTGCAAATTAGGTGAAAACCCGCTGACAACGTCATGTCATCCGCGCCGTCCATTTTCCCCTTCCCCCTCTTGCACTCCAAAAACACGCCACTACCTTCCACTCCATGGTCGCCGAGCTTCAAACTCTTCCCCCTCTCACCCCGCACAACCGCGCCCTCTTCCTCCGCTACGTCCAGTGCAATGAAAACCTCTACGCCCTGATCGACAGCCTCACCAAAGACCCGATTCCCAACCTCCCCACCCCCGACCTCGCCGACCTCTACGACTGGCTCGCCTCCCCCTCCATCACGCCCTACATCACCGCCCACCGCACCCACTCGGCCCATCTCATCAAGTGCCTCGCCCTGGCCGCGCTCGAAGAGCTCCTCACCACCACCGAAGACCCCATCGAAAAACGCCGCACCGCCGCCAACATCATCCGAGCTCTAGCGCCCCAGAACCTACGGACTGCAGTCCGTGGGTCCAGCGACCCGCGACCGCGCGACACGTCAGGCCCCACCACACCCCCTCCCGCGCCTACCGCGCCCTCTCCCGCGCCACGAACCACCATCACTCCCATCACGCGCCCCAACACCCTTCAAACCGAAATCGCCCGCCAAGTCCAAGCCATGCTCGCCGCCGCGGACGCCGAAGACGACCGCGAAGATGATGACCTCGACGACGATCTAGATGACGACTTTGACGATGAAGGCGGCGACGACGACAACACACCGCCCAACAGCCCCTCTCCGCATCTGGGTTCATCTGGGTTATCTGTGGCTTCTTCTCCCTCTTCCCATCTGCGTTCATCAGCGTTATCCGCGGCCACTTCCTCCTCTCCTCCCCCTCAAAATTACCCCCAAACCACCCCAATTCCCCCTCAAAACCGCGCCCCCTCCCCTCTCCCTCCCTACCTTCCTTCCCCATGCCCCCAGTCCTCAACGCCACCAACCTCTCCCGAACCTTCGGCTCCCGCACCCTCTTCTCCGGGGTCGCTCTCTCCCTCGAAGACCGCGAGCGCCTCGCCCTCATCGGCCCCAACGGCTCGGGCAAGTCCACGCTCCTCAAGATCCTCGCGGGCGTTGACAAGCCCGATGAGGGCTCCGTCACCCTCCGCAAGGGTGCCCGCATCGCCTACATCGCCCAGGCCGATGTCTTCCCCGAAGGCTCCACCATCCGCACCGCCGTCATCGACGCGGTCGCCAAGGAAGTCGCCGCCGGCAAAATCCCGCACATCCACGATGAGCACGAGATCGAGATGGCCGCGGACCTGGCCCTGGGCCGCTTTGACTTCCCCGACACCGATCAGCCCACCACCTCCCTCTCCGGCGGCCAGCGCAAACGCCTGTCCATCGCCCGCGCCATGGCCAGCGAGCCCGACATCATCCTCTTCGACGAACCCACCAACCACCTCGACGTCGAGGGCATCCAGTGGCTCGAAGAGTTCATCATGGGCTCGCAGTCAAACGAGAACTTCGCATCGATCGTCGTCACCCACGACCGCGAGTTCCTCGAATCCACCGCCGCGCGGATCATCGAGCTCTCAACCGCCTACCCCGAGGGCACGTTCGCCGTCCGCGGCAACTACTCCGACTTCCTCAAGCGCAAGCAGGACTTCCTCGACTCACAGGCCAAGCAGGAACAGTCCCTCGCCAACCAGGTGCGCGATGACCTGCGCTGGCTCTCGCGCGGCGCCAAGGCCCGCCGCACCAAGTCCAAGTCCCGCATCGACGCCTCCTACAACCGGATCGATGAACTCGCCGACCTCCGCGCCCGCAACACCCCGCTCGCCGCGGCCAGCATCGAGTTCAACGCCACCGATCGCAAAACCCAGAAACTCCTCTTCGCCCGCGCCATCACCAAGGCATACGGCAACCGCAAGCTCTTCACCGACCTGGATGTCATCCTCGCCCCCGGTGACAAACTCGCCCTCATGGGCCCCAACGGCTCCGGCAAGTCCACGCTCATCAAGGTCCTCACCGGCGAGATCCCGCCCGATGCGCCCACACCCGAAGCCATCGAAGCCGCCAAGGATGCCCGCCTCCCACCCAGCGCGCCCAAGCCCGGGACTATCGGTCGAGCAGACAAACTCCGCACCGTCGTCTTCTCCCAGCACCGCACCGAACTGGACCCCAAGCTCACGCTGCGCGACACGCTTTCCCCGCACAGTGACATGCTCATCTTCCGCGACCGCCAGATCCACGTCATCACCTGGGCCAAGAAGTTCCTCTTCACCAAAGACCAGCTCCACGCCACCGTTCAATCTCTCTCCGGCGGCGAGCAAGCCCGAGTCCACATCGCGCTCCTCATGCTCGAGCCCGCCGATGTCCTCATCCTCGACGAACCCACCAACGACCTGGACATCCCCACGCTCGAAGTCCTGGAAGACAGCCTCGAAGAGTTCCCCGGAGCCGTCATCCTCGTGACCCACGACCGAGCCATGATCGCCGACCTGGCCACCAAGGTCCTCGCCCTGGACGGCAAGGGCAACAACCGTTACTACGCCGACTTCGACCAGTGGTCGCGCTTCCACGGCGACCTCGAAAAAGAAGCAGCCAACACGCCCAAGAAAGCACCGCCACCTCCGCCCAAGCCCATCGCCGAACCCAAACCCGCCGCGCCCAAGCCCCAATCCAAAAAGAAACTGGGCTACAACGAACAGCGCGAACTCGACGGCATGGAAGAGACCATCCACAAAGCCGAGGCAGAAGTGAAAAAGCTCGAATCCGAAATGGCCGCGACCACCGACCGCCACAAGCTCACGGACATCAGCAAGAAACTGGGCGAGGCCCAAGCCCGCCTCGCCAAACTCTTCGAACGCTGGACCGAGCTGGAAGCTAAGAAGTAGAAAGACCAACAATCATCGCGACGCGTCGCCTGTCCCGACCACGGCTGAGGAGGCATCCGCGTGATACGAAGAAGCAGATGGCTGCGGAGCCGCGTGAACAGCGATGAGGGCTTCCGGGTCACCGCCATCATCGGGGCGGGCAAGATCTACTACAAGCAGGGGCCCGATCAAGTAGTCGTGTACTGCGGGCAAGACATCGAAGACAGAGTTGACTTTAGGCTCGCGAGCAATCCCGTTTGGCACACCGCGGCAGGCCCGCGGCCGCTCACCGAAGCTGAACGGGAGCGGGTCACGACCAACACGCGAAGGGCCCTTGCGCTACTTGGTTACCGCATGCGCGATTGAACGTTGGTCGCATGCTCAACGGGCAGAACCCACCAGAAAGTTCCACAAAACTCGCGATGACACGCTTTTGTCAGCATAATGGTGGTCATGAGCTAATCCGCTGAAACTCGCCGCGCACTGGGCCGTATCACTCCAGAAGCGTCCACGCCTCGGAACACGCGCCATGATCACACGCAAGCACATCCGTCGCTGGCTCATCTGGACAGGCGTCGGCATGAGCGATGCGGATGGCCCGGATGCGCTGGCGGAAGGGAAAGACAACGGATGATCACCCAACACCGAAGACTCACGAGCGGGCTCTGGCACATCGCGCGGTGGGTGTGCATAGTCGTCTTTGGTGCATGCGTCACCGCAATGTTGGTCAACATCCGCTTTGATCTGACGTGGCGAAAATGCACCGGAAATGAGACCAGCCTGCGATCGGGTGCCTTTGTCCTTTTCCGGTGGTCGATGATCACGATGACGTGGGAAGAGCCCGGTGTCTATGTCAACCGACGCACAAATGCGTACCACTTGGTGCCTAGGTATGAGCGGCTGCAGCCGCGCCCTGACATTTCCTATGTGCTTGTACTCCCCTTATGGATTCCGGTCGCCGCAACGGGCACGCTGCTTTGCTCGCGTCGATGGAGGCGGCGCCCAGCCAAGCCCGGACTGTGTGGTCAATGCGGGTACTCGCTCGTGGGTCTTGGTGCACACCGCAATGCGATTCGGTGTCCGGAGTGCGGGGAGAAGCAGTTTTGAATGTGCGGAGCCGAGTACGGCGCGGATTTGTCTGGACGGGATGTGCCGTCTGTGCGATCGGCGGTCTCGGCTACGTCTTGAGCTGCATGGGAACCACCGGTCATATTAGTGGAAGCAGTTGGGCGATCCTTTTTGAAAGAGGCGCACTGGAGTACTCCTGCGTCAACTCCGTTCCGGGCCAGCGCCGACAGTTCAGCGCACGATTGGTACATCCTTGGATTTGGTGCCCCTCGCTGTGGTTCTACAGAGACCCAACGGTGCCGGGAGACTACTACGCGGGCGTGACGATTCCGTATTGGACTTTGGTCGTGATCGGACTCCCCGCGTGCTACCTGTCCTTGCCGAGGCGTATACGGCCGGGCCAGTGTTCGAAGTGCGGATATGACTTGAAAGGGGTGCCGGAGGTGGAAGGGAACACAAAGTGTCCGGAGTGTGGGGAGACAATCGCGATCAAATGAAAAACCTCTCGCGTACGCGAGAGGCTCAAAAGGGGGTTTTGGGAAGTGAATGCGCTACTTGTTCATCAGCGCCGCTTGGGCCGCGGCGAGTCTGGCGATCGGCACGCGGAACGGAGAGCAGGAGACGTAGTCGAGGCCGACCTTGTGACAGAAGTGGACGCTGGCCGGATCGCCGCCGTGTTCGCCGCAGATGCCGACCTTCAAGTCCTTCTTGATCGACCGGCCCTTCTTGGTGGCCATATCCACAAGCTGCCCGACGCCCGCGGCGTCCAGGGTCTGGAACGGGTCCTTGTCGAGGATTTCCTGCTTGAGGTAGTCGGGCAGGAAGGAGTTGATGTCGTCGCGGCTGTAGCCGAACGTCATCTGCGTCAGGTCGTTGGTGCCGAAGCTGAAGAAGTCGGCAACCTCGGCAATCTGATCGGCGACCAGGGCCGCGCGGGGGACTTCGATCATGGTGCCGATCTTGATGTCCAGGCGCCCCTTGAACTGGTGTTCATCGCGGACGCGGCGGATGACATCCTCGGTCTGCTTGCGGAGCGTGACCAGCTCCTTCTTGGTGCCCACGAGGGGGTGCATGATTTCGGGGATGGCCTTGATGCCGGAGTTGGCGCAGTCGATGGCGGCCTCGACGATCGCCCGAACCTGCATCTCGAGGATCTCGGGATACGTGATGCAGAGGCGGCAGCCGCGGTGGCCGAGCATGGGGTTGGCCTCATGCAACTGGCTGACGCGCTGCTGGACCTTGGCGAGGGTGATGCCCAGGGACTTGGCGATCTCTTCCTGCTGCTTGGTGTCGTGGGGGAGGAACTCGTGGAGGGGCGGGTCCAGGAGACGGACGGTGACGGGCAGCCCGTTCATGGCTTTGAAGATGCCCATGAAGTCGTCGCGCTGGAAGGGGAGAAGCTTGGCGAGGGCTTTTTCACGCGCGGGGCGCTCTTCGGCGAGGATCATTTCGCGCATCGCCTTGATGCGGTCTTCGGCGAAGAACATGTGCTCGGTGCGGGTCAGGCCAATGCCTTCGGCCCCGAAGTCGCGGGCGCGCTGGGCATCGGCGGGGGTGTCGGCGTTGGTGCGGATGCCCAGCACGCGATACTTGTCGGCCCACTTCATGAGCTTGGCGAAGTCGCCGGACATTGTGGGCGTGACAGTGGGCATCGCGCCGGCCATGAGTTCGCCGGTGGAGCCGTCGATCGAGATCGTGTCATTGCGGCCGAAGGTTTTGCCCTTGACGGTGAACGTGCCCGCGTGGGCATCGATCTGGACATCGCCCGCGCCTGCGACGCAGCACTTGCCCCAGCCGCGGGCGACCACGGCCGCGTGGCTGGTCATGCCGCCGGTGCTGGTGAGGATGCCGGCCGCAGAGTGCATGCCTTCGACATCCTCGGGGCTGGTCTCTTTGCGAACGAGGATGACCTTCTCACCGGCCGCGGCACGCTTCACGGCCTCTTCGGCCGTGAACGCGGGCTTGCCGACGCTGGCGCCGGGCGAAGCGGGAAGGCCGGTCGTCAGGATCTCAACGGACTTCTTCGCGGCGGGATCAAAGCTGGGGAGCAGCAACTGCGTGAGGTCGCCCGCGGGAACGCGGAGGACGGCCTTCTCTTCGGAGATCAAACCCTCCTTGACCATGTCGCAGGCGATGCGGACGGCGGCGAAGCCGGTGCGCTTGCCGGTGCGGGTCTGGAGCATGTAGAGCTTGCCGCGCTCGATGGTGAACTCGATGTCCTGCATGTCGGTGTAGTGCTTTTCGAGCTTGGACTTGATTTTCATCAGCTCGTCGTAGACCTTCTTGTTCCACTTGGACATTTCGTCGGTGGACTTGGGCGTGCGGATGCCGGCGACGACATCCTCACCCTGAGCATTGATCAGGAACTCGCCGTAGAACTTGTTTTCGCCGGTGGACGGGTTGCGGGTGAAGGCCACGCCGGTGCCCGAGTCATCACCCATGTTGCCGTAGACCATCGACTGGACGTTGACGGCCGTGCCGTTGAGGCCGGAGATGTTGGCCAGGCGGCGGTAAGAGATGGCCCGGTCGGCTTCCCAGCTCTTGAAGACGGCTTCGATGGCGAGCTCGAGCTGTTTGAAAGGGTTCTGCGGGAAGACATCGCCGACGGCCTTGCGGTAGACCTCTTTGTAGGCCTCGCAGAGCTCGACCATGCCGCGCTCGGGGACATCGGTGTCTTCGGTGGCGTTGTGGCGCTTCTTGATTTCGTTGAAGGCGTGCTCGAACTTCTCGTGATCCACACCCATCACCACATCGCCGAACATGTTAATGAGGCGGCGGTAGGCGTCGTAGGCGAAGCGGCGGTTGCCGGTGGCCAGGGCCAGGCCTTCGACGGAGGCATCGGTGAGGCCGAGGTTGAGAATTGTGTCCATCATGCCGGGCATGGAGACGGCCGCGCCGGAGCGGACAGACACCAGCAGCGGGTTGTCGTTGGACCCGAACTTCTTGTCGAGTTCCTTCTCAAGCAGCGCGATGTTTTTGTGGGCCTCGTTCATGAGGCCGGTCGGGAGGCGCTGGCCGTTCTTGTAGTAGAGGGCGCAGGTATCGGTGGTGATCGTGAAGCCGGGGGGCACAGGCAAACCGATGCTCGTCATGTCGGCGAGGTTGGCGCCCTTGCCGCCCAGCAGGGGCTTCATGGTCGTCGCGCCTTCGGTGCGGGTGGCGCCGAAGTAGTAGACGAGCTTGCCGGCCTTGGGCTTCTGGTTTTTGGGCTCGATGACGGCCGCGGACTTGCGAGCGACTTTTTTCGCCGAAGTGCGGGTCTTGGCAGCGGGTGGTGCCGCGGCGTGGCGGCGTGCGGTGGAGGTGACGGATTTGGAGCCGTTGCGCTTAGCCATTTCGATCTCGCGATAGGGGAGGCCTGGTGGGTGGCACGCCTCGGAGAGGAGTGCAGCGGCTTCTGGGCCGCGGGAGGGAAGTGTAGAAGGGTGCGCGTATTGAGACGACTTTGTAAGGTTCTTGAGAGGGTGAGTTTGTATGATTGGTGGATGGGAGCCGCGTCAGGAAAGGCGGGAAGGACCGGGGTTTTTGCCTCTGGGTTGTCTGTTGGGGATGCGGTGAGGGGGTGGGGAGAGCGGGGACTGGCGGTGGTGTGTGGGGGTGGGCCGGCGTGGGGGGTGACGGTTTTGGGGGAGGCGAAGGCGAAATGGCAAATTGGCAAATCAGCAAATGAGCAAATGAAGCGGGAAGATGGGGCTGGGGTATTGGATGAGATGCGGAGGGCTTTGGGTGGTCGGCATCGAAGTCGGAGGACCGAGGGCACGATGTCGGGAGGGTGGGTGGTGGCTTTGTCTTATGGGTTGGGTGGGGAGATTGAGCGGCGGGCTGGGGGGCGGCGCGGGGGGTGGCCTCTTATTGAGTTGCAGAGGTGTGATCGGGTGGTGGGGTTTGATCACGCGCGCGGGGAGTGGGTTGGGGATTTGGAGTTGTTGGCAGGGGTTGAGGAGCACTGGTCATGCATAGCCATGACCAGTGGCACCAAAGCGTTCGCGGTTGGGGAGTTGGTGAGTGATACGGGGCGGGAGCGGTATGAGGAGATGGTGGCCCGAGCCGTGGAGTACATACGGGCGGGGGATGTGTTTCAGGTGAACTTGGCGCACAGGTTGTCGGGTTCGTTTTCAGGGAGCACGCGGGCGGCGTTTGCGGCGCTGGTGGAGAGTGCGCGGCCTTGGCATGGGGGGTACATGGAAAGTGCTGAGGACGGAGGACTGAGTGCTGCGAGGCGGGCGTTGTTGTCGGTGAGTCCGGAGTTGTTTCTGAGGGTGGAGAGGAAAAGAGAAGTGCCGAGTCCCGAGTCCCGAGTCCCGAGTGGGGGATCGGAGCTTGGGACTGGGGACTTGGGACCTGGCACTCTGTCTGTTATGACCCGGCCGATGAAAGGGACCCGGTCAGGGGCGCGGGACGCTTCGGAGTTGCGAGAGAGTGAGAAGGACCGGGCCGAACTCAACATGATCATCGATCTGATGAGGAATGACCTGGGGCGGGTGTGCCGGTTTGGGTCGGTACGGGTGGAGGGGGGGAGGGAGATTGAGTTGCAT
>Ga0154020_10011307_pt1 | contig 10177 bp, 5 predicted proteins | sample Klosneuvirus_201_FD_109709 | JGI IMG/M metagenome (GOLD analysis project Ga0154020, IMG submission 109709) | Active sludge microbial communities from wastewater, Klosterneuburg, Austria - Klosneuvirus_20160825_MG | ecosystem: Engineered > WWTP > Aerobic digester > Activated sludge | place... | reverse complement strand
CGTCCACGGTGGCCTTCCATGACGCCACGCTCCACCGCGCGGGAGTACCCGCCGCATTTTTGGTCCGGCTCCACCACGCATCACGCACCGTGGTGGTGCGTTCCCGCGTCAACGCCCACTGGCGCGCGGTTCCGGCGGTGAACATGTCCCATGCCGCAGCTTCGGACAGCGCCGCCCAACCCACCAACCACGCGTCCCGGCTGTCCCCTGCCTCAAGACCCGCGCGAAGGTCCTGGCGCATCTCTTCCCACGCCAATGCCCGACCCTGCGCGCCCACCGCCGCCAGCTGCGCCTCGGCGTATTGCAGCGCCGCAGTGGCCTCCCGCGCCTGCACCGCCGCCTCCCGCCAGGCTTGGGTGGTGGACCACGCCGCGCGCCCGGGCGCCGCAAACACTTCCTGCCCGGCCCACGCAGCGTCTTCCCACGTGGACCGCAACCGCACCGGCGTTTCCACCACGTGGGCGCCAACGTCCACACCCGCCGCGCGCCACTGCGTTGTTGCGCCCACCATGGCGGGCTGCAGTCCAAGGTCCTGCGCGTCCCCCAACCACGCACGCCGGGCGCCATGCCGGGTCTCGCGCCACGGTGCGGCCGCAATGTCCGGCCCGTGCTGCCGAACACCGGTGGCGCCGGTGTTCCACATCTGTTCTCCGATGCTGGGGCTGACGTCTGGCGTCGGCGCCTCAACGTCCATCAGGGCCTCGTCTTGCGCAGGGACCTTGGCCGAACCTGGAACGGGGGATTGCGTCAAAGCCAAACCCAACACCAGAACCAATGGGGTGGTCATCATCCACGCTCCTGTTCACAACCGCGGTCCGCCCAACCGGAATCCAGCGTGATTCCGCCGTCACCCACAAACAGCACCGCGCAGTCCTTGGCCACCGTGCGCGTGAAGCGTTGCTGGCCGCCGCCAGCGGTGGGCACGGTGAAGAACGTCACGCTTCCGCGGTGTTCGCCCACCATGGTGACGCGCACATACTTGATGGTTGTCCCCACGCGGCCACGCACATCCTCCGGCTGGCTGGCCAGCATGGCCTCCAGTTGCGGGCGCCGTGCACCCGCCCAACGCGCGTGCAGGTCAAACCGGAACGGCGCAATGACCTGCTCCACCAGTTTTGCCGTGCTGGCCACAACCATCCGGCCGCTGTGGTGCACCACCGTCCCCGCGCCCTGGGCCACCGTCCATCCAGCCCCTGCGCCAAAGGTCACCGCCGTGCCCACGCCGTGCGCCGTCATGCGTGCAGCATGCCCGCCCACCCCCGCGCCCAGGTTGAACCCTGACGCCAGTGGGTCCTCCAACAGCGCCCAGGCGCTTTGTGCGCTGGCCTTGAGCCCGTGGCCGGCCACCACCACCGGCACCACCACCACGTGGCGCGCCAACCCCGCCGCCCCCGCAGCCGCATGGCCCCCCGTCACCAGCGCCACGGCGCGCGCCGGCAGCACCACATGAGCCCCAGCCACCCAAGCGGCCGCCCACAATGCTGCGGCGCCACCAAACGCCATGGCGCCACTGGCAGCCCCTGCGTGCAACAGCACCGGCCAACCCATGGCCAACGCGCCCGCCCCCAACGCCACGCCCACGCCCCAGGCCGAACGTGAGGCCCACGCTGCATGGGTGAGCGCGCGTCCCGCGGTGGCCGCAGCCAACGTCACGGTGGCGCCAAACCCGGTGCGCGCCGTTGTACCCACCACGCCGCCCACCGCATCCACCGCCGCCAGCGTCACACCGCGGCCCGCCGCCAACACGGTGCGCGTGGCGCCGGCGGTGGCCGCCCAGCCAAGGCCGCCCCACGCCAACAGCGCCGCGCCGGCCACCTGTGCCTGCAGCAGTGTGCTCAGCCCCACCAATGTTGCCGCGCCAAGACTCGCACTGCCCACCGTCACCACCAGGCGCGTGCCCTGGATGGCGCCGGTCCCCAGCACGCCACCGGCCCCCAACGCCGTGACGTGCGAAGCGCCCGCGGTGACGTTGGACGCCGCGGCCAGGGGCTCCAACACCAACAACACGCCACCACCCTGCACACCAGACGCCACCAGATAGAATCCACCCAGCGCCACGCCCTCCACGTCGCCCGCGAAGACATTGTCACCCGCCTCCTGCGTGCCCCCTTGCAGGTATTGCTGCCAGCCCAGCCGCCACAACGCGCGCGCGTCCCGCGCGGTCCCCGCCACATGCCCTGCCGCCACCTCCTCCAGGCGGTCCACCGTGGCCGCCTCCAGTCCCTGCTGACGCTGCGCAAACCACGCCTGCTGCGCCTTGCCACGCACCAGCAGGTCCTGGGTGTGTTCGTGCGTGCGCCGTGATGCGTCGGTGGCGGCGTCTCCCACCATGCGTGCACCGCTGCGTTCGGCGCGGGTCCACGCAAGTTCCAGGTCCATGGCCTGTTGGGCGGCGTCATCCACCGCGGCTTTGAGGTCATCCCCCACCGCGGCGCGCATGGCAGCCTCCCCCTGCGCCGGTTGCGCCGCCGTCCACACCGCCCAGTCCTGCGTAAAGGCATCCTGGGCGTGGTTTGCCAGACGCCAGCGTTTTCCGGCGTCATCCCGCACATCAACCAGGTTGTGGCCAGCCTCCACGCGGGCGCCCTCCACGCGGGTGGACGTGTTGGTGGGCACCCATTGCGCTGCCAGCTCCCAAGCCCGCGCGGTGCGTTGTTGCGCCCCCGCCCGGCTGTCCCGCAGGCCTCTGCCTGTTTCATCCATCACCTGCGCAGACCGCGCGGCGGCGTCATCCCAACCGGCGTTGGCCGCCGCATGTTGTGCTGCCGCGTCGTCTGCCGCCGTTTTTCCGTGCGTCACCCACGCGTTGGCTGCGTTGCGCACGTGCGGCGCAACATCCACCACCGTGCTGACCCCGTGGCGGCGCGCCGCTTCCAACCGCTGCTGCAGCACCGTGTTGGCCTCATCCACGCCCACCACCAGCTGCGTGTCCCCCACCATGATCCCGCGTTGATGCTGCGCCTTGACGCGTTGTTTTGTGGCGTCCATCCCCGCGGCAACCTGCCCCGGCACCGCCGGCAACGCGCGCGTCCCATCCACCCACCACGCGTCCTGCCAGGCATCCACGTCCTGGCCCAGCGGGGGTTCCGGCACCCGGGCCGCGGACGGCGCATCTGAGGCAGCCGCTCCACCCGCCGCCAGCAGCACCGCCAGGACCTGCCAGTTGCGCAATGTGTTGCCCATCACACGGCCTCCTTGGTTGAGACCTGCATGAGCAACCCGCGCGCCAGGGGGCGGGACCGCGGCAAACCCGTCAGCGGCGCGGGTTTCCTGTTTCACAGCAGCCCAGCGGGTGTGGCGTGGGTGTGGTTCAATCCCCGCGGCGGCCGGCGGGATGTGGCTTGCTGGTGTGGCGCAGGCCTTCACGCAGCAGCATGTCTCCCACCGCGCGGAACGCCTTGGTGCGCCAGAACTGCAACAGGTGCCCGCCGTGGAGCACGTGGAGGCGGGCGTTGAGGTGCTGCGCCAGCCGCTGGGCATGCGCGGCGGGCGTGATGCGGTCCCCTTCTCCGGTGATGACCATGGCGCGCTGCGCGGGCACCAGCGAAGGACGCGCCAGCGGGCTGACCACGTGGTGCGCGGCGTCCATCCAGCGGTGTTGCTGGTACTCCTCGTCAGGCGTGGAGCCCAGCCGGCCACCGTCCCGCGCAAAATCCGCAATGCTTCCCAGCGGAATCATGGGCACCACAAAATCATACGGGTCCAACGTGGCGGCCAACGCGCTCACGTAGCCTCCCAGGCTCATGCCCATGACACCCACCGTGGGTGCACCGCGCTGCCGCAGCCAATCCCGCAGCGCGCCCAGGTCATGGATGGATTGGCGGAACCCTTCAATGTTCACCCTTGGGTCCGCGCCGGGGAACCCTGGCTTGGGCAGCCCCGGACGCCCACGCACTGCGTGGAAGGGAAGCACCAGCAGCGCCACGTCCATCCCCCAACGCATCAGGCGCTGAAGCGGCCACAACCGCTCTTCCAACGCCCACTGCCCACACAAAAACCCGTGGATGACCACCACCGCGGGGCGGCCCGTTTCTCCGGTGGTGTAGAGCCGCGCATGCACGTTGTGGTTCTGCACATCCCGCAGGTAGCGCGGCGCCACATCCACATTGAAGGGCGTGTACGCGCTGGGCCAGCGCAGCTGGTGGACCTCCATGGGTCCACGCGTATCCACGTGGGTCTGCTGCACGTGCGCCGCCACACCGCGGCTGAAAAACGTGGCGGGCTGCTGAAGATATTCTGCGGCGCCGTATTGCGTGGCCAGTGCCTTGAGCGCATCCACGCGGCCTTCATGGGACAGCCCCGCGGCGCGGTGCCGGGACAACATGCCCACCGCCGCACCGCGCACCACGCGGTCCACCTGTGCAGCCGTCACCGTGAGCAAGCGGTTCAACATGGGGCCACAGTGTCACACCGTGGCGTGGCGGGCGCAATCTTGGCCGCCCGTCTCACAACCGGGCCATCTCCCGCATGAACAGGATGGCCACCAACGCCAGGCCCAGCGCCCCCCCGGCCACCTGGACCGCCGCGGCTGAAGGCCCCACATACATACACGCGTACGCGTAGGTCACCGCGGTGACGGCGGCCAGGCACAGGATGAAAAACTCGCGCAGCTCCAGGGCATCCCGTCGGGAGTCCCGCGCTTCCCCCACCGAGCCAAAAAACTCGCGTGCGGCCAGGAAGAACGGCACCAGGTGGATCATTCCACCACCACCCACGTCATGCGTGAGGAAGAAGTCATACGCCCCGTGGAACAACACCTGCCGAAGCACGGTGAGGGACGCGTCCAGCGAACGCTTTTCGAAATCTTTCACAGCGTCATGCACCGCCAACAGGCAGTTGCCGGTGAGCATGATGTGGAACGCGTTGGCGGTGAGGTAGCGCACCAGTGCCGCCATGGTGCCGCCGTGGGAGAGGTATCCAAGGTTCTCCTCGGCGGCAAAACCCAGCCCCACCAGCGCGCCGGCGGTGAGGACTTCCAGCCGCGTGCGTTGACGCCCCAACAGGAACACCAACGGCACCGCGCACAACAGCTTGGCCAGCTCCTCACGCAAGCCCACGCCAATGACAAAATACAACGCATCCGGACCAGGATTGCCCGTGAGCCGCAGCCGCCCCACTTCCTCCTGCCAGGTGATGAACACCATGGTGGGCGCCACACTCAGCACGCCCAGGCCAAAGGCCAGCAACGCCAGCACCAGACGGTGCCTGGGCCGCTGCGCCACCTGTCCCAGGCGCAGCAGGAACAACAACCACGCCAAGGCGGCCAGGCCCGCCAGCACCACCGCAAACGGCTCTGGCGACGGGAAATGGGCCTCGAGGAACAACCTGGCCACCAAAGGCCAATCCCGCGCATGCACCGCCAGCCGGTAGAACACCGCGGCCGAAAGCCCCTCGCGGACGCCGGGCATGACCGAAAGGTCCTGCGCGCGCTCCCACATGCCCTGGCGCATCAAAAGGTGTGCGGCGTGGTCCAGGTCCTCCCGGTGGTCCACAACGCTGCGCCCCTCCTCCACATAGTGGTCCACCGCCAACGCCGTCTCTCCGCGTTGCTCCAATGCAGCGCCCAACAGGCGGTTGGCCCACGCCACGTGGGGACGGCGTGCTGCCAGTTCACGCAGCGCTTCCAGCCGCGCTTCCGGCTGCTGGGCGTGGGACACAAAACCCGTCAGATGCGGCAGCAGCTCCACTTCACCCGGCAACGCGGTGGCCCGGAAACGCGCTTCCAACGCCGTCACGGGCGGAATGGCCACGCGCGCCCGCCCCACCGCCACCGCCTGCCACTGCTGGTGGTTGCGCAACACGTCCGCCAGGAACTCCAGGCGTCCGCCTTGCTGCTCGGCGTGGCCCAGGTAGGCCGCGTGTGCCTGTTGGTGTTCTCCCGCGTCCCGCAGCGCGTTGGCCTTCCACCACGCCGGGTCTCCCGGTGGTGCCCACACATCCAAGGCCGCCCCGCCCAAAAACCCCAGACCCACAATCAGAAACAACATGACCACCGCGGGAGCGCGCATGGTTCACACACCCGCGCCGTGCAACAGGCTCCACGCCACCACCAACAGGATGGCCGCGGCCATCACCATCCAGATGCCCTGCGTGTCACCGGGCCACCACGCCAGCGGCGGTGACGACGGGTGGGGCGCCTCATCCTTGACCCGTGTGGGCCGCCCGCACCGCCAGCACACTTCAAACGTGGCGGGGTTGTCCTCGCCACAGTTCACGCACGTGTTCTCGGAAGGCTCCTTGGCGCCGTGGCCATCCACGCGGTGGAGCAGCGTCTCGGCCTGCCCGCGCGCCGCGGCGTCCACCCACACTTCAAACGCCGGCGCATCCGGCACCGGCCCCAGCGGGTGGACGGTGTCCGAGCGCACCTCGGCACCAATGCCGGCGGCCTCCAGGAATCCCTTGAGGTAGTGCGCATCCGTCAGGGTGGACACGCACCGCAACAGCACGCGTTCCCGCTGCATCACATTTCCGGGATGGGCCCGGCCAGGTTGGCCGTGCACATGTATCCATCACGGAACACCGTGGCGTCATAGTTGGGCTTGAGCGGGATTTCTCCCAGGTCCACGGTCTCCCCGTCCACGGTGATGGTGCCGCGCAGGCTGTTCTCACGCCCGCGCCACCGGCCGTTGAAGCTGTCCAGGTTGGCGTTGGAGATGCGCACGTTGAACTGCTTTCCCAGCGCCCACAACGTGGCGTCCAGGTTGGTCACCTGCACCAGCGTGTTGGACGTGGAAGATGGGACGGGGAAGGACACGTCAAAGTTGCCCATGTCATCCTGGCGTTCCCCCAGCACCGGCCGAAGCGTGGCGCTCAACGTCCCGCCGTGGATGACCAGAAACCCCGCGGGGACACCGGTGGAGGGCTCATTGTAGGCGACGCTGTATTCGTTGAAGTTCACCTGGTCCAGGCGGATTTCCACGCTGGTCCGGTCCGTTGGGACAATGGAATCAAAGATGACCAGCATGCTCTCCCGCAGGCCACGCACGGTGCGGCCCGCATCCACGGTGACAAACCCGTCAGAGACCAGCTCCCCGCCGTTGCAGTCCGTCTGGAAGACCTGCGCCGGCGTGTAGCCCAGGTCACAGTCATTGATCTGCCAGCGCAACAGGCCCACGTCCCCGTTGTCCCCCACCACTTCCACCGGGCGGGTCTTCACCAAGAGCGCCTCAAAACCGCAGTCACTGTCCTGGTTGACCATGGTGCCAATGGTGCCGGCGGTCTGGATGAGCAGGCGCGCGCTGTTCTGCGCCAGCACCTTGGTGAAGGAACATTCGCCCTCATTGGCCGGCATGCGAGCGTTGGGGGTGCACGCAAACGCCAGGTCAAACTGCTGCTGGTTGAACTCCGGGTCCAGGCCGCGCCCGTCTGACGGCACAACCTGCGCGGTCCCATCCACCGTCATGGTCCCGCCCATCACGTTGCTGCGCGCATCCTTGGTGCCGTTGACGCCGTTGAGCGCGCTTTGTGCCACGTCAACCAGGAAGCGCTTGGCGCCCGCATGCACGGTGGCGCGCGCGTTGGTGTAACGCACCTCAGAGAACTCAACCACCTCCGTGGGCACCGAACAGGCACCCACCGTGGTGTCTATGGCCACGCGCGGTTTGATGACGCCACTGAGCGTCCCGCTGACGTTGCTCATGCTGTTGATGCTGTTGCTCTTGGTCACCCGCCAGTTGTCATGCGTGATGTTGAGCGTGATTTCCGCGGGGTCCCGGCTGGTGGGCACAATGGGCTGGGCGGGGTCACCAGACCGGATGCCCCGCACCACCTTGGTGCCGGTGACGCTGGCGCGCCCCTGGACCAGCGTGGCCACGCCATGGCAATCCACCCTCACCTGCGTGGGCTGCGCAAATTCCAGGACGCAGGGATTGGTGATGGTCCACGTGGCCACGCCACCGCGTTCACCCACGTTGCCGGTGACCACCACGCTGGAGTTGACGGCGGTGGAGGAGAAGCCACAACGGGTGTCTTTTTCGAGCACCGAGGTCAGCGTGCCCAGGTTGAGCAGCGTCAACCGCGCGGCACCGTCGGTGACGGTGCGGGTGAAGAGGCATTCGGCGTCCGTGGCGGGGATGGCCATGTTGGGCGTGCAGGCGTAGGCCGCATCAAACGCGGCGTCCTGGTAGTCCGGGTCCAGCAACAGCGCGCTGCGGCTCAAGGGGACCTGGTAGGACGTCCCGTCCACGTTGATGGTGCCATCCAGGAAGTTGGTGCGGCCATTCTTGCTGCCGTTCTGCGCCTCCAACGCGCTGGTGGAGACCGCCAGGTTGAAACGGTTTCCAGCCGTGCGCAGCTGCACATCCGCGTTGACCCAGGTGAGCCCGGTGAACTCCACCACCGGCGTAGCCACCGAGCACGCACCGGTCACGGTGTCCTTGGCTACGCGCGGGCGCAACGTTCCCGTCAACCGGCCGCTGCGCACCTGCAGCGCGTTGGCGTTGCTGGAGAAGGAGGTGGTGGCGTCGGCAAAGGTGATGTCCAGCGTGATTTCTGCCGGGTCACGGCTCTCCGGGACCACCGGTTGCGCGGGGTCACCACTGAGCACCCCGCGAATGGTCTTGGTGCCCGTCACCGTGATGGTGCCTTCCAGGAACTTCTTGTTCCCCGCACAATCCGTGGAGACCACGGTGCCTGGCGGCAGCTGGATGGTGCACCCGGACGCAATGCGCCACACCGCGCTGCCACCGCCCCGGCCGCTCTCTCCGGTGAGCGTCACTGCGTTGGTGACCGCTGCCGAGGAGAAACCGCACGACGTGTTGGTGTCCACCATGCTCACCACGTTGCCAAACATGGCCACCGTCAGGCGCGCCGCACCTTCGGACAACATGGGCGTCAAAGACCGGCACGCGTAGGACAGCGGCTGCTCCAAATCCGGGGTGCACGCAAAAGAGGACAGGTGTTTTGCAGCGTCGTATTCGGGGTCCAGGCCGCGGTCTGACTTGGTGGGGATGGGCTCGGCGCCGTTCCAGACGGTGATGCTGCCGCGCAGGTCATTTTCCAGGTCTCCCCAACGGCCAGCCTGCGCCTGGAGGTTGGATGCGGCCACCGGCACGCGGAACGACCGTGCGCCGTTTTTCACCGTGACCTCGGCGCCCTGGTACGCCAGGTCCGTCACCGTCAGGTCCGTGGTGGGCACCGCGCACACGCCCAATGACACGCTCACGCCCAGGTGCGGCTGGGCCACAAAAGAAAACCGCCCGCTGTGTTGCGTGAGCGCGGCTTCCGAATCTGACGACGTCACCAGGAAGTCCTGCGGCTCCGCCTCCAGCGCAAACGTCACCGCGTCTGCGGCGGACGGCACCACGGGGTTGGCGGGGTTTCCGGTGATGATGCCCGCAATGGTCTTGGTCCCGCTCACCACCACGCGCCCGCCCACCAGCGTCTTGACGCCGTTGCAGTCCTGGTCAACCTCATGCAGGTCCCCCAGGTCCAACACGCAGCCGCTCACCGTGAACGTCATGCTCCCCGGCCCGCCCACGGCGCCTTGCGCCACGCCCGCGGCCTTCACCGCGGGGGACGCAAAACCGCACGAAGTGTCCGCTTCGGTCAGCGCCACCAGGTTGCCCGCGTTGCGCACCGACAGGCGCGCCACGCCAATGGCCACACGGTCTGGAAACAGCCGCTCCGGCACGCAACCCATGACACAAACGCTCAACCCCAGGACCGTTGTTCCGAGCACCCTCACCGGCCACCTCCGCAAGCGTCACGAACCTTATCGCACCCGCCGTGCTGGTGTTGTCCTACATGTAGGCTTCTGATCTGTACAACCCAGAACAGGCAAAAACCCCAGGTGGCTTGGATGCCCGTCCCGGAACCGTCTGCAACGCAGGGAGACCATGGGGATCACCCGCCCGTCGCCAGGGCGCGGCGGGACTGCTACGCGTGGGCGTCCTTTACGTCAGGGTGGGAACTCCAAATGATGAACAGCAAGCGCGGCTGGCGGGCATGGTTTGTGGTCATGGCAGTGGGCACCGGAGCCTGCACCACCACCAACACCAACGACGATGCAGGCACCACCCCGGCGGACGCGGCAGTGACCGCCGACGCGGGAGGCACCAATGATGCCGGCGGAGGACGTGACGCGGCGGTGTGGCCAGACGCGGCCATGGCGCCAGACGCGGCCATGACCCGGGATGCGGCAATGGGTTCAGACGCTGCCATGGGTCCTGATGCTGCG
>Ga0154020_10011306_pt1 | contig 10178 bp, 5 predicted proteins | sample Klosneuvirus_201_FD_109709 | JGI IMG/M metagenome (GOLD analysis project Ga0154020, IMG submission 109709) | Active sludge microbial communities from wastewater, Klosterneuburg, Austria - Klosneuvirus_20160825_MG | ecosystem: Engineered > WWTP > Aerobic digester > Activated sludge | place... | reverse complement strand
TACACCCAGAGGATGTACGAACAGGCGGCCTCGCTGGTGATTCAACCGGGACCGGGCGCCTATTCCATGCGGGTGGGGGACGAGATCTTCGTTCCCCTGGTCACGGAGAGGACGACCACGCTCGATGTCCAGCTGCCGGCCGGCCAGTGGGTGGACTACTGGGAAGAAGACCGTGTTCTCTCCGGCTCCCTCGCGGAATACCCGGCCCAGCCGGGCCGCGAACCGGTGTTCCTGAAGCTCGGCGCCCTCATTCCCATGGAGGTCGAACGCGACTACACCGGTCATGGGACACGCGAGTCCGCAGGCTCGCTGACCGTCCTCGTCTATCCAAGCGGGACCTCGACGTTCCGTTACCACAACGACGACACCGGCCAGTGGACCACCTTCAAGTCGGTCCTCGACGGAAACAAGCTGACCCTCACCGCTGACTCGTTCCCCGGACGGCCGATCCTGTACCGGGTCGGTCGGATGCTCGTCAAACCCTCCGCGGTCGCGGTCAACGGCCTGAGCGTGCTGATCAATCAGTCGGGGAGTTTGCCCGAGGTGGAGTCCGAGGGCGAGGTGAACGACGCTGCTTCGAGCGCGTGGTTCTACGACGAGAAGGCGCGGCGCCTGATCGTGAAGGTGTTTCCCTAGGAGTACGCTTGCCCTACCTTTTTCGCGGAGGGCCCGATGTCAACGACTCGAAAACGCCTGACCGGTCTGTCGCTGGCCGCGCTTTGCGGCATCGCCTTCGCCGGCGCATCGCCGCAGCCCGCGGCGCACAACGCGCCACTCTCACTCGACGCTCTGGCCCGCGCCTCCCTCGCCCGGATCGATGGAGATCTGCGCGTGCCCGGCCTGAAGCAGCCGGTGGAGATCATCCGCGACCAGCAGGGCATCCCCCACATCTACGCGAAGAACGACGACGATCTCTTCTTCGCGCAGGGCTACGTCATGGCCCAGGACCGGCTGTGGCAGCTCGAGATGTGGCGCCGCTGGCGTGAGGGGCGGCTCGCCGAGGTCTTCGGGCCGAAGGCCTTCGACTACGACGCCCGGGTGAGACTGATGATGTTCCGCGGGCCGTGGGACGACGCGGAGTGGAAGAGCTATCACAAGGATGCGGAGCGGCTCTTCACCGCCTGGGCGAACGGCCTCAACGCCTGGGTCCGGGAAAACGCCCTCAATCTCCCCGTCGAGTTCAAGCTCACCGGCCTCCGGCCCGAGCCGTGGACCGCGAAGACGCTCACCCTCCGCTGGGCCCAGCTCGGCGTCTCCAGCGTGCGGGGGCAGGCCCTGAACGAAATCCAGCTTGCCATGAGCGTCAAGAGGCTTGGGGTGAAGGAAGCGAACCGGCTCGCCGCTCCAGACCCGTGGGACGATCTCGTCGTGCCGGAGGGACTGGATCTTGAAGTCTTCACCGACGAACTCCTCGCGGCGGCCCGCAAGGGCGACGGTGATCCGTTCGATCCCGGGAAACTCCCCTCGCCGGAAATCGTCGAGCCCTTCCGTTTGCTGCTACCCCAGGTTCGCACCCCGGCTCTCGCACCCGAACTGCAGGACATGGACGGGAGTAACAACTGGGTGATCGGAAGCGCCTTGTCGGCGACCGGCCTTCCCATCGTGTCCAACGACCCGCATCGCACCATCGAGATGCCGGCGCTGCGGCATCTCGTGCACCTCGTGGCCCCCGGGTGGAACGTGATCGGGGGCAGCGAGCCGCCCTTCGTGGGCGTGGACGGCGGTCACAACGAGACCATGGGCTGGGGTTTCACCTTCGCGGGAACCGACATGGTGGACGTGTTCGTCGAGGAGACGAATCCCGAAGATCCGAACCAGACGAAGTACAAGGACGCGTGGGCGCCGATGAAGGTCATCCGCGAGGAGATCCAGGTGAAGGGCGAAGCCGCGCCGCGCACCGTCGAGCTGAAGTTCTCGAAGCACGGGCCGGTCTTCTACGAGGACAAGGTCAATCACCGCGCCTTCGCCGCGAAGTCGGTGAACCAGGAGCCGGGCACCGCGGCCTTCAAGGGAAGCCTCAAGCTCGCCCAGGCGGCGAACTGCGAGGACTTCTTCGAGCGCGCGATGTCGTGGAAGATGCCCACCCACAACCTGATCTGCGGCGACACCAAAGGCAACATCGCGCTCATGGTCACCGGCCTCACCCCGGACCGGGGCGGCTGGACCGGCCGCCTGCCCGTTCCGGGAACGGGGAAGTACGAGTGGCTCGGCTTCCGCTCGGATCTGCCGCGCGAGATGAACCCCGAGCGCGGTTACATCGTGACCGCGAACAACAACACGCACCCCGCGGGGTACCGGGGCCGCCCGGTCTTCTACAACACCTCGACCGACGTGGAGGTGTCGCGCATCGCGCGCATCACCCAGATGCTGGAGCGCGAGAAGGGCCGCAAGCTCACGGTCGCGGACATGGCGCGGATGCAGCAGGACGCCTACTCGCTGCGGGCCGAGCGCGATCAGCCTCTCTTCAAGGGTTGGACCGCGAGCGACCCGGGCGTCAAGTCGGCGCGGGCTTCGATCGAAGCCTGGGACCGCGTGCTCACCAGGGACACCATGGCGGGCGCCATCTACGTGAGGTGGTCGGCGAGCGAGGCCGGCGCCAGGGCGATCCTGGAGAAGACCGGGCCCGCGCGGCAGGCCCTGGTTGAACAAGGTCTTTCCCAGGCCATCGAGAGACTCACGAAGGATTGGGGCGCCGATCGCGCGCAGTGGCGCTACGGGCGGATCAACCGGAGCGTGCTGCCCCACATGTTCATCGATGCTTACAGCCTGCCTCCGATCGAGCGGCCCGGCGGCCTCAACACCGTGAACGCCACCGGCGCCAACTTCCGCCGCATCATCGATCTCAGGAACCTGGACAACACCGTGGGCACGAACGCGCCCGGTGAGTCGGCCCAGCCCGGGAGCCCGTACTACGGCAATCTGCGCGAGCACCTCGCCGACGGCGAGTACTTCCCGCTGCCGTTCACCCGGGCCGCGGTGGAGAAGCAGGCCGCCCACAAGCTGACCCTTTCGCCGAAATGACGCCAGGTCCCTTTCCAGAATTCGTCTACAAGGGGCTGGGTAGGGGAAAGCTGCCGTCCTTCAACTGAGGCGGAGGCGGCTCAGCAGCGAAGAAGTTCGCTGATCCGCTCGAGGCTCGCGATGCCGTGGATGTCGGAGTCGAGCTGAGGCACGCGGAGGCGGGGGAGCCGGGCGAAGCGCCGGTCGATCTCCTCGAGGTACACCGCCTCCTGGCGCCTTCGCGCCTCGTAGAAGTCTCCGGTCGCGTGGGAGGGCAGAACGCGGTTCACGATGACCTGGCCGATCTCGATTCCCACCTCCGCGAGGGACTCGACCGAACGGGCCGCTTCCTCGATGGGGAGCCGTTCGGGAATGGTCACGAGCACGAAAGCCGTGGTGCGCGCGCTCATCATCAGGGCACGCACCTCTTCGAGCCGGTCCTGGCGCCGCTCGAGGGCCGTGAGCACGGGGTCGGGCTCGTCCTGCACCGGAGGCAGCATGGCCCGCCGGGCCTTGGTCAGGGCGGAGACCCAGGTCACGAGCAGTTCGGGGGATTGCAGGAGTCTCAGGGTGTGGCCGGTGGGGGCGGTGTCGAAGACGAGGAGATCGTAGACGTCCTTGCGATCGATCATCAGCTCGGTCATCCGGTCGAAGAGGGCCACGCTCTCCGCCCCGGGCATGCTCGCGGCGAGCTCGATCTGCCGCTCGGACTTCTTCAGCACCTCCGCGCTGAAGACCTTCGCGATCTGCTCCTTGACCCGGTCCACGTATCGGCGCAACTCGAGGTCAACGTCGATCTCCAGACCAAAGAGCCCGGGCAGGATCTCCCGCTCGGCCGAGGTGAAGGGGGTCTCGAAGATGTCGGAGGTGGAATGCGCGGGGTCGGTGGAGACGAGCAGGACGCGCTTCCCGCGGCGGCTCGCCGCAAGCGCCACCGCGGAGGCGGAGGTGGTCTTGCCCACGCCGCCCTTGCCGCCGAAGAAGAGAATCCGATTCTCGGAAAGCTCGCGCAGGCCGTTCAGCAACAGCGGAAATCCTCGAGCGGCGACCGCACGAAGCCCATCCGGCGGTGCCAGAGGTGGAATTCGTCCAGGAAATACGGGTAGATCTCCAGCAGGTGGAGGGCCACCGGGTTCGGCAGGCCGACCAGTTCGAGGTAGCACATGGTCACGAAAAGGTCGGAGAGCTCCGCGGCCTCCTGGCGCAGGTGCTGCTCGTATCGCCCGTACGCCATGCCGTGCATGAAGTCGCGCGCGTTGCCGAGGAGTTGGCGCCAGTCCACGAGAGAGCAGAGCATATCCGAGCGGCTCGGGATCCGGAGGTCCTCCACGGTGTGTTAGTTTTCGCCCCACCGAACCCTTCCGGCGCGTCGCTGGACTCGAGTCCCCAAAATACCGATCAAGGAGAAGTCATGCGAAACATCCTGCGCCTCTCGTTCGCGCTGCGCCTGGCCACGGCGGCCCTGGCCCTCGCCATGCTCAGCGTCCCGTCCCACGCCCAGAGCGTGGGCGGCTCGATCACCGGACTCGTGAAGGACGAGAGCGGAGCCGCGGTCCCCGGCGCTTCGATCTCGGCCATGAATTTCGCGACGAACGTGACCTACACGGCCACCTCGAACGGCGTGGGGAACTACACGATCACCAACGTGACCGTGGGCACCTACGTGGTGAAGGCGGAACTGGCGGGCTTCAAGACCGCGGCCACCAAGGCCATGGACATCGAGGCCCAGCAGACCGCGCGCATCGACTTCAACATGTCGGTGGGGGCCATCGAGGACACGATCGAAGTGGTCGCGGTCACCGCCGTGCTCCAGACCGAGTCCGCCACCGTGGGCGAGGTCATCTCGGGAACGACCGTGCAGTCCCTGCCTCTCAACGGCCGCAACACCGGCCAGCTCGCCCTGCTCCTTCCCGGGGCGCTCACCCCGAGCCCTCGGGGCTTCAACAACATCGGCTCCGTCAACATGAACCGGCCCTTCGTGAACGGCAACCGCGAGCAGACGAACAATTTCACGGTGGACGGCCTGGATGCGAACGAGACCATCGACAACCGCGTCTCCTATCAGCCGAGCCCGGACGCCATCGCCCAGATCAGCGTGGAGACGAACAACTATTCGGCGGACGTGGGCAACGTGGGGGGCGCGATCGTGAGCAGCGTCATCAAGTCGGGCAGCAACGCCCTGTCGGGGAGCGTGTTCGAGTTCTACCGGAACTCGAAGTTCGACGCGAACACCTGGGAGAACAACCGCTCCAGCGCGCCCAAGCAGGAGCGGAAACAGCACATCTACGGGGCCACCCTGGGCGGACCGATCAAGAAGGACAAGCTCTTCTTCTTCGCCGACTATCAGGGCTCGCGCCAGGACGCGCCCGGATCCACCACGGCCTCGGTGGCTCCCGAGGCCTGGCGTCGCGGCGATCTCTCGAGTGTCGCCACCCCCATCATCGATCCCCTGACCGGCGTGCGCTTTCCGAACAACCAGATTCCCCTGAGCCGGATCAGTCCAAGCGCCCGGGCCATCCTGAACGACCTCGCCAAATACCCCTTGCCCAACCGCACGGTCGCGGGCGGGGTCAGCGGCAACTTCGTCGGCGAGACCCTCCTCGCGATCCGCGCGCATCAGGGCGACCTGCGGCTCGACTGGAACGCGTCCGGCAAGGACAAGGTGTGGTTGCGCTACTCGTTCGCCACCTACGTGGACGAGCGGGAAAAGCAGCCCTTCGCCCTGTTCATGGGCAGCCGCAACGACCAGCCCTTCTACAACGTGGGCGCCAACTGGACCCGGGTGCTGGGTTCGAGCACGATCAACGAACTGCAGGTCGGTTACAGCAATACCAAGGTCATAGCCCAGACCCTGGACTGGGCCGGCGTCGGCAACGGCAACGCGGCCTATTCGATCCCGGGCGGCCAGCCCATTCCGGGCATGAGTTCCATCGGGTGGGGCAGCGGACTCACCGCCCCCGGCGCCATCGCCGCGGACTCGGACACCCTGGCGAAGACGTACCAGTTGAACGAGAAGTTCACCTGGCTCAAGGGGCGGCACGCCTTCAAGTTCGGCGGCCAGTTCCTGCACTACGACCAGCAGCGCTTCTACGCCGGCAACAACGGGTTGCTCGGCTTCCTCAACTTCAACGGCGCCTTCACCGGCTTCGCGTTCTCCGACTTCCTCCTCGACCTCGTGTCCTCCAAGGGCCGGGGCGGCGGCGATCCGACCAAGCCCTGGACTCACCTGCAGGACCGCATCGGCCTCTTCGTGCAGGACGATTTCAAGGTCAAGCCGAACCTCACCATCAACCTCGGCTTGCGCTGGGCCTATACCTCGCCGCTGGTCGAGAAGAACAACCTCCAGACGAACTTCGACCTCAAGACGGGCAAGCAGATCTTCGCGAGCGATGCCGACCGCAGCCTCTACAAGGCCTACTACAAGGGCTTCGAGCCGCGCCTCGGCGTGGCCTGGACGGTGAACGAGAAGACGGTCGTTCGCGCCGGGTACGGCATTTCCCAGTTCATGGAGGGCACGGGAGCCAACCTGCGCCTGCCCATGAACCCCCCGTTCTTCTTCGAGTCGGCCGTGACCTACGACCGGACCACCGGCGCGGGTTCGCTCGCCCAGGGCTTCGCGGGCCTCGTTCCCGGCACGACGCCTTCGGGCAACGTGCGCGCCTTCGATCCGAATCTCCGTCCGCAGTTCTCCCAGCAATGGAACGTGTTCGTCGAACGCCGGCTGACCGCGGGCATGTCCGCGCAGATCGGCTACGTGGGAAACCGCGCTTCGAACCTGGTGACGCCCGTCGAGGGCAACCAGGCGCTGCCCGGGGTTGGCGATCCCGCTACCTGGGCTCCGAAGAACACGCGCCGGCCGCTCTTTGGCGCCTTGCCGCTCGTCACCACCATCGCCACCACGGCCTCCCGCGGGCGAAGCGAGTACAACTCCCTGCAGGCGAGCGTGCGCCAGCGGTTCGAGAAGGGCCTGGAGTTCATGGCTTCCTATACCTGGGCGAAGGGCATGAGCAACAACCGGGGGTTCTACGGCCAGTTCGGCGGTCCCTCGTCGGGCGGGTCGCTCGCAACCGAGGGCGCCTATTGGCAGAACACCTACGATCCCGATGCCGACTGGGGCCCGATGTTCTACGACCTTCGCCACAACTTCGTCCTGTCCGGTTCCTACGAGCTGCCCTTCGGCAAGGGTCGCAAGTGGGGTTCGAACTGGTCGGGGGTCGCGAACGGGTTCCTCGGCGGCTGGAAGGTCGCGGGGATCTACCAGGCGCGAACGGGTTTCCCCATCACGGTCATCGACGGCCGGGCGCGTTCGCTGCAGGGCGAGCGCGGTTCAGAGCGCCCCAACTGCGTCGGCAACCCCGTGCCCTCCGATCAGTCGATCACCCGGTGGCTCGACATCAGCGCGTTCTCGGCCGCCGCGCTCGGGACCTTCGGCAACTGCCCGGTCGGGGTGGCGCGGATGCCCGGATATCAGAACGTGGACCTGACCCTCTCGAAGCGGTTCGAGCTCGGCGCCCGTCGCGCCCTCGAAGTCAGGGTGGAGGCCTTCAACGCCTTCAACCATCCGAGCTTCGGTCCGCCCGCCCGCGACCTGTCCGTGCCTAACACCTTCGGTCAGATCACCAGCACGGTCAGCTCGCCGCGCGTCGTCGAACTCGTGGCGAAGTTCAGCTTCTAACTCCTCCGTTCAAACGACTGCCCGGCCGGGGGTGGGATAGGATCCCGCGTCATGCACGCTCTTTACCTTCTCATCCCTTTCCTTGGCATCTGCGTGATCGCCTACCGGTACTACTCGGCCTTCCTGGCCGCCAAGGTGCTGGTGCTGAACGATGCGCGGGTGACGCCCGCGCACGAGCGGTACGACGGCCAGAACTACTACCCGGTGAGCCGGTGGGTCCTGTTCGGCTCCCACTTCTCCGCCATCGCGGGGGCGGGGCCTCTGATCGGCCCGGTGCTGGCGGCGCAGTTCGGCTACGCCCCCGGGTTCATCTGGCTGATCGCCGGGTGCTGCCTGGGCGGCGCGGTTCACGGCCTGGTCATGCTGTGGGCCTCCACCCGCCGCGGCGGCAAGTCGCTCGCGGAGATCGCGCGGCAGGAGATCGGGTCCGCGGCCGGAATGCTGATCGGCCTCGTCACCAAGAACGGGATTCTGATCGTCGAATTCGCGAACCAGAGGAAGCGGGCCGGGCTCTCGAAGGTCGATGCCGTTCACGCCGCCGCGGTGGCGCGTCTTCGCCCGATCCTGATGACCAGCCTGGCCATGATCCTGGGCGCGCTTCCCATCGCCCTCGCCCTGGGGAGTGCTGCGGGGAGCCGCAAGTCGATGGGCGTCGCGGTGGTGGGCGGGCTGCTCTTCTCGGGGTTCCTCGGTCTCTACATCGTGCCCGCGGCCTATGCCTACCTGTCCCGCCCGGTGAGGCAGGAGACGACCGAGGAGCAGGCCCTGCTGGGCGTCACCGCTCACTGACCACGGGCGACCTTTAGCCCGTGCTACATTTCGGGCTCCCTTGGTCCTACGCAAGCTCGAGATGGTGACGCGTCCATCGCTCCTGATCGCCCTTCTCGGGATCGTCGCGGCCGGCTGTGTCCCGCCCCCCCGCCTCGCCGCAGGGTCCGGTCTCGCTCCTGCTCGCGAAACCCGACGGCGCGCGTTCGCGGGCGGCGCTGGTCGAGGTCGGCGACGAGGCCCGCGAGGCGCTCCTCGCCACCCAGTCCTGGACGCTGTCGTTCCCGCGCAAGGCGATTCTCACTTTCGGGGTGGGCGCCCGTTTCGACGGTGAGGGTGAGATCCCGGGGTGGGGCCGCTTCGTGGTCGCCCTCGATGGGCGCGAGATCGCGAAGGAGACGGTGAATCCGAGGGTCGCCCACGACTGGAAGGACGTCACCCTCGAGCTCGACGCCCCGCCGCGCCAGGGCCGCCTGTCGATCAGTATCCGCTTCACCGACAAGGACGGTGTCGACCTGCCCCAGCCGCCCCAACTGAAACTCGCGGTGTCGGAGCCGATCCTCCACGATCAGGCGGCGTACGGCGGGAACCGGGGGGTCATCCTGATCTCGGTCGACACCCTGCGCCGCGATCACGTGGGGGCGTATGGCTACGACAAACCCACCACCCCGGTGCTCGACCGCCTGGCCCGGGAGGGAATCCTCGCCGACGACGCGGTGAGTGTCAGTTCGTGGACGCTGCCCGCGCACCTTTCGATGCTCACCTCGGTTCCGCCCGGGACCCACGGCGGAATCGATTCGAGGCGGGGGTTCAACCGGTCCGTGCCCACGATCGCGGGGATCCTGCAGCGGCTGGGCTATGCCACCCACGCCGTGACCTCGCACCTGTACGTCTCGAAGACCTATGGGGTCGATGAGGGCTTCGACTCGATGAACTTCCGGCAGGATCGTCTCGCTGCGAACGTGGCCAACCACGCCATGGACCTGGTCGACCGATTCGGCGACCGGCCCTTCTTCATCTTCCTGCACTTCTACGATCCGCACTGGCACTATGCGCCGCCACCCGAGGTCCTGAGGCTCTTCGAGTCGTCGTACGCCGGGAAGCTCACCGGCAATCTCAAGGACTTTCAGAACCTCCGGCCCGACCAGGTGACGAAGGCGGACCTCGATCACCTCCGGGCCCTCTACGATGGAGAGATCCGCTACACCGACAACGAGATCGGCCGGCTCATCGCCCACCTCGAGGCACGCGGCGTATGGGGGAACACCATGATGCTCGTGACCTCGGATCATGGCGAGGAGTTCCTCGAACACGGATCGTGGGAGCACCAGAAGACGCTCTATGAAGAGGTGGTGCGCATTCCCCTGGTGGTGGCCGGGCCGGGTGTCGCCCAAAGGCGGGAGACGAAGGCGGTCAGTCTGCTCGACGTCGCTCCCACCATTCTCGACTTCCTGAAGGCGGGCGCACCTCCGGCCATGAAGGGGATCTCGCTCCTTCAGCCGGTTCCGGATCAGCGCGAGACCTACGGTGAGACCGACCAGACCCTGGATGGGACGCGTCTCTCGTTCCTGCGCGGCGGGGCTGCGTCCTGGAAGGCGATTCTGCGGTCGGATCCCCGCGAGCAGACGGTCCGATCGTCGGAGTGGTACGACCTCGCCAAAGACCCGGGCGAGAAGACGAACCGCCCTCCCGCCGAGTCGCTGCGCGCGTCCATCGAGGCGCGGACCAGGGACGC
>Ga0154020_10011305_pt1 | contig 10178 bp, 8 predicted proteins | sample Klosneuvirus_201_FD_109709 | JGI IMG/M metagenome (GOLD analysis project Ga0154020, IMG submission 109709) | Active sludge microbial communities from wastewater, Klosterneuburg, Austria - Klosneuvirus_20160825_MG | ecosystem: Engineered > WWTP > Aerobic digester > Activated sludge | place... | reverse complement strand
CGCTGATCATGGCGGCCACATAGCCCTTGCCGGACTTGTTGGCCTGGAACTGCGCCTGGCTGGTCTTCATGGTCAGGAAGCTGGGCATGCGCAATTCGAACATGCCCAGGAAGCTGAGCGCGAGCACGATGAACAACATGCCCAGGCCGAGGTTCAGCCACCAACTGCGCGCAATATCGCCCGCGCCAGAGGCACCAAGCGCCAGTGAGGCAATCACGCCAATGGAGGTGAATGTGACGAGGATGACGCCGCAATAGATGCCGGCCGTAATCACCGCCGGCCGTTTCTGCTCCGCCTGTTTGACGAAGAAGCCGATGGTCAGGGGCAGCACGGGCAGCACGCAGGGCGTGAGCAAGGTGATCAAGCCAACGCCAAAGGCCTCAAGCAGGAACCACAGGAATTCATCCGTGTTGAACCCCTTGGCAGGATCCGCGGTCGCGCCCTGCTGCATCTCGCCCTTTGGTTTGGGGGCGGGCTTGGGTGTTGGGTCAGCGGGTTTGGCGCCGGTTACGCTCTTGGCGGCCATTGATTCGAGGAACTTGATGAACGCCGAAGGCGGTGGGCCGTTGTCTTCGTCGCCAGCGGGCTCGGGGCCGAGCGTGGCGTGGATGAAGCCCAGCGACTTCTCATCGTGGTCGAGCACCACATACAGCGGAATCGTGGGGTCCTCGGGGTCTTTGTACTTGGCGTAGAGTTCGTTGATGCGCTTGTTCTTGATATCGGTCTTCAGGCCCACGATCACGAACTTGGCGAACAGCTCTTTGACTTTCGGCAGCGTGAACACGTCACGCTCCATTTTTCGGCACGCACCTCAGTACTCGCCGTTGAAGTCAATCAGCAGCAGCTTGCCCTGCTTCTTTGCTTCTGCGATGGCGAAGTCGTAGTCCTCATAAAACCCGTGCTCGTCCTTGGCGCCCGAAGCCGCGGCTTTCTCATGCTGCGCGTTCAGGTACTCCTTGAGCGCCTTGGAAAGATCCTCGGTGGCTTTGCGCGAGCCGCCCAGGTCCTTCTTGAGAGCCGCGATGTCCTCGGCGAGGCTACCGACCTTTTCCTCCAGGGCCTTGCGCGTTTCGGCGAGCTCTTTCTTTAAGGCCGCTACCTCTTCGCTTGAAGGGTTTGCGGCATCTGTTGGCTTGGTCTCTGCGCCCGGCGATGCGGCTTCAACCGTTACCTGCACGCTGAAGTCGCCCGATTTGTCCTGGCAGGCGTTGGCATCACAGACCTGGGCTTCAAACTTGCCCGCGATGGTGACAGTGTCTGCTGCCTTTGCAGGCACGCGAAAGGTGTAAACCAGATCAAACACGCCATTGAGTTCGTATTCGACCCAGGAAGGATCGCTGGCGTCGCGATGTTCGTGGTATTTGGGCCAGGTGGTTTCGCCGATTTGTGTCAGCCCCGAAAGCTCGGTGAACTCAATCTTCAAGGGCTTGCTGTAACCGGGATTGTCTTTGTGGTAGGCGTGAAAGCCATTTTCAACCGTGAACTGCAGCCGCAGTTTCACATCGCCGCCGCGCTTGACGGCCGATGGCTCGACCTGCGCCCTGAGGCTGATCAACTCCGCCGAAAGCGGCGAGAGAAATGCCAGCAATAACGCCAACAGGCAATACTTCATGCTTACCTCAATAAAGTCGGGGCTTCATATTAACGTGTGCGGACTTCGAAAACGCGCACAATTCCGAAGCTTGCAAGCCGGTGATTCACCGCTATTGTCCCTTACGCGCCAAGAACATCCGGAGATGGCCGGGTATTCCGCGCAACCATGCGCAACCTGCTTGTTTTGATCGACGGACTGGCTGACACCCCGCAAACCGCCCTGGGCGGCAAGACCCCCCTTGAGGCCGCCAATACCCCGGCGTTGGACAAACTCGGTCAGGCCGGCCGCGTTGGACTGCTGCGCACGGTGCCCAAGGGTCAGCCGCCCGAAACCCAGGCCGCGCTTTTCACCATTCTGGGCTACCCGCCGGGGCCCTACCTGACCGGGCGCGGCTACTACGAGGCGCTGGCGGCGGGCATCGCGCTGGGCGAGGGCGAGTGGGCCTTTCGGCTGCAGTTGATTTCAGAGAAGGATGGTGTGCTGACCGATCCGCGCGGAGGCGGCATCAGCGCCGAGGAGGGTCGCGAGCTGTTGGCCGCGCTTGAATCGCAGGCGGCGCACGCGCATGTGCGCTATGTGGCGGGATATCGGCACAATCACCTGATGGTGGTCGAGGGTACGGATTTCAAGGGCTGTGAGACGCACAGCCCCTTTGGCCTGACGGGCCAGCCCCTGGCAGGAAGTGCGCCCAAAGGGCCGGGCGCGGAGGTGCTGCGCAAGCTGATGGAGGAAGCGCAACTCGTGCTCTCGCGGCATGATGTCAACATGACGCGCGAGAAGAAGAAACTCAACCCCGCCAACGGCATCTGGCCCTGGAGCGGCGGCACGCAAGTGGAAGCGCCCGGTTTCAAGAAGACGTTCGGGCTGGACGCCACCATGGTGAGCTATTCGCCGATGTTCCGTGGCGTGGCCGTGGCCACCGGCATTCGTGTGATCTCACCCGGCGGCTCCATGGACCTGCTTGGCGAGCCCAGCGGGCGCATGGCGCCCATTGACCCCGGCTCAGCCGAGAAACGCCTGACCGAGACGGACGAGATCAAGCGTATGCTGGAATCCGTGCGCGGCGCCCTCGTGGACTCAGGCCTGGTCATTGCCCACTTCACGCAACCCGACGAGCGCAGCCACGACGGCGACGCGCCCGCGAAAATCAAGAGCATTGAGTCCATCGACCGGCACTTCTTCAAACCACTGGCCAAGGAACTTGAAAAAAGCGGTGACGTTCGCCTGACTGTGGTTCCGACGCTGATGAGTCGCGTTGAAACCCGCCAGCACGATGAACGGCCCGTTCCGTTCTTGATGTGGGGCCAGGGCGTCGAGAACGTAGAGCAATTGACGCTGACCGAAGCCAACGCCGAAGGTTCGCGCCTGAAGATTGACGACGGTACGCGCCTGATCGACTTCATCATGAACGGGCAATAGGGTCTGGCTCGTTTTCCGAAGGAAAAAGTGGCTGACCCGTTTTTCCCGCGAGGGGCTTGATGCCCGACCCTGCCATCATCGCGAAATCGCTGCGCAAGACTTACGGCGATTTCGTCGCCGTTGATGGCATTGATTTCGAAATCGAGCGCGGCGAGTGCTTTGGTTTTCTTGGCCCCAATGGCGCGGGCAAGACCACGACCATGCGCATGATTTATCGCGCCGTGCCGATTACCGGCGGCACGCTGACTATCTTTGGCCACGACGCCGGCAGCACCAACGATCGCGAGATCAAGCGCCTCGTTGGCGTCGTGCCGCAAGAGAACAACCTCGACGAAGAACTCAGCGTCACTGAAAACCTCGATGTGTTCTGCCGCTTCTATCGCCTCTCGCGCAAGGAAGCCAAAGAGCGCGCCGCTTCGCTGCTCGATTTCGTGAACCTGACCGAAAAGGCGCAATCCAAAGTGCAGGAGCTTTCGGGCGGCATGAAGCGCCGCGTACTGATCGCGCGCGGCCTGTTGGGCAACCCGCAGTTGCTTGTGCTCGACGAGCCCACGACGGGCCTCGATCCGCAGGCGCGGCACAATCTCTGGGATCGGCTGTTTGCGCTCAAGCGCAAGGACGCCACGTTGGTGCTGACCACGCATTACATGGACGAAGCCGAGCAATTGTGCGATCGGCTCGTGATCATGGACAAAGGCAAGATCGTGACGCAGGGCAAGCCGCGCGAATTGATTGAACGCGAAGTGACGCGGCACGTCGTTGAACTCTGGCACGGCGAGAACAAGGCACCTGAATTGCCGGCTGAGATGGTCGCGCTTGTGAAGCGCACAGAAGCATTGAGCGACAGGCTGATGCTTTACGTTGACGACGGCGAAGCCGCGATTTCTGCCGCCGCGCGGAACTGGCCAAGCCTTGAGTCGAGGCTGCGACGCAGCACGCTGGAAGACGTGTTCTTGAAGATCACGGGTAGAAAGCTCGACGAATGAACCTGCCCGGCAACATCGACCTGGCCATGGCCACCGCCGTCTGGCGGCGCAATCTCACCGTCTACAAGCACACCTGGCTCACGAACATCCTGCCGAATTTTTTCGAGCCGGTGCTGTTCCTTGTCGGCATGGGCATGGGCGTGGGCGTTTACGTGGGCAGCGGGATGAAGGGCCAGGACTACGTTTCGTTCATTGCGCCGGGGCTCATGGCTTCGGCGGCCATGAACGGTGCGAGCTTTGAAGCAAGCTGGAACATGTACATCAAAATGTACTTCTCGAAACTTTATGACGCCTACCTCGCCACGCCCGCGCAGATGCAGGACATTGCCTTTGGCGAATTGATGTGGGGCACCACGCGTGCCCTGATTTACGGACTTGGATTCCTGATCGTGCTCGCAGGTTTCACGCTTGCCGGAAAGCCCATCATCACGAGCTGGGGCGTACTGCTGGTGCCCATTTCGCTCGCGCTGATCGGCGCCATGTTTTCGCTCATGGGCCAGTGGTACACCACGATGGTGCACACGATTGATATGTACAGCTATTACTGGACCCTGTTCCTCACACCGATGTTTCTATTCAGCGGCATCTTTTTTCCCGTATCGCAGATGCCCTCTGGTGAAACCATCGCCTGGTTCACGCCGCTCTACAACGGCGGGGAACTCACGCGCGGCCTGTGCCAGGGGCCGCTTGAGTGGCGGCATTGCGGCCACTTAGCCTACATGCTTGTCGTGTGTGCCGTGCTGATGTGGGCTGTGCCCCGCCGCATGGCCCGGCGCATGGTGAAGTAAGTGGAACTCAAGCAAAAGCGGTAAATGGTCGCTGGCCCAGCGCGCCAAGCCGCCTTTGCACACGTGTGATTTTTCGGCCTTGATGCCGCGCCCATAGGCCTTGTCCAGTGAGCCCATCGGGAAGTAGGCCGGGAAACTGCGATAGTGCGCCGGCGGCGCTGAGAAGTGTTCAAAGCCGTGCTTGGCAAACACGTCGCGCTGCAGCACATTGCGCCAGTCGTTGGTGTCGCCGATGACCAGCGTGGGCAGGCCCTCGTTTTCCTTGAACAGTGAGTGTTCCAGCAGATGGCTGGCCTGCCACTGGCGCTCACCGCCGCTCAGGCCCAGATGCCAGTTCACCAGGTGCAATTTGCCGTGCGGCGTTTCGATCACACACAGTTGCGCGCCGCGCGGCTTCTTGGAGTTCACGCGAAGGCTGACGTGATGTTTCACTTTCATTGGCCAGCGCGAAAGTATCAGGTTGCCGTAGCCACCCTGCTTGAGATGCACGTTGAGCTGGTAGCAATGGTCGAGGGCCTTGAGCCGTTCCGCCAGCAACAGCGGCTGATCGTGAAAGCGCGAGCGCTTGACGTTGCGATCGACTTCCTGCAGGCAGATGATGTCCGGCTTGTGTTCTTCAATAACCTTGACGATGCGGTCGATGCGATAGAGTCGATCTCCGCCGCCGATGCCCTTATGAATGTTGTAGCTCAACACCTTCATGTTGCCCTGCCAAGCGCGGCCCTGCGTGATAGGCTAGCTTCCGCAAGGCAACGTTCCACCGGAGCCGCGCTTGACCGATTCCCTCATCGCCACGCTGATAGCCATCGCCGTGTACATCGCGGAGCTGATGGGCGTGGGGCTGGCGATTTCGCGCAAGCGCGACGCGCAAAGCGCCATTGCATGGTCACTCGCGATCCTGTTTCTGCCCGTGGTCGGGTTGCTGGCCTTTCTCGTGTTTGGCCTTGAGCGCGTGCCGCACCGGCTCAAGCGCAAGGCACAGCAGGCGCGCAACGTGCGCGAGCGCTTTCGAAAGGCGCTAACAGAATCGCAGGCCATTCCCACGCTCGAGGCGCGGCGCGGCTGGCAGGGTATGAGCCTGTTGGCGGAAAGCGCGGGCGCGCCACCGGTCATGGGCGGTAACGAAGTGAAGCTGCTCGATCACGGGCAACCCGCCTTCGATGCCATCATCGAGGCGATTCAGGGCGCCAAGCACCATGTGCACGTGGAGGAGTACATTTTCCGTGACGACCGGCTCGGCCGCGAGTTGCTCGACGCCATGATTGAACGCGCCAAAGCGGGCGTGAAAGTGCGCCTGCTCGTGGACGCACTCGGTTCCTTTGGCAACTGGAGGCTGATTTCGCGTCTGCGAAAGGCCGGCGGCGAGGGCGCGATTTTCATGCCGTTGCTGCCCTGGTTCAAAGCCACGTTTCCGAACATGCGCAACCACCGCAAGATCATCGTGGTCGATGGCGCCACAGGTTTCCTGGGTGGCCTGAACGTGGGCGAGGAATACGTCGGGCAGCGCTTCAAGAACCGCCACTGGGCCGACGCCCACCTGCGCATCAAGGGTCCGGGGGTGAACGAGATCCAGCGCGTGTTCCTGGAAGACTGGGATTTCGCGACGGGCGAACTGCCCGACAACAGCGAGTGCTTTCCCGCTGTGCCGCCGTGCGGCGACGCGCGCGTGCAGATAGTTTCCGGCGGGCCCGACGATGAGCAGAACGCCCTGCGCCAGGTCTATTTCGCGGCCATCACCAGCGCCGACAAAAACCTCAAGATCGCCACGCCCTACCTCGTGCCCGATCTGGCCATGCGCGAGGCCTTAAAAACCGCGGCCATGCGCGGCGTGGAAGTAAGCGTCCTCACGCAGGGCAAGCCGCCCGATTCCTGGTTCACTTACTGGGCCTCGCGCTATTACTGGGATGAACTGCTCGCGGCGGGAGTCAAGCTCTACGAATACAACCGGGGCATGATGCACGCAAAAATGCTGTTGTGCGACAACGCCTGGGCGGCCGTAGGCTCGGCCAATCTCGATAACCGCTCGCTGCGCCTCAACTTCGAAGTGACGGCGGCGATCGATTCGCCCGCCGATGTCGAAACCTGCTACGCGCGCTTCGCCGAAGAACTCAAGCGCTCGCGCCGCGTCACGCTGCGCAGCTTCCGCAAGCGCAGCCTCACCGCCCGCGCGCTCGAAGAGGTCGCCCGCCTGGCCGCGCCCTTGTTGTAACGCACAAACAGAAAGAGCGCGCCTCACGGCGCGCTCCTTTGGACAGGTCACTTTATTCTTCTGCACTGGTGTAGCTGAACATCGTTTTTTCAGCGGGCGGTTTGAGACCGAAAGCGCCAGCGACCTTGCGGCTGTAATTGTAGTAGGCGCTGTCCATCATGATGCTGTAGGCGGCCCACTCCGGGTCGGTCGTCTTCCGAGTGATGCGAACGCTCCCGGACGCATTACTTGTTTCAGCATTGGCGTATTGTTCCGCTCCGGCACGACTGAGCAGCCTGAATTTCCACTCCACGTTGATGGCGAACAGCATCCCGATCAATGTCTCCTGCGGCGTGCCAGTGTTATTGGTGTATTCATAGTAGGTTGGCTGGCGAACGATCAATGAGCTGATTTCCAAGACGATCTTGCCCTTGCGATCGGCACCCGCTTCCAGCGCCTGTAAGGTCAGCAAGTCAGCGCTGAATACGGCTCTAAAGGCCTCACGAAGAGCGTCCAGGCACACTTTGCGCCGCGCGCCATCAAAGCGCGGCGAGAATGCCTCACCCGGATCAATGATTTTGAGGTCGCCCAGGTCGACCGCGTTCTTGGGTCGTTCCAGCTTCGTGCTGTTACTGAATTCGACGTAGACGAGCGAGTCTTCGGAATCGACCAGCTCGGCCAGTAAACCCACAAACGCGGCGCGCAGCTTCTCATCCACCTTCACCTCGCCCTCTTTGGGCTTGGCCGCCGGTTGCTTGAGTTTGGTTGTAGCCTCGTCGTAGAGTTTCTTCAGGGCCTGCACGCAAAGCTGCCGGCCTTCCTTCACTCGATCCAGCGGCTTGGCGCCGACCATTTCCGCCATGTCGTACTCGAACATTCCGGCCGACGGGTTGGTTTGCCCGCTGATCACGTAGTTCATGCACCTGAGCGCCTTGCGGATTTTGGCGGCGTCCTTGCCCTCGGCACATTCCTTGGCGTACACGTAGGCGAACTCGGCGCGTGCCTCGTCGCGCCAATACTTCGAGGGCAACTTGTATTCAGCGAAGTACTGGTACTTCCAGTGCGACATCGAGGGCCACTTCAAACCGGCTTCGAACTCCTCTTCTTCCTGCGCTTTGTACTTCATGTCGCTCAGGCTCGGGCCAGCACCCGTCGCGACCACGCTCAGAATTACTACGACAGCGGCCCACTTCGCAAAGCCGAGCTTCTTGCGCGCCATGTTCAGGCCGCCCGCGACGATCATCGCCAGGCCCAGACCGGCGATGAACCCAAAGGGCGCGGCTTCTCCGAACCCCTTGTGGCCTTCCTTGAGCATGACGCCGATACCCACCACCAGAAAACCCAGGCCGAAGAAGGCCTTGAGAAAACCGATTGCAGGGTTCGGCCCGGATGGGCGGCGGAAATTCACCGGCACGCCCGGGGGCGGGCCGTAGGCGCCGCCCGGAAAAGGTGCCCCGGGTGGCGGATATTGCGGCGGATAGGGCGGCTGCGCTCCCGTTGGCCGGTATTGCGGCGGATAGGGCGGTGCGCCCGGCGGCGGGTACTGCACGGGTTGTGGCCCTGGCACCGGCGGCATGGCGGGCTTGGGCATAGGCGTGCCAGCGGGCACCGCCGGCGGCTGCGCTGGTTTGGGCCCCATGTAAGGCGTGATGCCCATTTTCGGAGTGGGCATCGGCGGTCTGGCCGGAACGGGGCTGCCGCCCTGTGGCGGTTCCGGATCCATACCCATCAACGGTTCTGGGAAGTCTGAATTATCAGCGCACATATGACGCTCCAAGGGGCCCCAGTGAGCGATCCCCAAGATACGACGCTACGAAGACTATGCGAGTGCGCGGGCTGTCGATTCTCGAATTCCAATTTTCGATTTTGGATTGAACTGCAAATCGGCAATTGCGCGGCACTTCGAAATCCTCCGCGCAGACCTCGCCAATCCAAACTCCAAAATCGTTACACATAGCCGCCCGGGTGCATCAAACCCGCGGTTTCTTCGAGGCCGAGCATGAGATTCAGGTTCTGCACCGCCTGCCCCGCGCCGCCCTTGACGAGATTGTCAATTGCGCACATGCCCACCAGCGTGCTGCCGCTGACGCGGTACGTCACCTGCGCGTGGTTGGTGTGCAGCACGTGCCGCATCTCGGGTGTGCCGGGCATGAGTTGCACGAACCATTCGTCGCCGTAAGCCTCGCGCACCAGCGCATCGACACTGGCCATGGTCAACTTCTCGTTCAGCGGCATGAACACGGTGGCAAAGATGCCGCGCACAAAGGGGCCGCTTTGGGGCACGAAGAACAGGTCAAAATCGTTCTTGGCGTTAAGCGAATGCATGAACGGCACGATCTCGACCAGGTGCTGGTGCTCAAGCACTTTGTAAGCGCGCACGTTTTGCGCGCGTTCCGGGTGGTGCGTCGTCTGCGAAGGCTTGTTGCCCGAGCCCGAGCTGCCGGTGATCGCGCTGACGTGCACGTCGCCAGTCAGTTGCCCGTGCTTGGCAAATGGTGCCAGCACCAATTGGATGCTCGTGGCGAAACAGCCGGGGTTGGAAACGTATTGCGCCTTGCGAATCTTCTCGCGGTTGAATTCCGTGAGCCCGTAAACGAAACGTGACTGCAACTCGCGCGCCGTGTGTTTGCGCTCGTAGAAGCGCTCCCACAGGTCAAATTCACTCGTGCGGAAATCGCCCGAGCAATCGACCGCTTTCACCTTCGGATATTTCTCGACGGCCGTGGCCATCAATTCCATGGCGCCGCCGTGCGGCAGGCACAGGCCGACAGCGTCGCATTCGCCCAGCAACTCGGGCTCGAACGTGCGGAACTCATCGCGCACGTAGCCGCGCAGGTTGGGGAAGAGCTCGTGTACTTTGCGGCCAGCAGAGGATTCGCTCGTCACCCAGGCGATTTCAAAATGCGGGTGCGTAGCGCACAGCCGCATGAACTCTGAGCCGATGTAACCCGTGGCGCCGGCAATGCCGATACGGAGCTTTTTGTCAGTCATCGAGTACCCGCTGCGAAATCAGAGATCAGAAATCAGAGATCAGAAGTGTGCAATCTGCGGCGCGCGATGCAACGAGAGGTCTCGGAATTCTGATCTCAGAAATCTGAATTCACGAAAGCCCGTATTCCTTGATCTTGCGGTAAAGCGTGCGCTCGCCGATTGCGAGCATGCGCGCAGTGCGCTCGCGGTTGCCCTCGTTGCGCGCCAGCGTT
>Ga0154020_10011304_pt1 | contig 10178 bp, 10 predicted proteins | sample Klosneuvirus_201_FD_109709 | JGI IMG/M metagenome (GOLD analysis project Ga0154020, IMG submission 109709) | Active sludge microbial communities from wastewater, Klosterneuburg, Austria - Klosneuvirus_20160825_MG | ecosystem: Engineered > WWTP > Aerobic digester > Activated sludge | place... | reverse complement strand
GCTCCTTTACCTCGCAACGAAACTCATCGGCTTGACGAAGACCAGGGAAACCAGTTCCCTTGGCCCCGGAAGGTGTCTCACTTTTCGAGCGCCACCCGCCGCACTTTTCAACCGCCGTTTACACGCGCTTCTGGTTTGCTTCGATGCGCGAATAGACTTGGTGCGCCTTTGCAAATGCCTGGACCATGGTTGAGCATCCCACGGCCGCATCGCACGCTGCCGGCAGGTTTCCAGCCCGGAAATGGGTGTCCGCCTTTTCCCGCGTATCAAGGATCAACTCTTTCAGCATTGAATTGGTGATGGTTGATCTCTGCTCGGCCGACAACGAGGAGAACACTGCATCGGCCGTCTTTAGCTGCTCGCGGTAAATCGCTCCGTAGACGCTCTCGACTTTGCCGGGCAATTCCAGCACCGGTGTGGGCGGGGTGGCCGACTTGATGTTGTTGATCAAGGCATACGCCTCCCGGATGTTGGCGACGGGGATAAACTCCAAACCAAGCTCGGTGCATTTCCGTTTGAGATCGACCATCTCGCCGGTATTCAAATCTTGTTCGGCACGGTAGTAGGCCGGAACGAACACGCGCTTCTTTCCCGCCGCTTTTGCCGCTTCGATCTTCTGAACCAACCCACCAACATAACCGACACTTCCGTTGGGTAGGATGGATCCCGTGAAAGCAAAGTCCGTGGGCATCCGGTTACCATCGAGCGTGTTCATGATGGCAAATGTCATCATCGCGCCAACGCTCGGCCCATCAATCGCTTCCTCCGCGGTCACCTCCAGTTTGTAGCCGCGCAATGTTGAACCCCTCTCCAAAGCTACGGTTGAAGCCGCAGACCACATGGCTGCCCGGAACTGTTCCCCAACTCCACTCGGGCGATCTTCGGCGACAGCAACCAGCAGGGGACGGTTATCAGTTTTGTGGGATACGCTCAGCTCAAGATTCAGCAACCTGCCCGAGTAATGGCCCGTAGCGTCCTGCGCCACGGTCAGCACAGGCAGCGTGAGTTCTGTATATCCTGGCTTGGATTCGCCAGCCAACAGGGTTGAAGCGGACACGCAGAGCAGTGGAAACATAAGGTTTCCAATGACCCGAAACAGGTATTGAAGCTGGCCCAGCGTCGCCTTTCGCATGTTGAACTACAAGAAACCGCGCCCCAGCCCATCTGGGTTTTCTGCGTTCTCTACCGGATTATCTCACAGGCGTAGGGTCGGCAAGCAAATACTACACTTGCGTAGTGCATGCTGCCGCAGACTCGTCGGCCTATGGCTCGCAAACTGCAAAAGCAACTTGGCGCCTTCCTACGTAAAAGACGCGGAGACCTTACGTTGATGCAGTTCAGCAAAAAGCTCGGGATCAGTGACGCGTCTTTGCACCGGATTGAACAGGGCGATCAGAACGTAACCATCACCACCCTCGAACGGCTAAGCGAACGGTTGAAGTGCAAGGTGGGAGAAATGCTGGGCGAATAGTGTCTCCTACTACATAAGTGGGAAATTGATTTGACCCGTTTTGTGGCGGGGGTGAAGAATCCTCGGCATGAACTTCCCGCTCCGCTCATGGTTCCTTTTGCCAGTTCTCCTCGCGCTGACCGGTTGCAAAACAACCGCCGAACCGGATCTCACTACACCTTCATCTGAACTTCGCTGCCACTTCGACAAAGCTCCGTTCATCAACCCAAGAATCGTTCAGGATCTAACGACCTGGATCAGTGACACGGGAGATCAGGTCATCGGCATCAACATCGAGGCCGGCCAGACGAGCAATCGATATTTTGCAGACACCAAATCGCGCACAATCACAGGCCAGAATCCCTTCATCTACACGGAGACCAGGACCGTAGAGCTGGGGGAAACCAACATCGCTACATTCGGGTATCGTCTGGTGGGCAAGACCAGTTCCGGCATCTACGTCCTTGAGACTTCTGATAGTGGTGGTGGTTCAGGTTCGTTCCGGAGTTTGATGCTCGTGAAATTGGAGAGCGATGTTGGGATTAAAGTTGAATGGGAAAAGGGTGTGGTTGGACTGGGTAAACGACGGGTAGTGATCAAAAAGCTGGGGGAATTTGCGTTGGGTGATCGTTGGGATGCGGAATTGCGGGTAGTGGGTGATTCGATTGAGGTAGGAGGTGATAGAGGAATGTTTGCCGGGACAAGACAGGGAGGCGAGTTATCCCAAGCTCCAAAGACCCGGGTGTTGAAGGTTGATCTGAGCAAGTGAACGTAGGTCGGACAATTTCATCTACCATTGCCGCAACTCCACAATCGATGCTATACTCCCAACCCTATGAGCAACATCACTGAACTAAGCATTGCACAACTGAAAAAGGTCATCGGCCTCAAAGAGAAGCTAGCTAAACTCGAAAACGAATTGGCTTCCTTGATCGGCGCTTCATCTTCATCCGGTCCCGTCAAGCAGAAGGGTGGCATGAGTGCAGCTGGCCGAAAAGCGGTGGCAGAAGCACAGAAGAAGCGGTGGGCCAAGATCAAGGGCCAGGCCAAGACTGCCAAAGACACCACTGCAAAGCCGGCTAAACGAAAGATGAGTGCTGCTGGAAGGGCCGCGATCAGTCGAGCAGCCAAGGCGAGATGGGCGAAGGTGAAGGCCGGAAAGAAATAATTCTGTCGCGGGAATGATTTAAGAAGTGCAGCTCTGTGATTGGGGCTGCACTTTTTGTTTGGAGAGCAGCCTGGCATGGGGTTTCCTTTCACGATGGAACCCGACAAGCGAGCGAGATGGCTTGGACTGTCGCACGAAGAATTGGAGCGGAAGGCGGCTTGGTTGGCAGAACAACGGAACTTGCACGTCCACACAACCCAGTTCTTTCGAGAGGCGGGCAAACTCGTGGAATTTTGCTGGTATCATTATCCCTTTGCCAGTCTCGCCTTTTTCCAGTGCATACTCGGTCTTGAGGATTCACTGCGCCTCCTAAACGGCGATCGAGACGTGAAGTTCAAGGAAATATTCGCGGATGTGGTCAAGAGGGGCTTGGTAACGGACAGCATCTTCACCCCATTCAAGTTCTCTGACGATCCTTGGAAAAGATTTACTGGGGAGGCTTTTGACGAGGGCTTTGATGATTTCTTCGAGGAAAAGGAGCTTAAGCAATATCCGGCTAGACCAAAAACCCATGTAGAGGTGCTGTCCCACATTGTGCCTCGGCTCAGAAACCTCTACTTCCATGGCAACTATCAAATGTCGCCCGATCACCTCATACTAGCGTTTCAGGTTCGGGAGTTGGCTGATGCACTGGCTCCGACCGTGAGGGAAGTTCGCGAGAGCATGTGGCGTCGGCCCATCTGATCGCCAACGCAATTCAACGAAAGACGCGGCGGATAGGAGGGTGTCTCGCTTCGATTTAATCGAATATTTCAACTTTTCGACGTGAATTGAAACTGAGCCCGTGCCAAATTGGAGCAAGCACAGCAAGGTCCCATGGCGTCACAATCGCCTTGCTTGAATTTAGATGGCACCTCAGAAGGAGCACTGAAATGAATACGGGTATACCGGAATTGGACAAGCTGCTGGGTCACAATCCGGACAAAGACGTCGAGCACAGAGGGAGTATTCCCATCGGCAGCGCCGTACTCATACGCGGGCAAGCAGGGAGTGGAAAGACCACACTTGGTCTTCAATTACTCAATCAACATCTTGCGAACACGAACGCTTATGCGGCGTTTGTGTCCCTTGAGGTGCCTCCAGACATAGTGGTAGACAGGATGCATGCATCCTTTCATTTTAACAGTCTTGCGCGCAATTCTACTAGCGGGAAAGTGCCCAGACTTGTCGAAATAGGGCGCGAGGATCTCATTGCAAATCGCGTGTTCAAAGGCGGGCAAGAGCTTGGTGCGGAACTTACAACTGCTGTGCTCGAGAACCTTAAGAAGGAGCCGTCAGACTTTACCAGAAAAGGGCGTGGAGACGACAGTGCAGAAATTGCGATACTGATCGATTCGCTCCTCCTGCTCACCGATATCGCAGTCCATCAGTATAAAGCCGAAGATTTGCGAGAACTATTAGTGCAAATTCGCACTGGTATTCGGTCGCGACTTCCTGATGCGACCATTCTAATGACCGCAGAACAACACCATTTTCATTCACTATTTGGGGAAAGCTTTTACTCAGACATCGAAATTCAACTTGCTCAGGAGGCGGTCGCGGGACAAATCGCTGGAAAATCCGGAACCAGTCCTCTGGGCTACGTAATTGAGAGGTCAAGCACTCGCAGTGAAGATCAAGACCAGCCCCAAGCCGTCATTGGACGTTCCTTTTGCAGGATCATCAAAAATCGATTTTGGAAAAATCAGTCGCGCCGGTGCGCCTATGATATTGTGTCTGAAATTGGAGTAAGGTTCTTCGAAACATATCCCGGGGACGGCCAGATGGTTCTATTCGCCGAAAATGATCCTCAACGTATCATTTGGAAGGATTTCTTCCGTTCGGAAGTGCCGCATCGTTACCCAGCCATGCGATATCAGACTTTTGATACAAGCGGCACACAGAGAACCTTCGCGACGCAGCGCACATTAAAGTACATGCCTGACCGCACAGATCTGTTCTTCTCAAGCTTTGACACTTACTGGGTAAAATGGTTCGTCGATTTCTGCCATCGTGGAGACATCGCCCGTTTTGTCGCTCTCGCCCTCAACGGCACCCGAGATGAGTGCGCGAATCATAAATGCGAAATAATATCGATTGTGCATGAGTATTGGATGGAAGCAACGTCATCTGGAGACTGCGACGACCTCGGCGCGATTGAATCTGGGCACGTCTGCGAGATGCTGGGCCGCATTAAGTCGTTCCTGGCAGCGAAGGAGTTTGCACTAGGCCAGAAGGAAGAACTTTATTTCAAGGAAGCGCTTGGATCTCTTGTGTTGGCCCTAACTTCTAATGATGCAAATTGTGGATTATTCGAACCGTTGAAAGAGGATGAATTGCGACTATTTGGCGAGCACAGATCTGCTATTATCGGTCCACTAAATGAACTGCGCACTGATGAAAGACGCCCCATTCACTACTTTCGCCAGAGTAACACTTCAAAAGTGCTGCTCACCATCCCCTACGATGCGAATGTAGGTATATTCGTGTGCCGCAAAGATCAACTGGCGCCGCTCCTAGATAAGCACTATCCGAAGGGAGTTGGGGTGGCGCAAAGGATTGTAGACATCACTGAAGAAGATCGAAACGCCACGCTCGCATTTACACAAACAAAGGGCTTTCAGGCTTTGATCGAGAGCACTAAGTCAAAGGATAAGGAAGTAGAACCCATACTAAATCAGTTGCTTGTGCCGACACTTCAACTACGCAATTACGCCGAAGAGCTCGAGACCGAACTGATGGCGAACGGCCAGCCCAAGACTTGGGAAGAGGTAATTGCAATCTGTCAACTGTTGAAGAAAAACTTACTACTTGAGACAAAAACACTCGAGTCATACGTTGCGACCTTGTTGGAACTCGTATGGAACTACGGAGGCAGTATACATATAACGCCGGGGTATCGCATCTCAGATAAAGCCCACACGGCAATAAGCCTCTTCCGAGCTTTGCTTATGTTGCGGCGCATGTTCGCTCTTAATATTGTCCCCTCAAATTCGTCCAATGACCCGGAATACGTCGCAGAAGCTTTTGGGGTAACCGACGGCAGTCCACAGCATGGACTGCAAGACGATTGGGTTTTTGCTCGGCATTGGTATTCCACGCTGGTTGATCTACTTTCGAGGCGCAACGGCGAAGGTTTTGTGTGGGGGAAGAAGGCGATAAGGCTAGCTGTGGCGCCAATCCCGGTGGGCTTCCCACATTTCGTGCAACAGAGAAAGAAAGGTGAACATGGCGTAATTCACCGTTCATGTTGGGGTGAATGGCATTTCGGCATTCTACGAGGGAGTGAGAATCGCGCACTGGGTGTAGATCTGATCAATAATCTGATGAGTGCGCAAAAAGTATGCGAGCGTGCTTTCGAATGTGCGGCTCTGCCAACCACGGACGAATTCTACCTCCGGTATCGTAAACGACGGGCGTTTGAAGTGCCCCGCCGCCCAACCGCTTCGTTGCCAGATTTTAGATTTGGCGACTTCTATGACAAGATTTTCCCGTTCGCCAAGTCTCGCAGTTCAATTTTTGATTACCGCCATTGCATGCGGATGTTGCACAGCCTTATGGAAACCGTCTCTAGCAAACCGAGCCTCCAACCAGATCAAATTGGGGTAAAATTGCTAGAGACATTCGAAAGCATCGAAGCATTGAGAAATAAACCCCTAATGCAGGCATGAGAGGATCGCCTGTTGCCGCCCGAAATCCGTCGAGTCTTCCCTGCAGCTGCTTGTCCCCAATTCCGCTCCTGCAACACCAACATCCCGTCGTAGATGTAGCGCGTAATGGGTGTCACCAGCGTCCAATAGCTGCCGCTCCACGAATATTCCCGCCGCCACTTCAACCGGCCCGCGAAGTCATAGAACAGTTCCGTCCGCCAGATCCCCGCCACGAACACGTTCGTCAACTGGTTCTCCGCGTCATACTCCAGCACCATCGAACCGTTCGTCCGCAAATTCCCGTTCAGATCATACACGCAACCGCCCGACGTCAGTTGATTCAGGCTCGCGAGTTCCTTTCAATCTCTCGCCCCGTGGTCTCGCAAATACTGCTCCAAAGAGTCTCGTTCCTTGCATAGAAACAGCGGAGTTTCTCTGAGCGCGTGCAATGGCGTTTCGCCATCGTCAGAGTAAACTTCATTCACATCGGCTCCAGATTCGACCAATAGCCGCATTGCATCCCACTTTTGATTCAATACAGCGACCGTCAGTGCCCCAGAAATATCGGCCTTTGACTCCAAGCAATATCGCAGCATGTCGAGATTTCCATGTGCAGCAGCGGTTTGAGCGATTGAACCATTCAATTGCGTCCTATCGGTTATCTTCCCTCCCTTGGCAAGGTATTGGAGCACATCATCGCGGTTCCCATTTGCGGCAACCTCCTTAACGACATCAATCGACTCGTGTTGTTTCTGGTCAAACAGCATGCCAACGAAACTATCAAACGAATCCGCCAACCTCCGCATATCAGGCTTGTGGCCCAAATATTCCACATAGCCATCCGTAACATGCACCGCCCCAAAGTCTGACTGACTCAGACAAATGCATATCGCCTCGCCAGCACTGTCCGAACCAATGGGAAGCCAATCTGATCTCAGCTCCCGCTTGGCCTCACGCCACTCTTCCCGAAGATCACTTCGCTTGCCGTCAGGCAAGCTCAAAAGCGGGTAGAATCGGACCACATGGTTGATGATGCGAACTTCGTTCGACACGATTTGCTCGAAGTGTGCCGGATATGGCTTCCCGCCATTGTGCTTCAAAAGAAAATGACGGTATTCGGCTGGCAATTTTGCACAGATAAACTCTTCAAACTCTTCTATATCTTTTATCGTCAAATGTGGCCCTGATTGTGTGCATTTCATAAAGATTTGCCGTTAGGGGAGAGGGCCAGTGTAAATCCCGCCTGCCGAAAGCACATTCATTTCGATCTCCGCGTGATTTTTAGCGGAATTCCAAGTCCAAGTTATCACATCCTCAACGCCAGGATCAATCAACTGTATGCCATCAACTGCAACTGCCATAAACGCTTCAGTAGAACCACACTTACCCTTCATCACGCCATTTGCAACCAAGTCTGAAGTGTGTGGCGCTAGAAGTTCAGCAAACATTCCAGCCCGCAATGCCCTTTCAATAGCAGCCTCGCCAGTGTGCGCATACGCGGTGTGCAAGTCCTTGTCTAGCAGTTGCATTTTCCCGTCGCCGGAATGATGCCATATTAGGTCTATGTCCCCATACATTCCTTCAATCTCCTCTTGGCTCTTGTTTAGTTTATCTCCGAGCTTCTTCCACGCTGCGGCACTATCCGCCGCCTGATCGCCCGTGACATCAATGGCAACGTCTCGAAGCTTGTGCTTAGAAAAATCAGGCCTTGCCTTTGAATCGAAAGGAATGTCGAGATCTTTTCCATACCGACCCTCCAGTCGCTTGATTCGCTCGCGACACACCCCAGTTTCTTTCCTAAGCATGTCGAGTGAAACATTCTTGTCCCGAAACTTCCAATTGCGAACAGCTATCCTCTTACCATTTTCCAATATAATTTCGCCAGCTCTATAAATGATTTTTCCAGCACTAAGCCCATATAAATCCACCGCACCCACTGGTCGATTCCCCACAAACCCATACAGGTTGATTCCCCCCGCCTCCTCAATCGGATCGCGGTTGATCCACCGTTGCAAGCTGGGCGCGTAGAACCGGAACCCGTAGTAATAAAGCCCCGAGTTCGTCAGGTATTCCTTGCTGCTGAACCGATACGCGTTCGCCACCGCCCACACCCCGCTCGATTGCAACGTCCGCCCATACGGGTCGAACAGATACGCCGCCAGCAGGCTGTTCCCGTCCGGCGCGAGGATCGCCGTCACGTTCCCGTTCCCGTCGCTGTGGTAGTAGCCCGTGCCCGCGTCCGTGCCCGTGTGCTGCGTCCGTGCCAGTAGCCCGCCGATGCCACCGGCCCCTTGCAGGCTGCCGCTCAGGTCCAGTCCCCGCGTGTAACCCACCAGCGCCACGCCACCTGGCCCGTTCCGCTCCTGCACCACCAGCATCCCGTCGTAGATATATCGCCGGGCCAAACTCAGGCCCCAGGCGCTCCCGTTCCACGTGTATTCCCGCCGCCACTTCAACCGGCCCGCGAAGTCATAGAACAGTTCCGTCCGCCAGATCCCTGCCACAAACACGTTCGTCAACTGGTTCTCCGCGTCATACTCCAGCACCATCGAACCGTTCGTCCGCAAATTCCCGTTCAAGTCATACACGCACCCGCCCGAGGTCAACTGGTTCAAGCTGTCCACGGTGAAGGATTCGGGCGTGCCGTTGTTCGTCCGGTCGGTCAGATTCCACGCCGCATCATACGCGTAGCCAAATTTATTCGTGCCCCACGCCGTCGTCCCATCCGACAGCTTGCCCGTCGCCGTCTTCAACTGCCCGATGTTGTCATACGTGTAACCCATCCGCTCGCCGGCCAGCGTCAGCGTCGCGTTCGTGAACACCTGGTTCGTCCGCTGATGCCCGAGGTTCAACTGGTAACCCTGCGCATCCCACACCGTGCCGTTCGACGCCACCAGCGTGCTCGCCGTCAACCGGGTCAGCGCGTCATGTTCCTGCGTGATAACGTGCCCGTTGGGCAGGGCGATCTGCGCGACCTCAAGATACATCACACTCAACAAAGCGAACGCCCGTCAAGCGTGCCTTAACTAAATGCCCCCACAAATCCTCCCTCAAAATGTGCATGAATGGCGCTCTTACTACTCCAAAAAAACAGGCTGATAATGGGATGCTATTCCCAATGAGTGTGAGTTTCTGGTAAGCCTTTAAGACCTTCTTTGAGTCATCAAACCATTCAAGCCAACTACTTGATAAGTCTAAACAATCTAGGACAAGACGTGTAGAAACTAAGCGATAGCCAGCTAGTTCGGGTAGCTTTAACTCAGAAGTCATGGAGTCCGCCCTGGTCAAAACAGGCTTGCCTCCACCTTGAAAACTCTCAAGGAGTTCGCAAAACCTAGGCGAAACTATCGACCATCCAAAGTTGTTCGGTAGAAGGTCCGGCAGCAGGCCCGCATTATATGCCGTAATCTTAAAAAGTGACAGGTAGTCTTCGTGGCATGGACGTTTGTAGACCTCCAAATGGTCGGCTGTCCCAGCCGCTTTTCGATCGATGCGCACGCTCGCAAAACTGTCCGGCCAACTCCTGCGCAATTGGTAAAACTTGTTCATTGATTATAGTGCGATTCAGCAAACAACCTATCGGCGGTGTTAACCTAATGGCCTTCCGTCGCTGCCATGCACACCGCTTGGGTTAGGATCATCGTAGTATCGCATCATGTCATCCATATACCCAGGTCTAAACAGCATCTCGATCTCGGTCTTGGCGATCTGGTTGAACTCCCTGCTGTGGAATGGCGCCAGTGAATGACTTCCAAACGAGATCAACTGGCGACGAGCTCAAGGTAGAACATGCGCTTTCAAGCCGCGTTTGTAAACGGCGGTTGAAAAGTGCGGCGGGTGGCGCTCGAAAAGTGAGACACCTTCCGGGGCCAAGGGAACTGGTTTCCCTGGTCTTCGTCAAGCCGATGAGTTTCGTTGCGAGGTAAAGGAG
>Ga0154020_10011303_pt1 | contig 10179 bp, 6 predicted proteins | sample Klosneuvirus_201_FD_109709 | JGI IMG/M metagenome (GOLD analysis project Ga0154020, IMG submission 109709) | Active sludge microbial communities from wastewater, Klosterneuburg, Austria - Klosneuvirus_20160825_MG | ecosystem: Engineered > WWTP > Aerobic digester > Activated sludge | place... | reverse complement strand
TATTTTCTCCCAATGGCAGGTTGATATTTGATTCGTTGTAATTACCATACCCTACATTGGTGATCTCTATGGCATAGGGTCCACCGGGAATCAGGTTTACCAAACTGTAGCGGCCATCTTTGCCTGTAGAAGTTTGATATACCGTACCAGTGGGTAAATGCGTTAATTTAACGGTGCTCCCTGTCAATACTTCACCGGTATTTTTTTTAACAAAGCCACTAACACTGCTGGTTGTGACCTGTGCGTTTACAGTAATGCCGATGAATGCCAACAGTAGTGAAAGCATCATCATTTTCTTTCTCATAATCATAGTTTCAAATTTTTTGCAAAGGTGAGTGGTTAATGTGTAAATAAATAAGCCGTTTTGGTTAATAAATCATTACCATCAATATGGCCAGCTTATCGTTGTGAGTAAACGGTCATTAGCCGTTAAATAAAATTTTAATGTTTAATAATCCCCCCGAAAAGACAGCAACCAACAGGAATTTGTTGCTTTAGCAGTTGTTTTGTTTGATTGGTTGCTGCTGCAAAAGAAAAACTTTTTTATCAATTATCCCTTTTTAAGGCAGAAATGTTGATAAAGAGGGTATAAGGTCAATGGGCCAATAGTCAATGGTGAATAGTCAATAGTCAATCAATATCGTTTACTTAAGAAAACCGCCGTCAGGGTTTATCCCGATAACTATCGGGACTGATGGGTTCAGAAACCCTACAACCCGTACCCCCCCAACCCGTAACCCTCCAACCCGTAACCCAGAACCCTCTAACTCTTAATGCTATAAATTCTCTTGCCCCCCCCAAAAAAAAAATCATATCCATCATATTTTTCCTAAAAAATCTGCGATAAAAAAATCTGTTCTAAAAAATCTGATGTAAACAAGTCTTCGATCAGCAAATCTGCCTTTCATCTTTTCCTCATACAGCAATCCTCCTTCCTCAATCCCCATTACCTTTGCAGCAAATTTTAAAAACTATGCTTGATAGTATTGAAAGTGCGATTGAAGACATCAAAAATGGCAAATTGGTGATTGTGGTGGATGATGAAGACAGGGAGAATGAAGGTGATTTTATTACGGCAGCAGCCAATGTAACTCCGGAAGTGATCAATTTTATGAGCAGGTATGGCCGCGGTTTGATCTGTGCCCCTATCAGTGATGAACTCTGCCAGAAATTTAACCTGGAACCAATGGTCACGGACAATACTTCGCTTCATGCCACTCCTTTTACCGTAAGCATCGACCTCCTCGGAAATGGCTGCACCACCGGCATTTCAGCCAGCGACCGCAGCAAAACGGTACAGGCATTGATCGATCCAGATACAAAACCGGCTGATTTTGGCAGGCCGGGACATATATTTCCCTTGAGGGCTAAAAAAGGCGGTGTAATAAGAAGGGCAGGGCATACGGAAGCAACAGTAGACCTCTCCCGGTTGGCGGGTTTTGGCGAGGCTGGCGTACTGGTAGAGATCATGAACGAAGATGGCAGCATGGCAAGACTGCCTCAGTTAAGAGAAATAGCCGATCAGTTTGATCTCAAGCTTATCTCTATAAAAGACCTGATAGAATACCGGCTTACAAAAGAAACGCTGATACAGGAAGAAGAAAGGGTTCAGATGCCTACTAAATATGGCTACTTTGAACTGATCGCTTTTAAGCAACTCAATACAGGAGATATTCATTTGGCAATTAAAAAGGGCGAGTGGGAAAAGGAAGAACCGGTAATGGTGAGGGTACACAGCAGTTGTGTTACGGGAGATATTTTAGGTTCACTGCGTTGCGATTGCGGCGATCAATTGCACCATGCAATGGAAATGATTCAGGCAGAAGGTAAGGGCCTGGTGCTGTACATGAACCAGGAAGGGAGGGGCATCGGCTTGCTGAATAAATTGAAGGCCTACAAACTGCAGGAACAGGGCATGGATACAGTGGAAGCCAATATCGAACTGGGTTTTGGAATGGATGAACGGGATTATGGCGTGGGGGCACAAATACTCCGGCACCTGGGCATCAGCAAAATGAAACTGATGAGTAATAATCCCCGCAAGCGTGCCGGGCTTTTAGGGTACGGATTGGAGGTAGTGGATAATATTGCTATTGAAATAAAGCCGAACGAACACAATACAAAATACCTTACCACCAAGCGGGATAAACTGGGACATACCATTTTATCGGGTCATAAATAATTTACTTTAATTTTTGAGGACCCGGTTTTTTAGTAGTCCATTCAAAGAAAAGGATATTGGCAATGAGCTTTGAGATTTTATCAAAATCGCGGCGGTAAGCAAGGCTGAGACCTGTCCTGTTTCGTTGACCAACCAGGTCGTAGTTGGTACGGTTAAAGCCAACCACCCTCACCCGGCCATTCTTTGTCAGTATCCATTCCACCTGTACATCCGGAGTTACCAATACACTTGTATTCCTGTTGGCGTAAGGATTATTGTAATCTACGTTGAGCCCGGCAGAAATGATCAGTCTTCCATTGAGTAATGTATATACAAAATTACTACGGGCTGCAGCCTGCAGCCTGGATACATTTTGCTGCAATTGTGAATTGGCGTCTCCCAGGCTTGAGTTAAGATCGAAATTAAAACTGAAATTCTTTACATATTTCTGCAGCAGGTTATTAAAGAAGCCGGAAACAGCCCCCGATACCACACCACCAATGGTACCTGATAAAATACTAAATCCGCTGCTGGCTGTTATAAAGCCTTCACTCGTGTTAATAAAAGAGTTGAAGAGCAGAAGGGAAGTGATCTGTTTGTTCATCTCATTCTCATCCTGGTTAAATTGCTCCAGTCTTTTTACAATTAAAAAATCCGGGTTAGAACCTGCCGGCAATTTAATATCAAAATCAATTTTTGGTTTGTCTAAGGTCTCGGTAAGGTTCGCTAATATGCGGACGTCACTTTTTTGATTATAACTGCCGGATGTGGTGAGCGTGCCATTGCCACCCACAGACAGCGTTTTTAAGTCTACCTGTGTAGCAACATATTCTGCTTTGATATCAATTCTTGGTGTAAGCGGGTTGCCGCTCCATACAAGCGATCCGCTGTTTACCTTAAAGAATTTCTTTAGAATGGTTTGAAAGTTAAAAGTGTATTCACCTTCAGTAATATCGTACCTGCCATTGATGGTAAGGTCTTCTTTATTCCCCACTTTTATATCAAGGTAGCCGTTGCCGGTACCCTTTACAATATCGCCGGTGGCTTCATCAAGTATCACATCCACTTTGCAAAATGGATTGGCTGTAAGTCCCATTCTTACCAATACATTGGCTGCTGACTGGCTTTTATATTTGTCGTCGATGGCTGTACCAAACTGTACAAAATCGATATAATTGATATTGTCCTGCTCGATGCTGTTGCCGCTTACGATGTATACATGGCTGCTGTCTGTTTGCGATGGTTCTCCAGTAATATCCATCAGCATATTATCCTGCGTGCCGGTAATAGACATCTTTGCTTTGCCAAATACTTTTCCATAAAACTGGCCATTATCCTTCCTGGTGGTGTTTAGCAAAAGGAAGCGGTCATTATCAGTTTCTAAAAGTATATTGTCGAACTGGATGCCATTAAAAAAACGATGATACATTTTGCCTGTTAAGCTGGCAGTGTTATTGAGTGTATCCCTTAATTCTATTTTACCAAAATCTATTTCATCTGGATTAAAGATGATGCTTTTGTTTCTGAAACTGTATTTGCACTGCGTATAATTAACTACCATTGATGCCTCGTCAATATTGGCTGTTCCGGTTAAGAAAACATTTTTACCATCGCTGATCACTGCAAAATCACTGGTATTGGCGGTGCCTTTTATATCGCTGAAAATATCTCCCAGGTAGGTATTGAGAAATGACAGGTCAAGTTTTTCTGATTTGATAGCAAGGTTGGTGGTTACGCCCAGGCTATCTTTTAAATTGATGGTACCTTCTATGTTTAGATTATTGTCCTTATTATCGGATGTTGTTTTCGTGTACAGTACACCTTTATTAATGTCAAAGGTCCCGTTCGATTTCAGGTTACCAATAGAATCATTTCCAAATTTGAATTTTTCAGTAAGCAGATCATAAGTTACAAAGGGGCTTTTGAAAGGGTCTTCAATCCTGATGGTGCCGGAGGCTTCACCCTGCAGCACGGGTTCTTTCATACCCAATGCGGCCAGGTCATCCACATGTACTTTTAACAATTCCACCACCACATCATTGGTGCTGCCAACTTCTGCAGGTTCCGTAGAAATTTTAATCTGCTGGCTGCCATTGATAAATTTTACATCACTGGCGGTTACCAGCGATTTCCCAATCGTTATTTCACCGTCCTTTTCCAGTTGCCATTTGTTGTCGTTAATAATAAAGGAAGAAGGAAAGAAATAAATTTTCACGCCTTCTTTCATCGTTGTGAGCCTTGCATTAATAGACGCTTCACTCAAAGTTTTACTGGCACTCGTTTTTAAACTCACTACAGAAACATCATTAGCAGAGGTAAAGCTGAGATTGGTCAATGGCAGGTGCAGGCTGTCGCTCAGGGCAACATCTTCTGCATTGATCACAGTTGACAGTGAATCAAAATTGCCCTTACCCTCCAGTGTTACATTGGTAAATACTCTTCCATCATAGCTAAACTCCGGCACATCTGCATTCACATTGAGTTCGTTGTTTTTAAGTTTAAGATTGCCCGAAATAGTACTGTTATTAAAACCTTTTAGTTTTTTATCAACCAGCTGTATATATTCATCCACATTCTTTGTTTTTATTTCAAAACTAAAATCCTGGTCGCCGGCAAGGCTTGCAGGCTTTTGAATGTAGGCTGGGTAGTAGCGGCTGAGAAATGTTTGAAAAGATTGCGGCAGTTCCTGGATATTGAACTTGCCGGTAATAGAAGCATCTATTTCATTTGAATGAGCCGATAAATATTTCTGCCCCTCTTCCATTTTAGATTCGAGCAATAAGGAATCAAATGACATGGGCATGCCATTGTGTACAAGAGAAGCTTCCTTGATAGTGGCTGTCCCTAAAAAGTTATCAATATTATCACCACTAAAGTTGAGATTGAACTTGCCCTTTAATAAATAGTCCTCTTTTGTAAAACCTAATTTTTTAAAATCTGCATTCGCCAGCGATGCTTCAAAATTAAACTGGGGCACTTCTCCATTAAAATCTATTGAGCCGGTTAATTTATCTACTGTCAGATTTGGATCGCTGATAGAAGCCAGCCCGTTAAAGAATTTTTTTCTGAAGCTGCCATCCAAGGTAATGTTCTGGTAGTTGTAACCGTTATACTCCACGCTGTTTACATGACCATCAAATTTTGCGTCCAAAGTTTTTTCAGAAAGACCAGCGCCATTTACTTTACCATTGAAAGTGATATTTCCAACTGTATTGTCATCTAAAAAAACGCCCAGTTTAAAATTTTGCGTGGAGAGTTTTCCTGAATAGATGGATGGGGCGTTGCCTGGTAATTTCAGGTTAAGGTCAGCTTTAACAGCACCAAGGTTGGTATTAATGGTGCCAAATGCAACAAAGTCATAAATAGTACCAGTGAAATTGCCTTTGTAAGTGATATTACCAAGCCGGCTGAGTTTAGGTTGTTCTATCTTTTTCAAGGAGGGCACCAGTAGCGCCAGGTCATCAAAGTTGGTTTGCAGATCTCTCGATGCAAAATCAATAAAAGTACTGTCTATATCAGGCAACCCCCTGAGACTGATGTCGCCGTTTACAGATGAGTTACCGGTCTTGATCAGCATTTTATTTGCCACCAGGTTATCGATAGAGCCTCTTGCATTCCCACTAAAATTAAAAACCCTTTTCCATGATTTTAATTCGGGTGCGAAAAAAGCAATATCGTCCGAATAGAGTTCGCTGTTTACAAAATTGCCCTGCAGTTTTATATTGTGCAGGAAGTGACCCATGTCCTCATCAAAATCCTCGTAGCGCATGGAATAATAATTGCCCAGCCTGCTTTTGTTGGTCAGGATCTCCAGGTCTTTAAATTCCATCAGCTCTGGAGAAAAAGTCATGTTGGCTTCCAGTTTCTTTACTTCAAAACCGCTTCTTTCTTTGGTGGAAAGTTTGATATAGGTAGTGATGGTATCGTTCGCAAACCGCAGGTTTTTGATGTCGGCACTAATATCCCTGAAATAAATAAACCGGTCATCAAATGTGCCTGCATATGCTTCCCGTGTACTTTCTTTTTCTGTACCAAACTGGCCATTGCTGATATGAAGGTTTTTCACCAGTAGCACCAGCCCTTGTTCTTTTTTCTTTGATGTGTCTTTTACCGTATTTATTCTTGGTATGTTCAAGCGGTCTCTTTCACCCTCATAATTTTTCTCAACATATTGCGGTCCGTCAATATCCAGTTTGCTAATGCTTACCAACTGTTTTTTCAGGTCGAAATCATCAGCAAAGAGTTCAAGCTTTTGAATGCTCAGCAGTAGGTCCCTGCCTCTCCACTTGTCAACCTGGTTAAAAGTGATATTTTTTAGTTGCAGCTCTTCCAGCTTCAATTCAATACCACCGGTACTGTCTTTTTCTTTTTTAGGGCTACTGAAATAATCGACTAAAAACTGGTAATTCCACACAGTGTCGTTCCGGTACAGGTTTACCTTGGCGTCTTCCAGCGAAATATAGTGCAGGCTTACTTGTTCCTTTAGAAAGAACCAGTCCGTAATGCTGATCCTTACACTGCCTGCATACAAAAGGGTGTCTTTACGCAGATCCTGCACATATACACCCTTCAGGTTCAGTTTGTCAAAAAACTCAAAGTCAACATGTTTTACGCTGAGTTGGGTATGTAATTTTTCAGAGAGCTGGTCCGTCACCCTTTTGGTGATCCATGTTTGCACGAAAGAAAGTTGAAGGATACCCCAAAGGGAACCGAACAGCAGGAAGATAAAAAGAAAGAAACTTAGCTTGTGCTTTGTTCTTTCGAACACCAGCCACCAGCCAACTCCATAACCTGCCAGTATGGGGTAAAAAATCCAGGAAGGCAAAACAGGCTTCACAAAAACGAACAGTAAGGCAAGGGCTATCCAGAACCCTACGATAAGAGAAACCCATTTTAATATGTTGAGAAATTTTTGCAGCTGGATTAACTAAAGGTGTAAAAATAACGATTCGGCCTCTCAAGGCAAATTAGATACCAAAATATTTGCGTTTATTTATAAGTGTGGGTTTTAAAGGTTCAACCTGGCTAAAGAGATAAACCGGTACCGGTATGCTTATCCGCTTTGGCATTCCATATCCTGGTGACTTTTTCAATTTGTAAACTACTCATTTGTTGCAACTTTATAAGTGTCCGTACAGCATGGATCATGATCATCGAGGCTTTACCCGTTTCGATAAAATACTTTAACTCACCAACATCCTCTAATTGCACTGCTCCAAAGGTTATAGGTTGATTTTTATAACCTTTGAAATCGCCATATGATTTATCAGCAGCATTGTCCATTTTACCGGATACTAAAACAGCGTTTTCACTTGTTATTAGTTGCCGGGTAGTCAAAACGCTAAAATTATTCTTGTCGATTACGGTGGATGCGATAATTAATTCTTCATTTAAAAGGTTTAAATTGATGCCAGGGTATGTTTGGTGAAAATCTTTGTTTACTTCGTAAAATCTTGTTAAACGGAAGTCATACGGTTTCATGGTGCTTCTTTTGATAGCAGCAATGCAGATATTGTGTTTAGAACTGTCAGTCTTTATCATCTGGATTAAAATGGCTGGAAATTATTTGGATGGTTTCATTTGCAGATTAAACTCTCCAGATCTGTTCTTCGGAATGGACAGGCTCTCCCAATGGTCACCCTTTATCATTTTGGCTATATAGATTATTTGTCCCACATGATAAGGATAATGAGCCAGCTGCCGGTTAATGGCATCCATTACAATTAGCCCTTCGCCACGGATGTAAATTGTTTTGAGCAAATCTTCTTCCTTTAAATTTTTTATTGCAGTAAGACAACAGTTCCAGCCTTTTTCCCATAATCCGATCAACTGTTCTTTAGAATATTCCTTTATTTCAAACTCTTCATCCCTGTTCCGCCATTCTTTTTCACCATCCGTGGTTAAAAAATCTGTCCACCGGCTGATCATATTGCCGCTTACATGCTGAATGATAACTGCAATACTGTTGCTTTCTCCATTGGGAGCAAAATGGCAATCTTTTGTTGCCAACAATGCCAGCGTTTGATCACCCAGTTCTTTGTAGTATGAAAGGCGCTTAATGGCCGATGCTAAAAACCCGTTTGCCATATTATACATAAAATGCTTTTGTACAAAATTATAACTGCTCGTCCGGATACCGTTATTTTAAATTAATTTCAAACAGGATTTGGTTTCTTTTAATCGGCTCTTATGACACATTTAAAAAAAGTTGGCAGGGTAGCCCTAAAGCTGTTCGCATGGATTGCAGGTATTTACCTGTTGGTATTATTCGCCGCCGGTATCTATATCAATTCAAAGAAGAAAGAGATCATGCAGTTTGTAAGCCAACAGATGGAGGAAAAATTGCATGGCAAGGCTTCCATCAGCGACCTGGATATCAGTGTATGGCGCCACTTTCCAAATATTTCCTTTCGGCTAAACGGTTTTTCACTGGCAGATTCACTTTACAACAGGCCAATTGTAGCAGCGCAAAAAATTTCTACCACTTTCAGTCTTTTCCGGCTGATCAGTTCTAATAAGTCTGTCAAAAACCTGATTATCGAGGATGGCGAATTTCATTTGTTTACCGACTCCAATGGATACAGCAACAAATACCTGTTGCAGTTAAAAAAGAAAAATGTACCTGTTCAAAATCAAAATGGCAATGGCACAATTGAAATCGATAAAATAGCAATCAGGAACTTTTTAGTAATGATAGAAGACAGACCGGCAAACAAGGAAATATCCATGCTGGTAAACAAACTGCAGGCTTCGGTGGAAGATGACGGTAAAGGGATGAATATTAAAATGAAGGAAACGATCACCATGAAAAAAGGGCTGGGGTTTAATCTTTCTAAAGGTGCTTACGTGGAGGGGCAAACGCTGGAAGCCAACTGGGATCTTCAGCTGGATAAGACAACAAAAACGCTGTCATTTGAAAAAACAACAGTAAAAATAAATGACCACCCGTTTATAATGACAGGGAAATTTGTTTTTGATAAAACCAACCCTTTATTTTCTATTTCATTTGATGTAAAAGACCTGGCCTATGAAAATGCCAATAAAATTATCACAGCAGCCATCAGGGAAAAAACGGGTTTGGTACAAATGAAAGGCCCCTTGGATATACAGGGCTCGATAAGTGGATCACTTTTACCCAGCGAACCTGCTGTAAATATCAACTGGCAAACAAAAAATAATACATTGATCACTCCGGTGGTAACATTTGACAACTGCAGCTTCTCGGGCAACTTTATGAATAGTGTGCATAAAGATTCGCTGCATACGGATCCCAATTCAAAAATCACATTCTATCATTTTGAAGGTGATTGGGATGGCGTTTACCTGGGTGGCAAAAATATTACGATCACTAATTTATTAGAGCCACGGCTGCATTTTTCCCTGCACTCCGATTGTAAACTGGAAGCACTGGATAATAAGTTTGCTCTAAAAGACATTCTTTTTAAAGGAGGGACAGCGGATCTGAATCTTTTTTACGATGGTCCATTGACAAAGGATAACATCATGCTGGAGGACCTGGAAGGGCAACTGAATATAAAAGATGGGATGATAGAATATGTGCCGAGAAGTTTTGTGTTCACCAACTGTAACGGCGATGTTGGTTTTTTTAAAGACAGTATCAGTATGCGAAAGTTTACCTGCAGCTACTTAAATAACAAACTGGAAGCATCGGTGGAAGGCAGGAATATCAGGAGAAAATTTGTGAACAATGATATTTCCCAGGAAGCGGTGATAAAGTGTATGGTCCGGTCTTCCTTTTTGAATCTCGAGGATTTTAATCCCTTGTTTGCCCCTGTAAAACAAAGATCAAAATCGGTAATACCACCGCTCACATTTGCAGCCACCGCCAGAAAGCTGGATGCCCTGTTGGTCAACAGTATCATTGATGTGGATATAAAAGCAACGGCTATAAAACATGGAAGAATGCAGGCACAGGATTTTGATGCCAACATCAAGTTCCTGCCGCATCATTGGGAACTGGCAAAAGTTTCTGTGAACCTTGCTGGCGGCACCATCTA
>Ga0154020_10011302_pt1 | contig 10179 bp, 8 predicted proteins | sample Klosneuvirus_201_FD_109709 | JGI IMG/M metagenome (GOLD analysis project Ga0154020, IMG submission 109709) | Active sludge microbial communities from wastewater, Klosterneuburg, Austria - Klosneuvirus_20160825_MG | ecosystem: Engineered > WWTP > Aerobic digester > Activated sludge | place... | reverse complement strand
CGACCTCGCCCTCCACCGCGAGCACCTCGCCATCGCGCGACCGCGGCAGGGCGAGGTGCACTGGGAGCGGTTCGATCCGAGCGTGTATCCGGCGGAGGCACTCGACGCGGCCGCGGCGCTCTACGCCCACCGCGCCGTCCAGGAGATGCATTCGCTCGCGCTGTTCACGGAGCTCGCGGCGCAGCTGCACCTGCTCGGCGCGCCGCTCGACTGGTCGGGCGCGTTCGCGCGGATGATCGCGGACGAGGTGCGCCACACCGACCTGTGCCTGCGCATGTGCGAGGCGCTCGGTCGCCCGGCGCGCCCCGAGATCGACCCCTCGCAGCTGCACCTCCTGTCGGCGAGCTCGCCGCGCTCGCACGTGCGCCAGACCATCGTCGCGGCGTTCTGCATCGGCGAGACGATCAGCGGTCGCATGTTCCGCAGGGCGTTGCGCGCGACCGACGTGCCGCTCGCGCGCGAGGTGGTGGCCGCGATCGTCACCGACGAGACGTTCCACGCCGAGCTCGGGTGGGAGCTCGGCGCGCTCCTGATGCGCCGCGACGGCCCCGCCTTCGACGAGGAGCGGCGCGAGCTCGCCGCGCGCCTACCGTTCCTGTTCTCCCACTTTGCAGGCCTTTGTCAGGTGACCGGCGACCGCGCGTGGGCGCTCGGCTCGCCCCCGGTCGACGAGGGGCCGAACTTCGGGACGCTGAGCGAGGCGGGCTATGCGAAGGCCTTCTTCGACGGCATGGAGGAGGACGTGGTCCCGGGGCTCGTCGCGATCGGCTTGCCGGAGGCGGAGCCGGCCTACGAAGCGCTCGTGCGGTCGCTCGCCCTGCGCGACGAGTGTCACACCGAAGGGACGCCCGAACGCGCGTGAGGGCCGAGCCGCGGTCGCGCGTGAGAGCTATTCTCTGCCGCGATGTCCCACGCCGTCCGCTTCGCGCTCCGTCACCGCTCCGTTCTCTTGCTCGGCTGGCTCGCCGCGGTGGGGCTCGCCACCTACGGGTGCGCGCCCGACAAGGGCGAGATCGTCGCGCCGAGGAAGGACACGGGCGTGGCCGTCGACGACGCGGGGCGACCGATCGACGACGAGGGGGTGCCGATCGAGGACGGCGCGCCCGACACCGGCGCCCCGAGCGACGGCACGGTGAGCGACACCGATCCGCTGACCGACTCGGGCGTGCCGGTCGACGGCGGCGCCGACACCAAGCCGCCGCCGGCGAGCGTGCTGCAGATCGCGCCCGCCGACACCGTGATCACGCTGGTCGGTGGCGCCGCGGCCAAGCGCACGTTCGCGGCGAAGCTCGTGGCCTTCGACGGCACGATGACCGACGTCACGAGCAAGACCACCTTCTCGCTGCTCGATCTCACGGTCGGCTCGTTCGCGGGCTCGACGCTCACCACCACGACCAAGACCGGCAAGACCACCATCAGCGCGACGACGCCGGGCTACGCGGCCTCCACGTCGGTGACGGTGGTGGCGCCGACCACCATCATCGGCCCCGGCGCGGCGACCGACGCGCCCACCAAGTTCACGGGCCCGACGGACGGATCGGCGATCCCGAGCTTCGTGTATCCGCAGACCGGCACGCTGGTGCCGCCGAACATGAACGTGTTCGAGTTCCACTTCATGCCCGGGGCGGGCAACACGCTGTTCGAGCTCTCGTTCACCAGCGCCACGGTCGACGCCAAGGTCTACTTCGGCTGCACGCCGGTCGGCGGGGGCTGCATCTACACGCCCGACGCCACGGTGTGGAAGCTCGTGGCGGAGGGCGGCCGCGGGGGCGATCCGGTCAGCTACAAGCTCCGCGCGGTCAACGCGAGCGCCCCGACCAAGGTCTCGGTCTCCGGCACGCAGACGATCTCGTTCGGCCTCGAGGACATGATCGGCGGCATCTACTACTGGAACGCCAAGGCCGGCGCGACCATGCGCTACGAGTTCGGCGTCAGCGGCTCCACGGGGGAGACGTACATGAACGCCGCCACCGCCGGCGCCACGACCTGCGTGGGCTGCCACGTGCTCTCCCGCAAGGGCCACCGCATCGCGGTCGGCCTCGACATCCCCGCGCCCTCTCCGTACAAGGTGTTCGACGTCGCGAGCAAGACGCTGGTCTACGCGCAGGGCGGCCCGTTCGGCGGCGGCTCCAACTTCTTCAGCTTCTCGCCCGACGAGACCAAGGTGCTCACGTCGAACGGCGTGAACATCTCGTACCGCAACGCGGTCACCGGCGTGCCGTTCGTCGAGCCGCTGGTCGCCAACGGCGCGATGCCCGACTGGGCGCCCGACGGCGCGCACGCGGTCTACGCGAAGGCCGCCTCGCCGCCTCCGTGCATCGGGTTCTGCGGCGCCACCGGCGTGGACTCGGCGTCGATCGAGGTGATGCCGTTCGACGGCACCACGTGGGGCAAGTCGACCACGCTCGTGCCGTTCGCGGGCAAGAACAACTTCTACCCGGCCTACTCGCCCGACGGCAGCTGGGTCGTGTTCAACCAGTCGCCGAGCAACGTGAACTCCTACGACGCGAAGGACGCGCAGGTGTGGGTGGTGCCGTCGACGGGCGGCACGCCGGTCCGCCTCGCGACCGCATCCACGGGCGGCGATTCGTGGCCCAAGTGGTCGGCCTCGATGCAGGCGTACAAGAGCGGCAGCCTCGTGTGGCTCACGTTCTCGAGCCGCCGCGCCTACGGCCTCCGCCTCGCGTCGGGTTCGACGGCGCAGATCTGGATGACCGCGTTCGACCCGGCCAAGGCCAAGGCCGGCACCGACCCGAGCTACCCGGGGTTCTGGCTCCCGTTCCAGGACGTGGGCAGCGGCAACCACATCGCGCAGTGGGTCACCAAGGTGGATCGCAAGCCCTGCACCTCGACGAGCGAGTGCCCGCTGCAGGCGTGCATCGACGGGTTCTGCAAGCCCGCGAAGTGAACGGACCGAGCCATCAGGCGCGCCCGAGGGCACGCAGGTGCGCGCGGGCGGCGACGATGGCGGCGGGCTCGGGTGTCTGGCCCCCGAACGCTGCGTCGTGGAGCAGCCCGACCGCGACGTTCACCGCGCGCGCGACCTCGACGGGCAGCTCGGTCTCGGTCGTCTCCGCGTGCTCGCGCAGGCCCGCGGCGCGCGGACGAGGCACGCCGAGCCGGCGCCAGGCGGCCTCGAGGTCGCGCAGGCAGGCCTCGAGGTCGGCGGTGAGGGGCTCGCGAGCTCGCGCCTTCGGCCCCTGCTTGCCGGCCAGCAGGAGCCGACGACGGACCTCGTTGCGGGCCACGTAGGCGAGGCCGAGGAGAGACAGGGTGATCGCGAGCGGCCAGCGCAGCCGGCGCGCGAGATCCACCGCGCGGCCGTAGCGGAGGTCCGCGCGCAGGTCGGCGATGAAGGCGCGCAGCCGGTCGAGCCAGCGCCCGCGGCGCGGCCCTGGCTCGCCCTCGATCACCGGCGTCGCGTCGGCCTCGACCCAGCCGACGCCGTCGACGAAGGCTTCGACCCACGCGTGCGCGTGCTGGTCGCGCACGAGGTAGTGCTCGCCCTCGCGATCGTTCTCGTCGAGCGAGAAGCCGGTCACGTAGCGCGTCGGGACCCCCTCGAGACGCAGGAGGATGGCGAGCGCGCTCGCGAAGTGCTCGCAGTAGCCGGCGCGGTGCACGAAGAGGAAATCGGCGACGACGTCGCGCCCGGTGTACTTCGGCGTCTCGAGCGTGTAGGCCGCCGCGGAGCGCAGGTAGGCGACGGTGCGATCGACGCGCTGTCGGGGGTCGAGCAGCGGCGCCGCGGGCCCTCCACCCTCCGCGCGAGCGAGCCGGTTCGCGAGCTCGCGCAGCCGCGGATCCACGAGGCGAGGCAGGGAGAGCGCGAGGGCGCGCTCGGCCTCCGTGGGCGGCACCGCGTCGCCGATGCCGAGGCGACGACGGTGGACGACCACGTAGGGATCGGGCTGACGTCGGTCGTTGCGCACGAGGAGGCCGACCGCGTCGATGCGCACGTCGTCCTCGGTGGCGACCGCGAGGGCGTCCCCTGGTTGCACGATCAACCCCTCGTCGAGCTCGATCGGCTCGAGGCGGGACGCGAGCACCTCGTCTCCGCCGAGGTCGGAGCTCGACGCGCCCGGGAACAGGCGCAAGGGCCCGTCGAACCGGGCGAGCCACGGCGCGGCGCGGGGCCCGAGAGTCGCGGTGACGGGCGGGGGCGTGGTCGGGTTCGTCGCGTGCACCGCGTGCCACAGCCGACCGTCGAAGCGCACGAACACCTGGGCGCGGAGCTTCTGCGCGCGGGGTCCGTAGAAGCGCAGCACGGCGCGCTCCGACTGCGCGAGCGAGAGGATCTCGCCCACCCGCACGTCCTCGGCAGAGAGGCCGGTGCGCCCGCGCAGCTCCCAGGTGCGACGCCCCGAGATCGCCTGCTCGATGCGACGCTGGAGCGGCGGGAGGCCGAGGCCGACCGGCGTCGCGATCGCGGCGACGAGCCCGAACGCGAGCGCGAGGCGCACGAGCGGTGGGCGGCCACGGCCCACGGCGACCTCGCGCGCGCGGACGACGAGGTGGAGGGCCGTGGCGACGGCGGCGATGGCGACGAACGGCCGCAGATCGGCCTGCCGGTGCAGGCCGGCGAGGCCGAGCAGCCCGAGCGCGTGCAGCAGCACCGCCGCGTCCGCGCGTGGAGCGTGGACGGCGAGAGGCAGCGCGCAGCCGACCAGCGCGAAGCCGATCGTGCGCATCACGTCGTCGGCGCGCTCGCCGTGCAGCATGGGGGCCACGGCGAGGGCCCAGCCGACGAGCACCGCGGCGATCACCGCCACGCGGCCGAGCAAGCGAGCGAGGCGTTCGAGCGAGGGGTCGACGGGGGTCGAGAGGACCGCCGTCGCGAGCGCGAGCACGCCGAGCACGGTCCCGGTGGGGCTCGAGAGCGACCGCGCGAAGGCGAACGTCGCCACCGCGAGCACGATCGAGAGCGGCAGACGCCTCGTCATCGGGCGCCCTCGATCGCCCGCTTCACCGCCGACGGAGGCAGGCGCTCGAGCCCCTCGGACTCGACGAGGGGCACGGCGGTCGGGCCCTCACGCACCACGATCGCGTGCACCTCGGTCCCGAGCACCCGCAGCCGGTCGAGGCACGCGAGGCGAACTTCGTCGAGGTCGAGCAGCACGACGATCACCGTGCCGATCTGGGCGATCTCGGCCTCGACGGCGGGCGCGACGCCGGCGAGCGCGGGCTCGTCCGAGGGCTCGATGCAGGCGAGCACGTCGAGCACGTCGTCGAGCTGTCCGAGCCCGCGGCCCGCGGAGACCCGGTAGAGCTCGGGGCCCGCGGCGAGGAGCTCGACCACGTGATCGGCGCGCGCGAGGGCCGCCGCGACCGAGGCCCCGACCGAGAGCGCCGCCTCGAAGGCCTCGCGCTCGGCGGGCCCCGCGGGCGCGGGGAGGCTCGTGTCGACCACGATCGCGATGCGCGGGAAGTACTCCTCCTGGAACTCCTTCACGACCGGCACGCCCCGCCGCGCGAACGAGCGGTAGTGCACGTTGCGCAGGCGATCCCCGGCGCGCCACTCGCGGGTGCCGACCAGCTCCATCGCGTCGCTGGTGTGGGTCGCGAACGGGATACCGCCCGGCGACAACCGACGGCCGGAGTTGCCGTCGTGGAGCGCCCACTCGAAGACGGGAGGGCCGACGAGGACGGTCGTCGCGGGCACCTCGGCGAGCGCGCGACCGGCGAGCAGGCCGAGGGGGTCGAGCTCGCGCACCGTGAGCGGGCCGAGCGCGTGACGGCCGCGACGGAGCGGCCGCACGAGGACCTGCACCGTGGCCTCGCGCTCTTCGCCGTCGAAGGCCAGCGAGAGCTCGCGCGGCTCGACGTCGAGGCGCCGCCTGTCGAAGCGCTGACCGAAGGCCACGCGCAGGAGCCCGGCGGCGGGCTCCGTCACGCGCACCCGGCCGCGGACGACGAGCGGCTCGCCCGCCGTGGCCCGCGTCGGGAGGACGAGGGCGAGCCTGGCCTCGGCGCGGCGGCGCGGGACGAGGACGAACGCCGCGACGAGCATCCCGAAGGCCACGGCGAGGAGCAGGAAGTTCTGGTTGCGACGCGTGTCGAGCGAGAGCGCGAACAGCACCGAGAGCGTCACGAGCACGCGCCGTCCCATCGGGGTGAGGCGCTCCTCCCAGGTGCGGACCAGCTGGTGGTAGACGGGAAACTCGTGGATCGGCGTGCGCAGGAGCGCGCGCCCCCGAGGCCCCGCCCGCTTCACACCGGCACCGGCACGACGCCGAGGATCTCGCGGACGAGATCCTCCTTGCGGACGCCGCCGTAGCGCGCCTTCGGGTCGAGCATCAGGCGGTGGGCGAGCACCTCGACCGCGATGCCCTTCACGTCCTCGGGCAGCACGTAGGCGCGCTGGTCGAGGTAGGCGTGCGCCTGCGCGCAGCGGAACAGCGCGAGCGAGGCGCGCGGCGAGGCGCCGAGCTTGACCGTGGCGTGGCCACGGGTGGCCTCGACCAGATCGACGACGTAGCCGCCGACGCGACGGTCGACGCGCACCGCGCGCGTGGCGCGCTGGAGGGCGAGGAGCGCCGCCTCGTCGAGCACCGGCTCCACGTCGTCGATCGGGTGGTGGTCGGCCTGCGCGTAGAGCATGTCGACCGCCTGATCGTGCGCGGGGTAGCCGATCTCGAGGCGCATCCCGAACCGGTCGAGCTGCGCCTCCGGCAGGGGATAGGTGCCGTGGAGCTCGATGGGGTTCTGGGTGGCGAGGACGAGGAACGGCTTCGGCAGCGCGCGCGTGACGCCCTCGATCGAGGCCTGCCGCTCGCTCATGGCCTCGAGGAGGCTCGACTGCGTGCGCGGCGACGCGCGGTTGATCTCGTCGGCGAGGAGCACGTTGGCGAACACGGGCCCGGGCTTGAACGTGAAGCTGCCGTCGCGCGGATCGTAGACCGAGGAGCCGAGCACGTCGGTCGGCAGCAGATCCGGCGTGAACTGGAGCCGGCGGAACTCGCCCGCGAACGTGCGCGCGAGGGCCTTGGCCAGGGTCGTCTTGCCGACCCCGGGCACGTCCTCCATGAGCACGTGCGCGTCGGCGAGGAGCGCCACGAGCAGGCGATCGAGGATCAGGTCCTTGCCGAGGATCACCTTGGCGAGCTCGGCGCGCACGCGCGGGATGCGTTCGCGCGGAGCCGCCGGGAGCGAATCGTCACCCATGGATCCGACCATGCTAGCAGGGCCGGAACAGCCCCGATCGCGCGGGCGTTCTCCGCCTCACGATGGCCCGGACGCTCGCCCTCGCGCTGGTCTTCTCGGTCGCCCTCGCCGCCTGCGACCCACCGGCGCCGCTCGAGCCGCGCGCGCCGTCGGAGGCCGGAGCCAGTGACCCGCTCGGTAGGCTCGAAGCACGCCGCCGCGCGCTGGCGCACGACCTCACCCTCGCGAAGGACGGCGCGGCCCGGTCGGCCGTGCTCCGTCGCGCGGCGTCCACCCTCGAACAGGCCCTGGTCGACGAGGTCCTTCCCCGGTGGGACGGCACCGCGTGGGCCTTCCACGGTACGTCGACCACGCCCCGCGAGGGCGCGATCGCGTGCGGCTACTTCGTGAGCACCACGCTCCGCGAGGCGGGCCTGGGTGTGGAGCGCATCCGGCTCGCGCAGCAGGCCTCGGAGCGCATCGTCAAGACGCTCTCGCCGAAGGAGCATGTCCAGCGCTTCTCGGACGTACCCGTGGAGGAGTTCGTCGCCGCCGTCGCGCGGCGGGGCGACGGGCTCTACGTGGTCGGCCTGGACGACCACGTGGGCTACCTGGTGGTCCGCGGAGGCGTGGTGTTCTTCCACCACGCGTCGTACGTCGGCGCCCGCAAGGTCGTGCGCGAGCTCGCGGTCGAGGCGAAGCCGCTCGTGAAGTCGCGCTACCGGGTGGTCGGCAAGCTGTTCACCGACGACCGGGTCGTCGAGGCGTGGCTGCTCGGCACGCCGATCGCGACCTCGGCCGCTTAGAACGTCTGGCCGTCGAAGGAGAACAAGAGGAAGCGCGCCGTCGCGTCGCCGACCAGGACGATCGCGCCGTCCTGCCCGGTGGCGTTGCGATGGACCAGGTGCGCGCTCTCGGGCTTGCCGCCCGCGCTCGCGTAGACGCTCACCTTCGCGCCGAGCGGCAGGAAGGCGTCGACGGCGGCGCTCGCCTCGGCCATCGTCTTCGGAGCGAAGGCCGGCGAGTGCAGGCCGAGCGTGGTCACGTAGTCGAGCGGCGCGTCCTCGTGGATCCCGTTGCTCCACGCGGGCGCGGGGAGCTCGGCCTCCCAGGTGGCGAGCTTGATGCGCGGGTCGATCCCGCTGCGGTCGGACTGCACGTTCACGACCATCCGGTAGATCACCTCGCCCACCCGGATCTGCACCGCGACGTGGGTCTTGTTCGGATAGGGACACGTCGGGTGCGCCGGCGGCACCACGGCGACGACGGTGCCATCGAAGCGCGCGAAGCCCACCGACCCGAGCGCGGTCCCGAAGGTGCCGACGCAGGTGGCCGCCTTGTCGACCCAGGCGTCGACAGCGGCCTCGGCGACGTCGGCGCCGATCTCGGATGCCGCATCCCCTGCCTCGACGGCGGGGGTCGCGTTGCCGCACCCGAGCAGGAGAACGAGACCGAGCAGCGAGACGCGCATGGCGTGCTCCTAGCGCGTCCAGCGACCGATGGCAGGCCTCAGGGCTTGTGTTCGACCGCGTTCAGGGCGGCCTCGACCGTGGTGCCCACGAGCCCGTTCACGAGGCGGATGCTCCCGTAGACGGACTGCACCGTGAGATCGTGCACGACGTGGACCGCGCGGCTCGGCGCCTCGATGCCTGGCACGTGCTCGAGCACCGTGAAGGGGCGCTTGGCGATCTCGAGGTGCACCTTCTCGACCGCCCGCGAGCCGTGCTCCACCGCGTCGCGCACCAGCGCCGCGAGCCCACGCACCCGGGAGAGGGACTGCTTCTTCGCTTCGTCGGTCATGGCGTTGCCTCTCGCTGCCGCAGCCACTCGTGGAGCTGGGCGTAGACGTCGGGGTGGTGGGCGAGGTCCATGTGGGAGAGCCCCGCGAGGACCTTGACGTTGGTGGGGGGCAGCGCGCGGGGACCTGCGCGATGGCCGTCGGTGCCGCTCGAGATGGGGACCATGGTGTCGCCGAACAGCTCGGTGAGCCAGGGCGCGTTCGCGAGGGCGCCCGCGACGAGGTAGTGCTGGATGTCCGGCAGGAAGGTGATCGGGTGGCGCGGATCGCCGAGGTCCTGGATGCCCTGGCTGCGCAGGTCGCCGAGGTCGGCGGCGAGGCGGGTGATGGGGTCGGGGATGGTCGCGAGCAGCCGGGTGAGGACGCGCCCCGCGCGCTCGAGGGGCGCGCCGCGGTGCGGGGTCGCCACGTAGAACGCGGTCTTCACGCGCGACAGCCAGGCGTGCCCCTCGGTCTCGGCGAAGTGGCAGGCGTTGCGCACGACGAGCCCGCCCATGCTGTAGCCGAGCAGCAGGATCTCCTCGAGTGGCACCGGGTACCGGGCGACGAGCTCGTCGAGGAACCGCGCGAAGGCGAAGCCGTTGGCCTGGACGGCGAGGCCCGTGTTGTAGCGGAGGTAGATCGGCGTGTACCCGAAGTCGGCGGCGAGCAGCCGGCCGTAGTCGCGCCCATCGGGGAAGGTCCAGATGTCCTCGGTGCACATGAGGCCGTGCAGGAGGACGACCACGCGCGGCGAGGGCGTGGGATGCGCGTCGGTCAGGCGCGCGAGCGGCAGCGGGTGGCCCTCGTGCACGGCCGTCAACGGGGTGGCGAGGCCGTTCTCGGAGCGCGCGAGGTGATCGCCGACCGCGCCGTTGAGGATCGCGATGGCCTGTTCGAGCTTGCGTCCCACGCGGGCGATCATGGCACGTCTCGCCGCGGGATCGAGGCTATCCTGGTGGGATGAAGGCCCTCCGTTTCGTCCAGGCCCTCGCCCTCCTGCCGGCGTGCGCGGGCACCCCTGCGCCCGCCCCGCAGGAGCCGACGCCCACGCCAGCGACCTCCACCGTCTCGAGCACCCCCACCGTCGACCCGACCGCGGGCGGCGGGCCGTGCCGGTGCTCCTGGGAGACCAACGCCGCCGTCGCGCCGCGCGTGTGCAAGAAGGGCGAGAACAGCCACGCCGGCGAGCCGTGCGTGGCCGGTGAGCACAACATCAAGAGCTACCCGATGGAGGGGCCGCTGCCGCCGCCCGATCT
>Ga0154020_10011301_pt1 | contig 10179 bp, 5 predicted proteins | sample Klosneuvirus_201_FD_109709 | JGI IMG/M metagenome (GOLD analysis project Ga0154020, IMG submission 109709) | Active sludge microbial communities from wastewater, Klosterneuburg, Austria - Klosneuvirus_20160825_MG | ecosystem: Engineered > WWTP > Aerobic digester > Activated sludge | place... | reverse complement strand
GACGAGGCTGGACGGGATGGCTTTGAAATGATTTTGGTAGTTGCCGAGAGCGTCGGTGGAATGGGAAATCTTGACGACGCGAAACTCGCCATAGCTCGTGTCGCTGCCGGAACTTGAGCCGGCGACGGCGCCTGCCTCGCCAATGGTACCGCGTACGTTGATGATGCTGCCCACCTTGAGGGCGTGGTTGTCGCTGGAGCCGTTGAACGTGACGAAATTGCCTGCACGTCCGGAACGGTGGTGCTTGGTGAGTTCGTCCAGTTCGGCCTTGTCCTGTACTTCCGCATAAACGGCCACTGCGGGTTCGTTGCTGAACAGGGATTCGGAGGCAGTGTTGACTTTTTTGCCGTACTCATCAAGCCCGGACACCTTCGCCGATGCCGAACTGCTTTCCGGAAACTTGTGGCCGACCTCGTCGTAAGCCATCCATTTGAACTTGGTGGGCAGGACATTGAGCGCGAGGTCGAAACTGAACAAATCACGTCCGAAAACGAGGTCAATGGCGGAGGATGTAGGCGCTTTTCCAAAATGCAGGTCGGTACCGTCGAAAAAGAACCATTCGCCGTATTGGTTGGCCAGGCGGCTGAGGAATTGGAAACTGGTTTCCCGATATTGCACAGCGTACGGGATTTGGCTCTTGAAGGCCGGGGAAACCTTCGCCGAGATTCCGTACTTACCGGTTACTTCCTTCACGATCTTGTCGAGGCTTTTTTCTTCAAACGACTGGTTGTGCGCACCATCGTCCATCAACAGGGTTGGGCCGTGGCCGAAGTAGATAATCTCGTTGGTGGCGCCCTGTTGTTTGGACAAACTGACGCCGGTGACGTATCCTTTGAAAAAATTTTTAACGTCGGAACGTCCGCTTCCACTATTGATGTCAATTTTAATTTCCTTGCCGCAAGCGTCGCTGCTGTTGGACAACACCTGATCACGCTCTTGCACAGGGCAGCGCAGCTCGAAGGAGTGGTGGCCGTTGAGCGGTTGATGGATAGCGAGGTAGGAGATAGGAGAAATCGTCCTGCCGTTTATCTCAATGTTGACGTTTACTTTGCGCGCCATGGCGTGAAGGGTTTGAGTGTTTATTCAATATCCGGGAGGGCTTGTTTTTCTGAAAGAACCCGTCCAATCTACGGGTGTTTTTCGGACGGAACCTGTAGGTCGGACGGGGTCTTTCAGAAAGACAAACGTAGATTGGACGAATCCTTGCAGGATGACAAACAAGAGCGCACCTACATGCTCCCGGGCATCCGCGGCCGATACTCGTCCGTCGGGTGGGCGACAGGCATTATTCCGGCCAAATTTTCTCGAACGTACCGCCGAGCGTGATTTTGCGGGCCGACACAGTAAATGTTTCGACCATCGGGGACTCCTTGTTGGGGCCTACCACGTCGAAATCTTCGCCGTACTCCACCATGTAGGCTTCCTCGAACTTGAGGACTTTGGCAGGAGAAGGGTCGTTGCGTTTGTAGAACTCGACCTCGCCGCTTTTTTGGGCGTAGGCATTGATTATCCAGTCAAAAAACATCGTTTTTTGGGAGGATTCGATTTGCAGGGTAACTTTTCCGCCGCGCACGTCGGTGGAAGGGCGACCGCTTTGGTCGGTGTCGCGATCGAGCACATAGTGGCATTTCAGCACATTGAACTCTTCGCCTTCGATTTTAAAAACCGCTTTAAACATGGCACTTGAATTGTTTGGTTGGTGAATAAATATGGTGAAACTGAGTCTCAGGTGTTAGTCGTCTCCGGAATGTGTTTATCAATATCCACTTTCATCAATCTACGGAAGACTCCCATTCCGGGTTTTCGCCGCCGCGCCCGTCTAACCGCAACACAAAGTTTTTGGCCGGGAAGAACGGCAGGATATTGGCCGACACGAATACGCGGTCTTTCTGGTTGGGGTCGCGTTTGACGGTAACGGCGCCGAATTTTTCGATGATCTTGTGTTCGCGCTGGCACTTGTCGAGGAAGCGCGAAATTTCTTTGTTGATGTCCATCTCCATGTTTACGGAGATGTTTTGGAACAACATCCGGTTGAGGTAGTCCATCATCCCCTTGGTGAGCCAATCGAACGTGCGCACAACGGAGTAGGTCTGCAGCCCGATGTTGGAGCCGTTGAACAGGGTCTTGGACGACCAGGCCTGCACTTTGCCGAACTCGTACACCATGGGCACGAGGCCCAAGTCGGCGAGGTTGGCCAGGTCGTTGGCCCGGATATCGAACCGGCAGCCTTTCACCCCGCGCAACCCGCCGAACTTATTGCCGGCAGAAACCTGAGCGATGTTGGTGGAGTAGATCAAGCCGGCCAAAGCACCTGCGGGCGGTACGTACAGCGGCTCTTTTTCGCCTGCTTCGGTGACGGCTTCGCGTCCGACGAGCCAGTTGCAGGTCATCATCACATTGGCGCGAAATGCTTCGGCGCCCGTGAGTTTTGATTTTTCAAAGAGCTTCATCACCTGGTCCGCAGAATTGAGGTTGTGGAAGTCGGTGACGAGCATAACCTTGTTGTCGTGCGCGCGGCGTGCCCATTCGTCAATGACCTCCTTGGAGCCGAGGTTGCCGGGTATAACCAGGAGGCCATAGTTGTTCATCAGGTCGAGACGATCATACTTGTCAATCATTTCCTCGGACACCAGGTTGATGACTTTGGGGTTTTCGAGGTCTTTGGCCTGCTCCAAAGGGGCGTTGACGATGGTGACGTTTTTGACGGGTTTCCCGCCGCCGGCATTGAGGAAGTAGTCGGCAACGGCCCGGTAGTTGGACTCCAGTTTTTGGGTGCCGTCGAGGGCTTTTTTCAGGTTTTCGTGGAGCAGTTTGCCCGACAGTTCGGAAACAGCCGTGCTTTGCTCGATCATATCGCCCACATTGGACTGGCTTTGCAGCAGGGCGACCATGTATTTGAGGCGGTTTTTAAGCCGCTTCCGCTCTTTTTTGTTTTCAGACTCGGCAAGGAAAATTTCCTTCAGCGCCGCTGAATCCGGGTCCATGTTTTCGGCCCCTTCCACAGTGGTGGAAAGCAATCCGAAACCACCGTATTCATCCAAAATACCGAGGGCTTCCTGAACGGCATTGGCTTCCACGCGCTCGGCGCTGCGCGTCTGTTGGGCTTGGGCTTGTTGTTCGAGTTCTTGCTGTTGAGCCATTTTATATCTCTCGTTAATAAATGTTGAGTTTAGGTTGGAAGGTTTCTGGTTTGAAGGTTTGAAGGTTTGAAGGTTTGAAGGTTTGAAGGTTTGAAGGTTATCTAAACCAGAAACCTTCAAACCAGAAACCTTCAAACCAGAAACCTATTTTTATTTTACCCCTGCATCCTCCAGTTCCTGAATGAGTGCCTGGAGCATGGTGATGTAAGCCGTTTTTTTGGCGGGGTCGCTGAGCACCTTTTGCAGGATTTTGTTACTCTGGAGTTTGCGGGAAAATGACTCATGTTCGCGTTGTTTGTCGTCGAGCGTACTGAGCAGTTCGCTTTGTTCGATGAGGGATTTTTTACCAAAATCCCCGACGCTGTTGAATTTGAGCGTTTCGTTGATGGACGCGCCGGACTCGTCGGCAAACTCCACTTTGGTCGCGGGTTTGAAGTGTTCAAAAACAGCCTCCACGGTTTCCAATTCGTAGGTGAGTTGGGGTTTTGACGGCGGTGTTTCTGTCAGGTCGGCCACCAGAAGCGTCCGGTTTTGGGGAAGCATGGCCATAGCGGCCGAAGTGGGTTCGGTGGCCTCGTAAATGAAGCCGTTCTGTTTGAGTTCGAATTTGTCGGTAAGATTGGCCATATCGAATGGTATGAAGTTGATTTGTTGTGTATCCCGGTTTGTCGCTTATTGTTACCTCGTCTCAACGATTTTGTCTCCCATAAGCATCACTCAAAACTCAAAACTACTTAACGATTTCCCATTTCACCTCCCCGGATTTGTCGAGGCTGATTTTCACGGTACCACCGCTGTCCAACTGGCCGGTTACGATCAGGCGGGACAGCGGTTTTTGAATATCGTTGAACACCACGCGGCGCAGGGGGCGCGCGCCGAAACGGGGGGAGAAACCTTTCATGGCGAGGTGTTTGCGGGCCTCGTCGGTCATGTCGAGCGTAATGCCTTTGTCGGTGAGTGTCTGGCGCAGGCGTTTGATCTGGATTTCGAGGATGCTGACGACGTTTTCTTCGCGGATGGGGGCGAACGGAATGATTTCGGTGATACGGCCGAGGAACTCGTCGCGGAAGGCTCGCTTGCCGTCGGGGCCGCGCAATTCGCTCATCGCCTGAATCATCGGGCCTTGTTCGGGTATCTTGCCCGTGTCGAATTGTTCGATGATGTACTCGGCGCCGACATTGGAGGTAAACAGAATGATGGCGTTGGAAAAATCTCCCTCTTTGCCCAACTTGTCGGTCAGACGGCCGTCGTCGAGCACTTGCAGGAACGTTTTGAATACATCGGGGTGGGCTTTTTCGATCTCGTCGAAAAGCACCACGGAGTAGGGTTGTTCGCGGATGCGATTGACCAACACGCCGCCTTCTTCGTAGCCCACATAGCCGGCAGGCGCACCGATGAGGGTAGCGGCGGCGTGGCTTTCTCCAAACTCGGACATATCGAAGCGGATGAGCGCTTTTTCGTCGTTGAATAAAAACTCGGCCAGCGCCTTGGCCAATTCGGTTTTCCCGGTGCCCGTGGGGCCGAGAAAAAAGAACGAACCGATCGGGCGGCGCTCGTCGGACAGGCCCGCGCGCGAAATATTGATCGCGTGCACCAGGGCCTCGATGGCGTGGTCCTGGCCGACAACCCGTTTTTTGATGTGATCGGCCATGCGCTCCAGTTTTTCGCGTTCGTCCGACTGGATTTTGCCGATCGGAATATTAATGGCGTAGGCCACCATAGCGGCCACATCGGAAGGTTCCACGTTGGTCTTGTCCTGCATTTTGAACGCGGAAAGATCGCTCAGGAGGGTGCGCAGGTAGGTGATGAGCGTTTGCGGGTCTTCAATCTTATTGACTTCGCGCAGGTTCTCCAGCCGTCCGATCAGGATCGGGCTGATACGATCTTTTATCTGAGACTCGAACCAGCGGAGTTCGCGCAAGTATAATTCCAGGTCGCCCGATTCGAAGTTTTTGATGAGTTCATCCAGTTCCTTGCCCAGGGCAGCCAGTTCCGACTCGGTGGTCGTTTTCATCATACGCACAGAGGCCATGGTGCGGTCTACGAGGTCTATGCAGGAGTCGGGCAATTGGCGGCCCTTGAGGTATCGGGCAGCGAGGCGGATGGCTTCGCGCAGGGAGGGGGCTTCAACGGTTATTTCGTGGTGTTTTTCGTAGCGAGGCATCAGGGTTTTGAGCATGCGCTCGGCCACCTCGTGATTTGGTTCGGCCACTTCCACTACGTCAAAACGGCGTTTGAAGGCATCGTCTTTTTCGATGTATTTTCGGTATTCTTCAAATGTGGTGGCGCCGATGGCGGTGATTTCGCCGCGGGCCAGTTCGGGTTTGAGCAGGTTGGCGGCGCCGGCGGCGCTGCCTTTGGGATCGAGCAGGACGTGTATCTCGTCAATGAACAAAATAGCCTTGTCCAACTGCTTGATTTCGCTGATGATGCTTTTGAGGCGCTCTTCGATTTCGCCTTTGTACGACGCGCCGGCGACCAGGGAACCCAGGTCCAATTCAAACACCTGGGCATTCAGCAGGTGTGGCGCCACATTGCCTTCCACGATGCGCTGGGCGAAGCCTTCCACGAGGGCGGTTTTGCCGACGCCCGGTTCGCCCACGATGATGACGTTCGGTTTGGTGCGGCGGCCCAGTACCTCGGCGATTTTGCGGATTTCGCGGTCGCGCCCCACGATGGGGTCAATTTTGCCCTCCCTGGCCAGTTCGGTTTTGTCTACGCAAAATTTGTAGAGCGCTTTGGCGCCCTGTTGGGCCTGGCCGTTTCCGGACGATTTGCCGGAGCCGGATTTGCCCGAACTCGGCGGAGTCGACAGTTGCTCGCCCGCTTGCAGGCTTTCGAGCGCTGCCTGAAGCAGCTCTTTTTCCGTGAGGGGCAGTGTTTTGAGTTGCTCCTCGGGGAAGGCGACGTTGGGTTTGCACAGCGCTACCAGTACGCAGAGCGGGGTGATGGCCTCTTCAGAAAGTTTGAGGCGCACCACATCGGCCACTTCGAGCAGTTTGGCTACGCGTTCATCGCCGGGCGGGTTTTCCACCGGGCGGGCGGACTTGGGTGTGCGGGAAATGCGCACGTCGGCCCATTCGCGGATGAAGTGTACGTTTTTGCCCCAGGCGGCAAGCATGGAGCCGAGGCCGATATCATTGTGCAGGATGCCCTTGAGCAAGTGGGCAGGAGTGTACTCGGCGTGCAAGTTTTCCCGTGCGATAGCTTGTGCCACCGTCACGGCAAATTTTAAGTCGGAAGAATATTGAAGGAGTGCGAGCATTTCCACGCGGATTTTTGATTCGCAAATGTATTCCCCTTTCCCAAAGCGCAAGGATTTTCGGTATAATTATTTTTTGATTAAGCCCAATCGGAAATATTTTGTTGTTTGACATTTCAAAATGTCCCTATTTTTGGGCGCTCAACAAAAATCGTCTGGGCGAGTGTTGTGATGCCATTTTCCTCCCCGACAAGTGGTAACAGTTTGCCCGTCGCCGGGATTTAGTCAAGTACCAAGTACATGGAATCACCTGCGCGAAGTGCGTGATTTATGAAACATCCAAACCACGAGTGAACATGCCTGCTGAAACCAACAACCCGGTTGCTCAACGTCTAATCCGGCTTCGATCCCTCTACGAAGAATTCCGCGAAAAACGTGGCGCGCGAATCCTTCTGTGGCAACTGGAGAACGATGAGATTCCGATGGTGGATCAATTTTACCACACGGAAACCACCAATTTTGGCCAAACACCTGACTTTTTCCTAAAACTTGAGACCCCCTTTGTTTCGCCGGCTTCTTATGCAAAGAACGTGTTGACAGAGCTTTCGCAGCAAGTCCGGGAGCACAATGAAACGACAGACCCCAAGCCGATTCCAATCAATTGGTCCGTTTCCCAGCCGCCTGCCGGTACAGACCCTTTTCTACACAATCTGGCCGCGTTTGGGCAAAGCATCGAAGGGCTGGAAGGCTATGTCGTGGCCTATCTTTTCCCGACGGAAATTCAGGACTTTTCACGTTTTGAAAAATGGCTGGAAGGATTGCTTCAGCAACCATGGCCTGCCAATGTGCGACTGATGGTGCTGGATGCCGCCGACGAACCGGTTTTGCCGCGTTTGCCCCAGACTTATCCGGAACAGACCGTGGCGATTCAACCAAAATTGGACATGCCGCAAGCTATGAAAGAGGTGGCGGCAGCAGCCGGAAGCGGCGACAATCCAGGTACGAAGTTTCAAATCGCCTTTATTGACCTGTCACAAGCCATTGGCGCACACAACATGGAAAAGGCGGTTCAATTGGGCAATCGGGCGGAATCCATCGCTGCCGAAAACGATTGGATTCACCTGCAGGTAGCTGTACACATTGCCCTTGGCTCCGGCTGGATGTCTACCAAAAACTATGAAAAAGCGGATGAGGCCTTCGACACCGCCCATCGGTTGGCCGAGAGTGCCGTGACGAGAGGCGAAGCCGCAGGGTATCCGCTCGCCTCCACCGCACTTTTCTCCAAAGGCGGCGCGCTGTTGGCACAAAAAAAATACGAGGCTGCTTTGCAGGTGTACCGGCAAACGGTGCCCGTGACGGAGGCCGGCAAGGAGCCGTTCAAAATGATGGAAGCATGGCGTATGGTCGGGCACTGCAACGAGCAGTTGAAAAAATGGCCCGACGCATACGAGGCCTACCGGCATGCGCTGGACGTGGCAGGCGAACTGGCCCCCGAAATTCGCGCCAATTCTACCCTGCCCTACACCGGCGCTGCCTTGCTGCGTATCCATGATTACGAGTTGGGAAGCAAACCAAAGCAACGACAAGAGATCGAGGAGAAAATGGTCGCCTGGGTCGGCCCTGATTGGCAAAAAAGCGTGTCAAAAAATCCCAACTGATGTTTCCAGCAGCCAAACACCTCGATATCGTCACCGGAGTAGACATCCATATTGTGATGGTGCCTACCCCCGGCGGGCCCGTGCCTACGCCGATTCCGCACCCGTTCATTGGAATGATCTTCGATTCGGGCGACTACGACGCAGCGCAGGAAGCCATGTACTGGGCAGGCGAGGCTGGTTTGGACATGACACCGGTCATGGATTTGAAAAATGCCGTCATGGCGGAGGCTGCTGCGGTGGCCGATAAATACTCTGCTGAAATCGGCTTGGTCAAAGACCTGAAAGCAGGCGTGGAGTCCTTGAATGTTGCCGCCCAAATCAACAAAAAGAAGGATGAACTCATCGGCAAGATGAAGGACACCCTGGGCATCAAAGGCCCGAGCGGCCCATCTTCCGTCCGGATCAACCACATGCACCGCGCCAAAGCGGGCACTAAAGGCAAAAACGCGCCCAAACACTTCCCGATCGGCGGTCCCGCGTTTCAAAAAGGTATGCCCGGCAATGCTTGCGAAATGTTCATGGGCAGCATGACCGTGAGTGCCGACGGGGAGCCGCTTTCCTTCATGGCTTGCCCCGTGCTCAGTTGTCACTGCATCGGTATGCCGGTGCCCAAACGAAAAAAAGGCGCCTCCTCCAGCGGCAGTTTCCTGCCCACTTCGGTGGTGCTGCCGATACCCCTCGGCCCGCCGGTTCTGGTGGGCGGCCCTCCAATCCCGTCGCTCAGCCTGCTCATGGGCAAGCTGTTCGACAAGATCATGGACAAAATCAAGAACTCCGCTTTTATGAAAGCGGTTTCTCAAGCAATCCACAACACGGCGGGCAAACTGATGGCCGCACTTGGGATCGCTCCCGGTTCTTTTATTGCCAATTTGGTGCACAGCCAAATCTGCGACGTGACCGGCCACCCCGTGGATATCGCCACGGGCAAAGTATTTACCGAAATTCAGGACTTCAAAATCACAGGCCCGATCCCGCTGGAATGGAAACGGAAATGGTTTTCCACCTCGGTGTACCGGGGGCCTTTCGGGCACGGCTGGCACTGGAATTACGACATTGCCTTAGCCGTGGATCCCAAAGAAACCGCCATTGTGGTGCGTATGGAAGACGGGCGGCCCGCGATATTCCCGCCCCTGCTGGTCGGCGGATCGGAGACCAACCCCTTCGAAAACCTGACCCTGACACGCGACGAGAACGGCTATACCATGCGCGACAAACAGGGGCTGCACTACCGCTTCGAAAAAACCCACAAAACTGCCGAGGCCAATATTTACCCACTGGCAAACGTAAAAAACGCAGCCGGTCACCAAATTGCGTTTGCATACAACCAATCGGGGCACCTCGCCAAAATAACCGATAGCGCCGGCCGGGTTTTCAAGGTGCAGTGCAATACCCAGGGCTTCGTCACCAGCGTGGAAGCGCCGCATCCCGACCGGGCAGGCGAATTTTTCACTATTGCTGCATACAAATACGATCAGGCCGGCAACCTCATCGAAGCGCTCGACGCGCTGCAAGCACCGTTCAGGTACGAATACAGGAATCATCTGCTGGTTCGGGAAACCAACCGGAACAAACTCAATTTTTATTTTCAGTACGACGGCGAAGACTCCAAAGCCCGCTGCATCCGAACCTGGGGCGACGAGGGCATCTACGACCACAAACTCACCTACAACCTCAAGGAAAAATGGACGATCGTAGAAAACTCGCTCGGCCATAAATCCACCTATTTCTGGAACGACAAGGGCGTGGTGTGGAAAGTCGTGAACCCGCTCGGCCATACGCGCTACAAGCAGTATACGATCCACAACAAACTGGCCGCCGAAGTGGACGAACTGGGGCAAACCACCACCTACCAGTACGACAACGCCGGCAACCGCATCGGCACTATTTTCCCCGACGGCTCTTCCATCAGCCTGCAATACGCCGACGGGCTGCTTGTGGCGGCCACCGACCAAATGGGCGGTGGCTGGAAATGGGAATACAACGAGCAGCGGCAGTTGATAACCAAGGCGGACCCGCTGGGCAGGCTCACCGGCTACGCGTACCGGGATGGTTTATTGGAAAAAATTCACGGACCTAAACGGCGCGGAAAAGTTACTGCCCTAGGAGGCCACAATAAACCGGGGGCCCTTGACCACGGCGACCGCCACGTCCACCGGCTGGGAACAGGAGGGGCTGGGGG
>Ga0154020_10011300_pt1 | contig 10179 bp, 7 predicted proteins | sample Klosneuvirus_201_FD_109709 | JGI IMG/M metagenome (GOLD analysis project Ga0154020, IMG submission 109709) | Active sludge microbial communities from wastewater, Klosterneuburg, Austria - Klosneuvirus_20160825_MG | ecosystem: Engineered > WWTP > Aerobic digester > Activated sludge | place... | reverse complement strand
TGGCCCTGGAGCTGGAGTTCGTGCCCTGGGCGCGCGCGCAGCTGCACGCCCAGCACGGCCTGTCCGACGGCTTCTTCGCCGCCTCGCAGTCGGCGGCGCGCGACGCCTACGCGCGCTGGAGCGTGAGCATCGCGCCGCAGCAGTGGCGCTGGTACACGCTGACCCAGAGCGTGCTGCAGCCGGGCGATCCGCTCTTCAAGTCGCGGGCCCGCGTCAGCAGCTTCGTCGGCGCCAATATGCAGAGCTGGTTGAAGGAGCAGGGCTACGACGCGCAAGTGCCGCCGCTGCAGTCCGAGCACCTGCTGCAGATGCTGCTGCTGCGGCGCGTCGACGGCGTCCTGGCCAATCATCTGGTGATGACGCGCCTGCTCGAGCGGCACCCGCGCGGCCACGAGGTGCGCTCGACGCTGGCGCTGGACAAACCGCTGGGCGTCTACCTGACCCAGCGCTTCCTGGCTCGTCAGGCTGCGGACTTCATGGACCGCTTCGACGCCGCGCTGAGGCGCTGCACACCCCAGGAAGCGTCGGGCAAGCCCGAGCCTTGAGTATGTCGGCGCTGCCGGCGCCGCGCTTTTCTGGTCTCCAATAGCGAGGCATCCAGGAGACCGAGGGAAGAGCATGGGCGAAGACGTCGCCGTCGCCGAGGGTTTTGCCATGGCCTGTGGCGCCTTGATGGCCGGCATCGCCGGCCTGCTGTGGCGCCACCATGCCATGCGCCCTGCCTGGGGGCTTCGATGGCTGGCCGCAGCCATGGCCCTGGCGGCGCTGACCAACCTGCTGGCGCCCATGCTCGTCACCGGGGCCTGGCGCGCCGGGCTGATCGATCCCAGGCCCGGCCTTGCCGGGCTGCTTGCCCTGACGCTCGGCTTCGGCAGCCTGGCCGCGCTGGTGGTGGGCATGCGGCACTATGTGCTGCGGGCACCGCCGCGACCATGGCGGCTGTTTCTCGTGCTGTGGCTCTCGGCCCAGATCGTGGTGCTGGCCGCTGCCCGGATGCTGGGCTTGCGCTACGGCGGCGATCTGGTTGCGGCGGGTCTGTTTCTCTACGGCGCCGCGCTGAGCGTGGCGGCCGTCCGTCGGGAGCCGGGCGTCGGCCATGGTTTGCTGGCGCTGAGCTTGTCGGTCCATCCCCTGAGCTTGCTGGTGCTGCTGGCCGTGGGGCTGGACATGCGCGCCGCGCGCTACCTGGCCGCCCTGCCTTACGCCATGGTCGGTCTGGTGCTGCTGTCGGCCAGCCTGGTGCGGATTCGCAGCGAGCTGGTGCGCGAACTGCAGGCCCGGGGCGAGGCCGAGGCCAGCAACCGCGACACCCAGGCGGCCTTGCAGCGCAGCCGCGCCGTCCAGCAGGCCCTGCTGCAGCAGGCGCCGATTCCGATGGCCTTCACGCCGGTCGCGGATGGACGGGTGCCCCACTCCTACTGGAACCAGGCCTGGTACCGCAGCTTCGGTTACGCCAGCGGCTCCAAGGAGGGGGTGGGGGGGGACGAGTTCGATTTCTACGTCGAGCCGCAGGCCGGCGCCGGCTATATGCGCCGGATGCTGGAACAGGGACGCGCCGGGCCGTTCGAGGTCCGCCTGCGCCACGCCTCGGGCGCGGAGATGCATTGCGTGATGCAGGGCAGCGTGATCGAGTCCGACGATGGCCCCTTCGTGGTGAGCACCTTCATCGATGTCACCCGGCAACGCGCCAACGAGCTGCGCCTGCGCGAGTTCGAGACCATGGTGCAGAGCGCGGACGACGGCATCTTCTTCCTCGACCAGGGCCTCATCACGGCCGTCAACGTCGCCGTGGAGCGCATCTTCGGCAGCGCGGCCCAGGATCTGGTGGGGCGCAGCCCGCTGGACTGGTCGCCCGCCACCCAGCCCGATGGGCGGGGGTCGGCGCTGGCGGCCCGCGAGCTCATCGCCGCGGCGCTGCGCGGGGAGCCGCAGCGCTTCCACTGGCGCCACTGCCGTGCCGACGGCCAGCCGTTCACGGCGCAGGTGGCGCTGACGCATGTCGAAGGGGTTCCCGGGCGTCTGGTGGCCGTGCTGCGCGACGTCACCGAGGACCGCGACAGGACCCTGGCCCTGGCGCGCAGCGAGGCGCGTTTCAAGTCCACCATCGCCGTCTCCAACACCGGCGCCTGGGAGTTCCAGGCCGCCGATCAACGCCTCTGGTGCAGCCCGGAGTACTTCACCATGCTGGGGCTCGATCCGGCCGCCTACCCCGCGGACGGTCGCGCCACCCTGCAGGCCGGCTGGGTCGAGCTGCTGCACCCGGACGATGTGCAACCCTGCCTGCGCCGCTTCACCAACTACCTGCAGGCCGGCTCGGCCGGTCTGTACGAGAGCCAGTTCCGCATGCGCCATGCCGACGGCCACTGGGTGTGGATCTGGTCGCGTGGACAGACGCTGCGCAATGCCGACGGCAGTCTGGGCGATGTGACGGTGGGCACCCACATCAACATCACCGAGCAAAAGCTGGCCGAGGTCGAATTGCGCAAAGCCCGGCAGATGGCCGAGGTGATCGCCCGTGCGCAGCTGCAGTTCATCGTGCAGAAGGACCGGCGCAAGTCCTTCGACGGCCTGCTGGCCGACATCCTGGCGCTGGCCGACAGCGAGTACGGCCTGATCGGCGAGGTGCTGCGCGACGCCGAGGGCCTCCCCTACCTGAAGACCTTCGCCATCACCAACATCGCCTGGAACGAGGCGACACGGGCCGCCTACGAGGCCGATGCCCCCAAGGGCATGGAATTCAGAAATCCGCGATCCCTGTTCGGCGCGGTGATGGCGACGGGGCAGCCGGTGATCGCCAACGACCCGGCGCACGACGCCCGCCGCGCCGGTCTGCCCGAGGGGCATCCGGCGCTCGACGCCTTCCTCGGGGTGCCGGTGTTCCATGGCGGGGAGATGGTGGCCCTGGTCGGACTGTCCAACCGGCCCGGCGGCTACGACGAGGGCGTCATCGACTTCCTGCGCCCGCTGACCGCCACCATCGGGCAACTGGTCGTCGCGCACCGCAATCAGATCCGCCAGCAGGAAACGGAGTTGCGGCTCGAGACCATCAGCAACAACCTGCCCAACAGCATGGTCTACCAGATTGACTGCGGGGAGGACGGCGGCACGCGGCGTTTCAGCTACCTGAGCGCCGGTGTCGAACATCTGCACGGTCTGGCACGTGGCGATGTGCTGCGCGACGCCAAGCTGATCTATGCGCAGATCCACCCCGAGGACCTGAAGCAGCTGGCGGCCAAGGAGGCCGAGTGCCTGCAGGGCCTGTCGGAGTTCAGTACCGAGTACCGCGGCCGAGGACCGGACGGTGAGGAGCGCTGGTTCTATCTGTGCTCGACCCCCAGCCGCAATGCCGAGCACCACATCATCTGGGACGGCATCGAGCTGGACATCACCGAGCGCAAGCGCGCCGAGGCCGAGCTGGCGCTGAGCCGCGCACAGCTGATGGCCAACCTGGACAACACGCCGACGGTGGCGGTGCAGTGGTTCGATCGCGACGGGCGGGTGCTTTACTGGAACCCGGCTTCCGAGGCCCTCTACGGTGTTGCGGCGGCGGACGTGCTGGGGCGGATACCGCTCGGCGCCCTGTACGCCGACGAACTCGAACTGCAGGGCCTGCTCGACGTCATCCGCACGATCGAGGCCAGCGGCAAGGCCTACGGCCCCTACGAGGTGGACATCACGCGGCAGGATGGACGCATCGTCTCGGTGCTCGCAACCACCTTCCCCATCCCGATGGGCGAAGGCCGCACGGCCTTCGTCTGCATGGACGTCGACATCACGGCGCGCAAGCAGGCCGAGCGCGATCTGCAGGAACTCAACCAGTCGCTGGAGTCGCGCGTCGAGGCGCGCACCCGGGAGCTGAGTCAGGCGCTGAACGACCTCAACCGCACCCAGCAGGACCTCATCCAGTCCGAGAAACTGGCCGCGCTCGGCGCCCTGGTGGCCGGCGTGGCGCACGAACTGAACACGCCGATCGGCAATGCGGTGACGGTGGCCAGCACCCTGGTCGACGTCGAGGCCAGGATGCGCGAGACGATCGGCACCGGGCTGACCCGAGCGGCGCTCAACGGGTTCCTGGACACCGTGCGCGAGTCCGGCGCCATGCTGTCCCGCAATCTGACGCGTGCGGTGGATCTGGTCAGCAGCTTCAAGCAGGTGGCGGTGGACCAGAACAACCACCAGCGGCGCGGCTTCGACCTGCAGGAGATGCTGTCGGAAGTGCAGATCGTGATGGCCCCCAGCCTGCGCAAGGCCCATGTCGCCCTCGTGGTCGAGCTGCGCGACAACGTCGAGATGGACAGCTTCCCCGGCGCCCTGACCCAGTTGCTGATGATCCTCATCAACAACGCCATCATCCATGCCTTCGAGGGCCGGCGGGGCGGCACGGTGACCCTTACCGCCAGCGCGGCCGGACCGGACCGGGCGCGCATCGTCGTCAGCGACGATGGGGTGGGTATCGCGCCAGGCAGCCTGGGGCGCATCTTCGAGCCCTTCTTCACGACCAAGCTGGGCAAGGGGGGCTCGGGGCTGGGCCTGCACATCGCCTACAACGTGGTGACCGGCACCCTGGGCGGCAGGATCAGCGCGCAGAGCGCGCCGGGCCAGGGCACTCGCATGGTGGTCGAGCTGCCGCGCAGCGCGCCGGATTCGCGCGCCTGACGTTCGTCACCGCGGCGCCGGCCCGGCGACCCCGGGGCTCTTAAGGTGAACGGGCTTTGCCCGGCACCTTAACCCCCGCCGGGGGCGGGCCGGGCTGGCCCGGACCTGGGGGTGCTCAGAAGAAGTCCACGCTGCCGCCGGCCTCTTGCGGCGCCAGCCGGCCCTCGCTGACCAGGCGCTCGAAGTGGCACACGCGGTTGCGACCGCCTTCCTTGGCGGCGTAGACGGCGCGGTCGGCGCGCTCCAGCGCGCTGTGCGGGGTGTCGTCGGGTTTGAGCGCGGTGTAGCCGATGCTCACGCTCATCTGGCCGACCTGCGGGAACTCATGGGTCGCCACCCGCTCGCGGAAGCGCTCCAGCACGCGCAAGCTGTCCTCGGCATCGGCACCACGCAGCAGCAGTACGAATTCCTCGCCACCGAAGCGGAACACCTTGTCGCTGAATCGGAAGGACTGGCGCAGCAGGCGCCCCACCAGCAGCAGCACCTCGTCGCCCACCAGGTGGCCGAACAGGTCGTTGACGCGCTTGAAGTGATCGAGGTCGAACACCGCCAGCCAGCTGCTCGGCGCGCTCTCGTCGGCCGGCACGGCCACCGTGTCCAGCGCGCGGTCGAAGTGCTCGTCGAAGGGCTTGCGGTTGTAGAGCCCGGTGAGCAGGTCGCGCTCGTTGTCGTGCACCAGGCAGCGGAAGTTGGCGTAGAAGCGCAGCAGGCTTCCGACCAAACGCAGCTGCGCCGCGCTCAGCGTGGCCTCGGTCTCCAGCAGCAGCACGCCCATCATGCCGGGGTCGTCGAACAGCGCGAAGGCCGAAGCGGTCCCGCCTTGCTCCAACGGGGCGCTGCACAGGCGCTGCTCATCGGCGCAGCGCGCCAGCAGCGGGCGCTCGGCGCGCAGCGGCAGCTCGTCCATGCGCAGGGTCAGCGCGTCGGAGTTGGGCAGGGTCTCGCCGGGGGTCTGGCTGGCGCGCAGGTACCAACGCGTGTCCTCGCCGTCGCTGACCGTGGCGTACACGCAGACGCGGCGTGGCGCCAGGGTTTCGCACAGCAGGCCGACCAGCGACAGGTCGAGCTGCTCCAGGTCCCGGACCCCGGTGACGTCGGCAAGTTGATCGACCCACTGGCGCATCAGCGCAATGTAGCGTCGTCGGCTTCGCGGAAGTCGGGGTTGAGCCGTTCGGTCAGCAGGTGATCGCACCAGGCGCCGTCGATGCACAGGTAGTCGCGCGCCAGCCCGATCTCGCGAAAGCCCAGGCGCTGCAGCACCTGGCCGCTGCGCAGGTTCTCGGGCCGGTAGGCGGCCTGCAGGCGGTGCAGATTGATGCCGCCGGGCTCGAACAGCTCGGCGACGACGGCCTGCAGCGCCTCGTGCATCAACCCTCGGCCTTGCTGCGCGGCGTCCAGCGCGTAGCCCAGCGTGGCGCTGTGGTGGAAGCCGCGCACCACCTGGCTGACGCTGACCGAGCCCAGCACCTGGAAGCCATCCGGGCTGAGCAGCCAGCGCCAGGCGCTGCCCTCGGCGGCGCTAGCGGCGGCCTGCGACAGCCACTCGACCTGGCGTGAGGCGTCGGTCAGCCCCGGCCGGCGCGGCTCCCAGCGCGCCAGGTGGGCGGCGTTGCGGGCGAAGAACTCGGCGGTGGCAACGGCCCAGGCCGGGTGCGCCGGCAGCAGATGCAGGCGCGCCGTGCGCAGCCGCTTCATGCCGACTGAAGTGCCGACTGAAGCGCCGACTGCAGCGCCGCCACGCGCTGGCGCAGGCCTTCGAGCCCGAGCTGTTGCGCCACATCGGCTGCGATGGGCTCGCCGACGCTGACCTCGACGCGGCTCAGCAGGCCGCGGCGGAAGGGGCTGCGCATCGCCGCCCCGTCGATGCGGCTGAAGAAGGAACCCCAGAGATTGCCCAAGGCCATCGGCACCACCGGCACCGGGTCGGTCTCCAGGATCTTCAGCACGCCGCCCTTGAAGGCCTGCAGGCTGCCGTCGCGCGTGATGCCGCCCTCGGGGAAGATGGCCAGCATCTCGCCCTCGCGCAGCACCTGCGAGGCGGCGGCGAAGGCGCGCTCGTAGGTGGCCGGATCTTCCTTTTGCGGCGCAATGGGGATGGCCTTGGCCAGCCGGAACATCCAGCCCAGCACCGGCGTGGCGAAGATGCGGTGGTCCATCACGAAGCGCACCGGGCGCGGGCTGACGGCCATCAGCAGCATGGCGTCGATGAAGCTGACGTGGTTGCAGATCAGCAGAGCCGCGCCCTCGGTGGGGATGCGGTCCGTGCCCTGCAGCTTGAGCCGGTAGACGGTGTGCGAGAGCACGAAGGCGACGAAGCGCAGCAGGTACTCGGGCACCAGCAGGAAGATGTAGAGCCCCACCAGCGCATTGGCCAGCCCGAGCAGGCCGAACAACTCCGGGATGCTGAAGCCGCTCTTGAGCAGCAGGCCGGCGATGACGCTGGCCGCCACCATGAAGAGCGCGTTGAGGATGTTGTTGGCGGCAATGATGCGGGCGCGGTGCGTGGGCTGCGCGCGCAGCTGGATCAGCGCGTACATCGGTACGCTGTAGAGACCGGCGCTGAGCGCCAGCAGGCCCAGGTCGACCAGCACCCGTGCATGCCCGGGAGCCTGCACGAAGGCCGCCAGGCCAAGCGCCGCGCCGGCATGCGCCGGCAGCGCGCTGCCGGCCAGGTAGAGGTCGATGGCGAACACCGTCATGCCCAGCGCGCCCAGCGGCACCAGGCCGATCTCGACCATGCGGCGCGACAGCATCTCGCACAGCAGCGAGCCGATGGCGATGCCCACCGAGAACACCACCAGCAGCAGGGTGGCGACCTGCTCGTCGCCGTGCAGCACCTCCTTGGCGAAGGACGGGAAGTTGCCCAGGAAGACCGCGCCGACGAACCACATCCACGAAATGCCCAGCAGCGAGCGGAACACCGCGATGCCCTGATGCGCCAACTTCAGGTTGCGCCAGGTCTCGGTGACGGGGTTCCAGTTGATGGCCAGCTGCGGATCGCTGGCGGGGGTGGGGGGCAGCTGCCACGCCGCCACCAGGCCGGCGCAGGCCAGCGCCAGGCAACCCCAGGCGACGTACTGCGCGCCGACCTCGGGCATCGAGATCAGCAGCCCGCCCAGGATGTTGCCCACCAGGATGGCCACGAAGGTGCCCATCTCCACCATGCCGTTGCCGCCGGTCAGCTCGTCGGGGCGCAGATGCTGCGGCATGTAGGCGTACTTGACCGGCCCGAACAGGGTGCTGTGCAGGCCGAGCAGGAAGATGCAGGCCAGCAGGGTCGGCACATGCTTCTGGTACAGGCCCCAGGCGCCGACCAGCATCAGGCCCAGCTCGAAGACCTTGATGGCGCGCATCAGCAGGCGCTTGTCGAGCTTGTCGGCCAGCTGCCCCGAGGTGGCGCTGAACAGCACGAAGGGCAGGATGAAGATGGCGCCGATCACCAGTCCCGCCAGCGCCGGCGGCAGCCAGGCGATGCTGAGCTGGTAGGTCACCATCACGGTGAACGGACCCTTGAACAGGTTGTCGTTGGCGGCGCCGAAGAACTGCGTCCAGAAGAAGGGCGCGAAGCGGCGCTGCGTCAGCAGCGCGAACTGGCTGGGATGGTGTGAGGCGCTCATGGGGTGCGCAGGCTATCAGCGAACGATGCGCTCGCCATCCGCAAGACCGCTGCCCTGCAGCCAGGCAAACACCGAGTCGGCGCTGACGGTGGCGATGCGGTCGGCGAAGCGCTGGCTGCTCGGGTGGTCGTCGAAGGCGACGTTGGCGCGCGTCATGCGGGCGCCCAGGCGTTTGAAGGCGTCGATGCGCAGCACCGTGGGCTGGTAGCCCTTGAGGCGCAGCCAGGCCTGGGCGCGCGGGCGGTCGCTGGCGGCCGGCTCGGCGGCGCCGGCCAGGGTCTCGATCAGCCACTGGTTGCTCTGCTGGTAGGCCGTAGCCCAGGGGTAGGCCAGCAGGTTGTAGCGCCGCTGGTGCCAGTGCGCGGCGCGCGCGTTGTCGCGCAACAGCGGCAGCAGCTGCTGCTGCAGCTCGGGGCTCGGCACCGCGTAGGCGGCCTCGTAGCGGTGCGGGTCGTCCAGGAAGAACTCGGCCAGGCCCTGGCGGTACAGCGCCGCGTGGTCGCTGCCGCAATGGTTGAGCTTGTGCAGCACGCGCCAGCTGCCGACCGCGCCCGGCGTCGCCGCGTCGGGCGGCGCCTCGCGGTAGGCGAAGGCCAGATGCGACCAGCGCAGGCCCCACTGGGACAGGTCCTGGCCGGCGCGCGCCAGCACCACCACCTGGGCGCCGCTGGCGTCGAGCGCGCGGGCCGTGCGTTCGGCCAGGCCCAGACCCTGCACGACCGCCTGCACGCCGGCGACCGGTGTCTCGCAGGGGCGACCGGCGCGCACGGCCGGCGCCGTCAGCGCCATCAGTGCCAGCACCCACACCCACCGGCGCAGCGCTCTCATGGCGTGATCCTCTCGTGGTGGGTGAGCGCCCGGCCGATGGCGTTGGGCACGAAGCAGAGGGCCTGGCCGGCGGCGGACAGCACCAGGCCGGCGCCGACCGCCGACACCGTGACCGCGGTTCCCACGCCGAGCAGGGTCGACTGCGCGAGCTGGCCGCCGAAGCGCAGGCTGACGCGCACGCCGTCGCTGGCGCGCTCCAGCACCCAGACGGTGCCGGTGGCGCTGGCCTCGACCGCCACCACGCTGAGCGTGACCCCGGCCGACAGCAGCGCCACCGGTGCCACCACCGAGACGGCGACCGGCAGCAGCGACAGCGCGCTGGCCTCGGACAGGTCGGACTGAGCCTGCGTCGGCAGGCTCAGGCAGAGCGCCAGCAGCGCGGAGATCAGACAGGTCTTCACAGGGTCCTCGCTTCCTGCGCGTCGCGCAGGGTCTTGGCCAGCGTGAAGGCGCTGGACATCAGGAACAGCCAGCCCACCAGCAGGAAGGCGGCGTGGCTGGGCGCGATGCTGAGCACCGTCAGGCCCCAGCCGGTCAGGCCCACGGCGGCGGCAAAACCGCCCCAGGCCACCAGGCGCCAGCCGGGTGCCTCGGGCAGGCCGGCGTGGCGGTCGCGGATCGACTTGGCCAGCACGAACACCGCGCACAGGCAGAACAGATAGGCCATCACCATGAAGGCGCGTTCCATGGGGCCGACCGGCAGCCAGGCCAGCCCGCTGCCGCAGAGCAAGACGGCGATGCCGAAGGAGATCCAGACCTGGGCCTGCCAGGCCTTGGTGTCGCGAGGTGTCAGGGGGTTCATGGCGCGTTGCCGAGTGAAGGTGAGGGCATGGTCGGCGCGCCCTGCGGGGCCCGGCCAGCGCGCCCGGCGCTGTGGCGGGTGCCGGCACCGCCGGTATCGCGGCTTGCGACCTGCCGAGGCGAGACAGAAAAATACGGCTCACCGAGGTGAGCCGCAATGAAAACGGCCCAGCGAAGTGGGCCGAAATGAAAACGGCCCACCGAAGTGGGCCGTCGATCCCCCAAGAATGGGGTGCGTTACGAGGCGTTGTCGCCGCGCTTGGCGACCACCACCACG
>Ga0154020_10011299_pt1 | contig 10180 bp, 7 predicted proteins | sample Klosneuvirus_201_FD_109709 | JGI IMG/M metagenome (GOLD analysis project Ga0154020, IMG submission 109709) | Active sludge microbial communities from wastewater, Klosterneuburg, Austria - Klosneuvirus_20160825_MG | ecosystem: Engineered > WWTP > Aerobic digester > Activated sludge | place... | reverse complement strand
AACCTCCAACCGACGCCGCTGACCGCCACCGACGTCCGTGCCCGGCCGGTGGCCTTGTACTTGTCGCCCACCAATGGTCTGCCGCCCGGCCAAACCGCCGTGCTGCTGGAGAATGCGGAATTAGGCGATGCCTTGCCGGTGGCACTCGGAGAAATTGCCGACCTGGATGACCGCAAATTTTCCGCCGAGGTCGGGGAAATGGGAATGTGGAAACCCTACAATTTTATTCTGCGGCACGGTTTCGGGATTTATTTTTTGGAGCGCTACGATCCGCACCGGCTGCCGGTCCTGTTTGTCTATGGGATTTCGGGGTCGCCTCAGGACTGGCGCGCGGCAATGGAAAAGTTGGACCGACGTAGGTATCAGGCATGGTTTGCGTATTATCCGAGCGGTATCCGGCTGGACAAGGCGGCTAACGGGCTGGCGGCGGCGGTGCTGCACCTGAGACAGCGATACGGTTTCGAACGGATGGCCGTGGTGGCGCACAGCATGGGTGGCCTGGTTTCGCGGGGAGCCATTCAGCGGGCGGTGAAACAAACGGGGACCAATTTCATTTGTGAGTTTTTCACGGTTTCGACGCCGTGGGGCGGCGCTGCGGCGGCCGAAAGCGCGGTCAAGCATCTCAAGTATCCCGTGCCATCCTGGCGGGACATGGCGCCGGGCAGCGAATACCTTCGGGAGATACTGTCCCACCCACTGCCGTCCGGAACGCGGCATGATCTCATGTTCAGTTTTCGCCATTCCAACCGCATTGGCCTGCCGCCCGAGAACGATGGCGTTGTTGGGGTAGCTAGCGAGCTCTATGAACCTGTCCAGGCGCAGGCTGCCACGGTCTTTGGCCTGCCCCTCGGCCACATGGAAATTCCCAATTCACCCATCACGCTGCAACGACTTGAACAATTCTTGGCGCGCTGACCATGCCGCGAGCTGCGCCTGGCAAGGTGCCGCGAGTTCCGGCTTGTTCTTCGTTGCCGAACTAGGCTCAATGACGGAGTCAAATATCTGCCGCCAAATTTTTTTGCGCCATGTCGGAGAACACCACTGAAAGATCCTCCAAACGCATCCTCGAACCTATCGAGCGCGTTTCGGAGGTGCTTTTCGGGTTGATCATGGTGCTCGGCTTCACCGGCTCGATGAGCGCCGCGCAAGCGGGTCGCGGGGAGATTCGCACGATGTTGTTCGGCGCCATCGGCTGCAACCTGGCGTGGGGCTTGATTGACGGCATCATGTATCTCATGGCCTGCCTGAGTGAGAAGGGACAAGAACTGCGGACCTTGCGGGCCGTCCGCCGGGCGACCGATCCGCAGCAGGGTCAGCGTGTCCTGGTCGACGCGTTGCCGGCAGGGGTGGCGTCGGTCCTGCAGCCGGCAGAGCTGGAACGCATGCGGCAACATCTGACCAAACTGCCCGAGCCCCCGCGTCATCCGCGCCTCCGCAAGGATGACTGGCGGGGCGCCGTCGGCGTGTTCCTGTTGGTCTTCCTGTCCACGTTTCCGGTGGTGCTGCCGTTCATTTTCATGTCGGACACCATGGGGGCGCTCCGGCTCTCGAACCTGATCGCCATCGGGTTGCTGTTCATTACCGGTTACTTTTTCGGGCGTTGCGCGGAACTGCGCCCATGGCGGACGGGTGTGGTCATGGTGCTGGTTGGCTTGGCCATGGTCGGGATCACGATTGCTCTTGGAGGATGAGCCGGAAACGCGCATTTGGCATCATCGCGACGGTTCTCCTCTTGGCGGTTTCACCCGGACGCGCCCAAGTCGTGACCCACGAGCTTGCCACCGCTACGGCCGACGCCGCGCCGACCGCCCTTTCGGAAACGAATGGGCAAGTCTGGGCGTTCTCCCTCCCCATCACATTCAGTTTTATCCCGGACACGCGTGATTATGGGCAGCCCACGCTGACCGCCGACCACGACTGGCTGCATCTGGAGGCGCGTTACAATTATGAAGCCCTCGAAACCGGTTCGATCTGGGTTGGTTACAATTTCAGCTTCGGCGACAAGCTGTCGTTGGATTTCACCCCGATGCTGGGGGGGGTGTTTGGCGAGATGACCGGCATCGCGCCCGGCTACGAGTTTACGCTCAGTTATTGGAAGCTGGTACTTTACAGCGAAGGCGAATATGTGTTCGACACCGGCAATTCGTCCGGCAATTTCTTCTATACTTGGTCCGAACTGAGCCTGGCGCCGGTGGACTGGTTCCGCTTCGGGCTGGTGGTCCAGCGGACGAAGGTCTACCAGAACGAGTTGGATATTCAGCGGGGTTTTCTGGTCGGCTGCACCTACAAGCAATGGGATTTCACCACCTACCTCTTGAATCCCGACCAGGATAAGCCGACGGTGGTGTTGGCGTTGGTTCTTAATTTTTAGGCAAACTGCCATGACTTTGTTCGCTGTTTTCATCACTCTGGTTTTCTTTTACAGTCTGGTTTCTGGTCCTATCGAACGGACCATCGTCACGGCGCCAATGGTGTTCACCGCTGCGGGCATCGGGTGCTATTGGGTCATGGCGGAGTTCCAACTCCAGGAGGGCAGCCAGGAGATATTTCTGCGGCTCGCTGAGATCGGGTTGGTGCTGCTGCTCTTCACTGATGCGAGCCGCACCGACCTTCAAGTGTTGCGGAACATTCGCAACCTGCCGGTCCGCTTGCTAAGCACCGGAATGCTCCTAACCCTGCTCCTCGGTACCTTTGCCGCGCTGGTCGTTTTTCGCCATTTGTCCCTTTGGGAAGCCGGGATTCTGGCGGCCATTCTCGCGCCGACGGACGCCGGCCTCGGCCAGGTCATCGTGAACAGCCAGCTTGTGCCGATGAAAATCCGCCAGGCGCTCAATGTGGAAGCCGGCCTCAATGATGGCTTGTCCGTTCCGTTTCTGCTTTTCTTCATCGCCCTGGCGGGGACGGGTGCGGAAACTCAGAGCGCGAGACTGGGGCAATACATCCTGGAGCAACTGGGTTTCGGGACCCTGGCCGGGATCGGGATTGGCCTGATCGGCGGCTGGCTGCTGGGTTTCGCCCATCGCAAGAAATTGGTGACGGAATCCTGGACGCAACTGGGCGTAGTCGCGGTGCCGCTCCTGTGTTTGCTGACTTCGCAAGCCGTGGGCGCGAGCATGTTCATCGCAGCGTTCGTGGCCGGCCTGGCGGTGCAGGTGGGTTTCAAGCCCGCCGGCCAACACAGCGTCGACTTCGCCGAAGAGTGGGGGCAACTCATCAATCTTTCCGTGTTCTTCCTGTTCGGGCTGTTTGTCGGGCGGAACGGCCAAAATTTTACAGTGGCGCATGTGGTGTATGCCGTGCTCAGTCTGACGGTGGTGCGGATGTTGCCGGTGGCGGCGGCGCTGGTCGGCACGAGCTTGAGTCGGGCCACGGTGTTGTTCATGGGCTGGTTCGGGCCGCGTGGACTGGCGTCCATCGTGCTCGCGTTGGTTTATCTGGAGCAGGGCGCGCGGCATCCCGGGGAATCAACCATCCGGCTCGCTGTGATGGCGACCGTGTTGCTCAGCATTTTTGCCCATGGCCTGAGCGCGGCGCCGGGCATCACGCTTTATGCCGCGAAGATCGCCGCCTTGCATCCCGAAGCGCCAGAGCGCCAGGCCCCCGAGCCAAGCCGCGGTGAACCGTAGGGTGAAACCACCGCGCGAACTTGCCCCTCATCCAGGTGACGCGAAACCCGTCCGATATGACCTATTGCGGGTCGCGTTGAGTTAAGGCAGCCATTGGATTTCCAACAGATTGGTCGGCAGGGGGCATGCGTGGTCGGACGTTCTGCCCGGTTGACTGTATCCGCGTCAAAAACCAAGCTGTAGCGAAATTCATAAATGCACCCGGTCACATTTCTCCAGGATCTTGCCGTCGTCATGCTTGTAGCCGGCTTGGTGACGGTGATCTTTCATCGTTTCAAACAGCCCGTCGTGCTGGGATACATCATCGCGGGCGTAATTATCGGGCCGCACACGCCGCCGTTCCCGCTCATCCACGACCAGGACACCATCAACACGCTGGCCGAGTTGGGGGTCATTCTCCTCATGTTTTCGCTCGGCCTGGAGTTCAGCCTGCGCAAACTCAGGCAGGTGGGCGCCCCGGCATTTATCGCCGCGCTGCTGGAAATCCTGCTGCTGTTCTGGGTCGGTTACGAAATTGGACAGTTGTTTGGCTGGACGCACATGGACAGCATTTTCCTCGGCGCCATGCTTGCCATGTCCTCCACCACCGTCATCATCAAAGTGCTGGGCGACTTGGGCAAAATGAAGGAGCGCTTTGCGCAACTCATTTTTGGCATTCTGATCATCGAGGACATTCTGGGCATTGCCATGATCGCGTTGCTGTCGGGCATTGCCATGACGGGCACCTTGAGTGTGGGCGATGTGGGGCTGACGCTGGGCAAGCTGGGGATATTTCTGACGGTGGTGCTGGTGCTTGGGCTGCTCACGGTGCCGCGGCTGATCAGCTACGTGGCGCGGTTCAAGAGCAACGAAATGCTGATCATCACCCTGCTGGGATTATGTTTCGGCGTTTCGTTGCTGGCGCTGAAACTGGGCTACAGCGTCGCGCTGGGCGCGTTCATCATCGGTGCGGTTATTGCGGAGGCGCGGGAAATTCACCGGATCGAAACCCTCATTGAACCAGTGCGCGACATGTTCAGCGCCATTTTCTTTGTAGCAATCGGGCTGCTGATTGATCCGAAAATGCTGCTTAGCTACTGGCAGCCCGTGTTGGTCATCACGTTGGCGGTGGTTGCGGGCAAGGTCTTGGCCTGTTCGTTTGGCACGTTCCTGGGGGGCAACGACACGCGCACCTCGCTGCGCGTCGGAATGGGGTTGGCGCAGATTGGCGAGTTCTCCTTCATCATTGCTTCGCTCGGGGTGACCCTCAAAGTGACCAGTGGTTTCCTGTACCCGATTGCGGTCGCGGTTTCTGTCATCACCACCTTGCTGACGCCGTATTTGATCCGGAGCGCGGAAGGCATGGTCAATCATTTTGATCGGCTGGCACCCAAGCCGGTGGTCAACAGCTTGGAGCTCTATACGCGCTGGGTTGGCCAGTTGGGCAGCCAGCGCCCAACCAACCTCACGAGTGCCTGGGTGCGCCGCTGGAGCGGTCAGATGGCGTTGAACGTCGTTTTGATTGCTGCTGTGTTCATTGCGGCGGCTTTCGCGGAAAGGCATCCGCCCGGGCAGTTGGCCAGTTTGGGTCTGGGCGAAGACTGGCTTAAAGCGGTGCTCTGGCTGGCGGCCATGATTATTTCGCTGCCGATGTTGATTGCCACGTTCCGGAAGCTTCAGGCCCTTGGCTTGTTGGTCGCCGAGGCGAAAGTCACCGAAGCCGCCGCCGGGGAACGCGTGGCCGCCATTCGCGCCGTGGTGGCGCAGGTGGTTCCGATTGCCGGCGCCGTGGCGTTGGGACTGTTCGTCCTCGGGCTCAGTTCCGCTCTCCTGCCTTCGTTCAAAGTGTTCATGGTGCTGCTCGCCATCGTGGGCTTTATCACCTGGCTGCTCTGGCGTTCATTCATCAAGGTTTATTCGAAAGCGCAGTTGGCGTTGCAGGAAACGCTGGCGGCGCCATCCACCCCGCGCCCGAACCAGGCTCCGGCGCTGCCCGCCTTGTTGCGCGAGGCGGATTTGGAGACCATTAGCCTTGCCGCCGATTCGCCGGCTGTGGGCAAACTCATTCGTGAACTCCAGCTTCGGACCCGTACCGGGGCGAGCATTGTCGGCTTCGAGCGCAACGGCATAAACCTGATCAATCCCGGTCCCGATGAAGAACTCCAGGCGGGCGACCAGGTGCTGCTGTTGGGAACGCGTTCGCAACTCGATGCGGCCAGGGCGGCTTTTATCAAGGAGCCGCCGCCGCGCTGGGAAAATGCGCCTGAATAGACTTTTATATGGTTCGACTTTGGAGTCGGCATTATTCACGATGCCAATCCGATCGCAATCCTAGCGCCGCCATGAAAATCCCACACCCACCGGACCCGTTGTCGCGCACGCGCGGTTGTGGGCTACCGGTGATGGCTGTCCTGGCGCCCTGGTTTTGCCAACGTCCCACCCTGAGAATCCAGCCGGAGGCGCGGGCATGAGCAAGCCGGATGTCCGCCCGCCAGCGACGTTCGGGCGCGAATGGCCGCTCGCTTTGGCTGTTATCACGTTGACGCTGGCCTTGCTGGGCAAAGGCTGGATCGCCACCGCCTTGGAACAACCCGCGCTGTTGCTCACGTTGCTCGCGATTATTTGCAGCGTGATTCTCGCGGCCGCGATCGCGATTGTGCGGCACGCGGATATCCTGGCGCACCGGTTGGGGGAGCCGGCGGGCACGTTGCTCCTCACCCTCGCAGTCACCGGGTTGGAGGTGGCGATGGTGGCGTTTGTGATGTCCACGGGCGTGGACAAGCCGGCGCTGGCGCGCGACACGATGTTTGCGGTGGTCATGCTGGTGCTCAACGGCTTTCTGGGCCTCGCTTTGCTCCTCGGCGGGCTTCGCCACCGCGAGCAGCAATACAATCTCCAGAGCGCGAACGCTTTCCTGGTGATGATCCTCCCGCTCACGGTGCTCGGTCTTGTCCTTCCAAGCTACACCCGCGCCACGCCGGGGGCGACGCTTTCGACATTTCAAATGGTGTTCCTCTCGATCATGTCCGTCGGCATCTACGCGGTCTTCCTGTTTGTCCAGAACCGGCGGCATCGCGCCTTCTTCATCGCGCCCGAGGAGGTGGCCGACGTGGTTGCGACGGAGTCCGGCGATCCCTCGGCGCGCTCGACGCTCTTCCACGCCGTGATGCTTGGGCTGTACGGTTTGCCGCTCGTCCTGCTGGCCAAGCAAATGGCCGCGCCGCTGGATGCCGTGGTGATCAAGCTCGGCGCGCCGCCCGCGCTCGGCGGATTTGTGATGGCGGTTCTCGTGCTCACCCCGGAGTCCATTGCGGCGATCCGGGCCGCACTGGCCGACCGGCTCCAACGTTCGGTCAACATCTTGCTCGGCTCGGTGCTTGCGTCCATCGGGTTGACCATCCCCCTGGTCATCGCCGTCGCGCTTGCCACCGGGCGAACGCTCGTGCTCGGTTTGGATGCTGTGGACACGATCATGCTCCTGCTCACGCTGGTCACGAGCCTGCTCACCTTTTCGCTGCCGCGCACGAACGTGCTGCTGGGCTGCGTGCATCTGCTGCTCTTCGGCGCGTATCTGATGTTGATGTTTGAGCGTTAGTCGCAAGGGGAGCCCGCCCTGAACCCGGCTCCGCTCCCGCTGTCGCACCGTTCCGCGACCGACGAATCGGATGCCGACGACACCGCCAACAATGGGGCGTGCCGCCTCAACCGCCCCCTTGCGCGCAGTGACGACTTGAATACAATTGCCCTTTCGCAATCCCAAAACTGAAAATAATTTAACCATGAAAATAAAAGCCATAAGCTCAGTCGCAATTGCGAGCGTCGTCGCGGCCACGCTCCTCGTCGGTTGCGACAAAAAGAGCGACGCTATTTCTCAAGCGGCTCAAGCGGACAAGAAAGCCGGCCTGGCTGTACCCGGCCTGGCGGAAACCAAATCCATTGCCGAGGAGGCTTTCATCTACGGCCTGCCGATCGTGATGAACTACGCAGTGATGCAGGAATTCTGTGTGGACAAGAACTCGGGGCAATACAAAGGGCCGTTCAATCACATCGCCAATGAGGCTCGCGTTTTCACCTACCAGGACACCGCCGTCGTCACGCCCAACAGCGACACGCCGTATTCGATGCTCTGGCTGGATCTGCGGGCGGAACCGATGGTGATCTCGGTGCCGGCGGTGGCAAAAGAACGCTATTACTCCGTGCAGTTGACCGACGGCAATGCCTATAATTATGGCTATATTGGCAGCCGGGCCACAGGCAGCAAAGCCGGTGACTACCTCGTGGCCGGCCCCGACTGGAAAGGCCAGCCGCCGGCGGGGATCAAGCAGGTCTTCCATTCGACGACCCCGTTTGCGCTTTCCATATTCCGCACCCAGCTTTTTAATGCCGAGGACATGCCGAATGTGGTGAAGGTGCAGGCCGGCTACCAGGCGCAGCCCCTCTCCGCGTTCCTGAAGCAACCCGCGCCGCCTGCGGCGCCGAAGCTTGATTTCCTGCCGGCCACGACCGCTGGGATCAAGGCGAACTTCTACGCATACCTAGACGCGGCCCTGCAGTTTGTGCCGTTGACATCGGAGAACCAGGCGATTCGCGCCCAGTTGGCAAGCATTGGCATCGGGCCGGGCAAAACGTTTGAGTTCAAGGAGCTTTCCCTGGAACACAAGGCCGCTGTCTTGCTCGGCATGAAAGCGGGCGACGACAAAGTGGACAAGTATCTGGCTAGCGGAATCAAAAACATCAATGGCTGGAAGGTCGGTTCGGTCTTTGGCGATGGGGCTTTCTACAACGGCGATTGGCTGAAGCGGGCCGCCGCCGCCAAGGGCGGCATCTACGGCAACGATGCCGTCGAGGCCATGTATCCGATGACCCGCGTGGACGCGACCGGTGAGCCACTCGATGGCAGCAAGCACAACTACACGCTCACCTTTCCCGCCGGCCAACTCCCGCCGGTCAATGCCTTCTGGTCGGTAACGATGTATGACGGCAAGACGCAGTTGCTCATCAAGAATCCGATCAACCGCTACCTCATCAACTCGCCGATGTTGCCGGGCATGAAGCCAAACGCCGATGGCTCGTTGACGCTCTACATCCAAAAAGACAATCCCGGTTCGGAAAAGGAAGCGAACTGGTTGCCGGCGCCGAATGATACGATCTATCTCGTCATGCGCCTCTACTGGCCGAGGATGGAAGCGCCTTCCATCCTGCCCGCTGGCGAAGGCACCTGGAAACCGCCGGGAGTCGTGCCGGCCAAATAAGCAGATTTGTGAACTGCGCTGGCCGGCGACCCCGAGCCCACCCGCGCATTCACCGGGGACTCCAACCCTTCTTCAGCCGCCAGCAATCAAAACATGAAGATCAGCCGCAAACAAAAAGCCACCATCACCGTCATCTCTTTGCTCAGCGCGCTGGCGCTCGCCCCGGCGCTGGCCCAGGACGTAACACAAAAGCTGGCCCCGGCGCAAACGCTCATCACCAACGTCCGCATCTTCGACGGCCAGAGCGACAGATTCTCGGCTCCGTCCCATGTTCTGGTGCGCGGCAACAAGATCGAAAGAATCGCCGCCCAACCGATTCCAACCGACCAACGCGGGGACACCGTGCTGATTGACGGCGGTGGCCGCACGCTGATGCCCGGCCTGATTGACGCCCACACGCACATCATGTTTGAAACGGTGCCGCAGATGACCTTGCTCACGGCTGACATCGGTTACATCAATGTTGCCGCGGTAAAGGCTGCCAACGAAATGATGTTGCGCGGTTTCACCAGCATCCGCGATTTGGGCGGACCGGTGTTTGGTTTGAAGCGCGGAATTGACACGGGCGTGGTTTCCGGCCCGCGCATTTGGCCGAGCGGCGTGTTTATTTCGCAGACAGGCGGGCATGGTGATTTCCGCTTGCCGACGGATTTCCCGGCGAAACCTGGTGACCACCCTTACGCGGAACGCATTGGGATCGCCGAGGTGCTGAAGATGGCGACGGCAGACAACGCCGAACTGCTCGCCCTGTCCGGCCTGCGCAGTCCCTACGCCGGAAAACTCGGCGTCGTCGCGGAAGACGCGCTCGCCGACCTGCTGCCGGTGGACGGCGACCCGATTGCGAACCTCAGGCTGATTGCAGATCCCGCCAAGGACTTCCTGTGGATCATGAAGGACGGGAAGATTTACAGGAACACCATCTAGTGAAAGCCGCTACCGCCCGAACGATTTCAGCGATAAAATCAACCCGAACCCACTCATGAAATACAGAATCAACTCCTCAACCTTGTTTCGTAATCTTGCGACCGGCGCAATGCTTGGCCTCCAACTGAACCTCTTCATTCTTCCGATCAGCCTGCGCGCGGCGAATGAGCCGGGGGTTGTGGATCGAACCAAGGCGGCCGTGAAGGATGCCACCACCACCGTCGAGGTCGCCGCGAAGGACGCCAAGGAATCGGTCCAGGACGCCGGGCGGGCGGTAGGCAACAGTTTTGAGAATCTCTGGCGGCGGGTTTCCGAAACGCGGTTGAAGAATCGCACACGCGATGAAATCGTTGCCTGGGTGATCATGGGCGTTTTGGTGGGGGCCGTGGCGGGCCTGTT
>Ga0154020_10011298_pt1 | contig 10180 bp, 6 predicted proteins | sample Klosneuvirus_201_FD_109709 | JGI IMG/M metagenome (GOLD analysis project Ga0154020, IMG submission 109709) | Active sludge microbial communities from wastewater, Klosterneuburg, Austria - Klosneuvirus_20160825_MG | ecosystem: Engineered > WWTP > Aerobic digester > Activated sludge | place... | reverse complement strand
CATCGGGTCTTGCGGGTGGGCTTGTGGGGGTGTCGGGTGCGGCCTCGCTTTTTAGAGGCGGTGGGTGGATGGCCTTGGAGAAAACGGCTGGAAAACTGGGGGGGGCTTTGAAAAATGTCGATGAGCTGTTGCATTCGCTGCCGAAGGCCATCGAGGTCGGAAAGTATCTGGTTCCTGCCCTTGAGGATGCGGAGAATAAGACAATTCCGTCTTATTTTGGCGAAGAACAGCAAAAGCGCTTGGCATGTTTGCTGAAGCGCGAACAGGTTTGGGCAAAACTATTCCTTGACGCAGGAGGACGACGATTTGAGAAGAAAGGCATGCTTTCTTTTGCAGAAAAGATCAAGTCTCACTGCGAAGAGCTGGATAATAAAGAAAAAGATATCTGCAAAAACCTTAAAGAAGCTGTGGCTACTTGTCCGATGGTCTCTTCTGAAAAATTAGCGATTATGGATGTCACGGAGTGGGCTTTGGCCAAAGCCCTGCCTTCGATCAAGGCGGATAAGTTTACATCGATCTTCTTGTTGTTTGAGGGGTTGCGCTTTTTGCAGAAACAACATTTTTTTGAGCAACAAAGCCTAGAAGATCATCTCAAGGCGCTGTTGCGATCCAGTCAAGCCACAAACGCAAATGTTCGGCAGATTCGATGGGTTGTTAAGCATTGCAAAGAGCATTTTGAGCAGGCATTTGGATCCAAGCTGGCGTGGTCTTTTCTTCAACCAAAGATCCATTCTTTGCTTCGTCTGTTGTATAAAGATTATTCGGATCTTTCTGAAAAAGAGCGAGTTCATGAAAAAATGGAAATCATGAAAAAAGCTCGAAAGATCTTGGATTCGGGTTTATTTCATCAACAAATGGAAGAAATCGTAGCGGGATGGAAAAAAGTATTTGAAGAGAAGTTGCATGAGCTAAATGCGCAAACGAAGACGCCTGTTTTCCAAGCAAAAGGTTCGGACGAAAAAAGTCAAACGGAGGAGCGTATCGAGTGGTTTGATGGCGTGCTGATCCCTCAAATCGAACGGGGGATTGTTTCGGTGGGTCAATTGTTGCGATGGTTGCGTGCGGGTGGGAACACTGTTTCGATGGCAAAGAGGCTGCAAGAAAAAAAAGAAGAACTAGAAAAAGAAGAAAATCGGTTACGTCAATTTTTAACGGAGAAGAATGTGCTTGATCTGCAATTCGATCAGGTAAGCATCAAAATAAAGATCGGCCAAAAAGAGATTCGCGAAACAGAGATCGCGAAACAGATCGAAGCGCTTGTGTTGGAGCAGTCGGAAAGCCAACAGCGGACATTTGCGAAGGTCTCGGCGTTGGAAGAGCGCATCAAGCAAGAGGAAGTGCGGATTCAGCGCGAACAGCAGGCTTTTCGTCAAGCGGCAAATCAACGGCGGTTGAATGCGTCGGAGGCGGCAGTTCGGGCGGCGAGACACCGTGTCGAAGAAGCGACTTTCCGAGTGCGTGCGATCGAGCAAGAAAAGCGATCGATGAATACGACGTTCGGTCGATTGACGCCAGACATGGCGGTGAGCGCGCAGGAAAGCGAATCACAAAAACAGCTTCGCCAACACACCTACCGTGTCCGCGCAAAGGTGGCCGAGATCCTAAAATGGCTGCGTTACTTTGAGCATCACCTTGCGGTGTGTGGCTCATCAGCACCTTATCGCCTTCGTCTTTTCGGAGGAAATTGGGGGAGCATTCTGCATCGCGCAAAAGCTCAGCTACTTGAGAACCATCAGAATTTGAGTGGCTCGGTTGAGATCAACGTGTCGGATCTTTTTCTGAAAGCTCCAGATGTCGAGCAATTGTTCAGCGAAGAAGGCTTGATCGTTCAGTTTAGAGAAACGGCAAACCCAAGGCCGATACGTAGGGAAGGAGGCCGCTTTGTTTTCGAGCTACGCCCAGCGCGTTGCCGTGCAGTACTTTGGTTGGGCGTGTTGTTTGGTGAGGGGGTCAACCAAAGCATTATGAAGGCCGACCCTGTTCGTTTTGTGGAGAGTCATGTGCGTTCGCTGGATCCATCGAGTCCGAGCGAGCAGAAAGAATTTCGTTTTATTCGCCCGTTTGTGAATGGTGAGCAAAACGAATTTGCGAGGCATGAAGCGTTGCATCTGCGGCAGGATTTTGTGAATCGGCCAGAAACTCACTTTGTCGTTGATTCGGGGACGTTCGTAAAGTGGTTGACGGACTATGCGTATTTTCGGGAATTTTCGGGCTTAGAAAGTCGGACGTGGAGAAATCTTTGGGGATTGCCGATGAACGGGCTGCTGCGGCTGCGCGTCGAAAACTCGGAGATCCCAAAGAAAGCTCGTTTGGTTTGGCTTCATCTCGCTTATCCAGCGCAGCACGAATAGGGCCTTGTTCAGCGCAAGAGAAACTGCACCGGGACTCTCAGCCAAAGCATCATTCGGTGTTGTTGGCCTGCTCAAATCAATAAGCATCAGGCAGAATCAAAGCGAAGTCGCCTTCACCCCAGAGGGCATGGACTTCGCGCAGCCATGCGAGAAAGTCTGTGCGGGTGATCTGGCCCATCGAGATGCGCGTGACAGTGAATCCCGCAGATTCGAGGCTTTGGACATTTTCGGGGGCGCGGTTAAAATTCATGGAATGAACCAAGATCGGGACGTCGGGATCGATATGGCGCACAACGGCTTGGACAACATGGCGACCGCTTAGATGCCGATCCATCGCTGTGATCGCACGATCTTGGAGATCGTGATCGAGCATCAAGCCCGCATAGACATGACCGCGATCACGCTCAAGCATCCCAATTGCGACCCCTGCACTTTTTCGTATAAGACAAAGCCGTGTTCGTGCTGTTTCAAGCGGTGCTGTTGTAGGTTTGAAAAACGTCTGCTCGCCCCGCCAATACGGGGTCAAGGGGCCTTCGGTCCCTTGCGGGGTATGGGGCAGCGCCCCAAAAAAAAGAAAAAGCAGAAAGTCCTTTGCGGGGTATGAGGCAGCGCCCCAAAAAAAGAAAAAATAGAAGGGATGGGCTAAGGAAGTCTGGAGAAGTCATCAGGGTGGAGCAGATTGGAGGAGGAGGCGAAGCGTCGGGGTTCGGTGCCGAGGAGGAAGACTTCGAGGACAGCGGGGTGATCGGGTGGTGCGCGATGGCCTGTTTTGGGGTCGATCTTGACGAATCGGAGTTCTTCGGCGGTGGGGAAGGGAAGGGCAGGCGTGGAGCGGAGAGCAGGGAGGGAAAAGAGGTCGAGGAAGAGGGGGAGGGCAGCGAGGCTGCCTGTACCTGAGGGGCCGATGGGTCGGCGATCATCGAAGCCGATCCAGATGCCTGCGCACCATTGGGGAGAATATCCGACAAACCAAGCGTCTCGGGTCTGATTGGTGGTGCCCGTTTTTCCTGCGATGGGTCGGGCAAGGCGGAGGGCGGATTGCGCGGTGCCGGACTTGACGACTTCTTCGAGCATGGAGGTCATGACGTAAGCGACGGCAGAAGAAAGCACACCACGCGGGTTGGGCAGGCGTTGGTAAAGGGTGTGGCCTTTTGAGTCGAGGATGCGTTCGATCAGCGCGGGATCATCGAAGACACCCTGTGCGGCAAAGGTGGCGTAGGCGTTGGTGAGTGCGAGGGGCTGGATCGCGGAAGCGCCGAGAGCAAGGGGGAGTCGGGGTTCGAGCGGATCGTGGATTCCGAGGCGTTGGGCCATCTCGATCACGCGGTTGGGGGTGAGGGTATCCATGACGCGGACGGCGACGGTGTTGATGGATTGAGCGAGGGCTTCGCGGAGGCGGACTTGTTGGTTGCTGTAACGTCGGTTGTTGTTTTGTGGGATCCAGCGTTTTCCGTCTTGGATGACAGCAAAGAAAGCGTCGTTGACAAGGCTTGCTGCGGTGTACTGGCGGGATTCGATGGCGGCGGCGTAGAGGATCGGTTTGAAGGCAGAGCCGGGTGGGCGGCGGGCTTGTATGGCCCGATTGAAGGGGCTTTGCCGATAGTCGTTGCCTCCAACAAGTGCGCGAACAAGGCGGGTCTGTGGTTCAAGAAGGACGACCGCGCCTTGGAGGGGCGTCTGATCAGAAGGATGCGCCAGCGGGGAAGGCGTTTTGTGGGAGGGCTGCGCCAGCAGAGAAGTCGCGGGCGAAGGTAAGGAGGAGGGGAGGTTGTGTGTACGAGTGTTTGTGGAGGAGGGGAGGTTGTGTGTTCGGGTGTTTGCGCGGGGGGCGTTTGGGCGTGCGTGCGGGGAGTGTGTTGGATCAGGTCGGTGGGATGGGGGATGGGGGGAGGTGATGGAAGAGGGAGAAGTGATCGGGCCGGTAGGATGGAGGCGTTGGAGGTGCTTGGCGAGGATCTGTTGGGTTTGGAGCTGGAGGGCGGTATCAAGGGGTGTTTCGATGCGTAGTGCGCTGCGATAGAATAATTCACGCGCACGCTCGGCACGTTTTACATGGTCAGAGAGCTTAGAGACAAGGGACTCTTGAAGTTTTTTGAGGGTTTCTCGGCGGACGGTGTCAGTGTAGTAGTCGTCTTGGAGCGGGGGAGGCTGGACGGGAAGTGGCCGTAGGATGGGGATTTGTAGGGTTTTTGTGAAGGTAGGTGGATCGATCCATCCGTTGCGCAGCATCATGCGTAGGACATAACGGCGTCGGCGTTCGGTGAGAGGGACGGAGTGGGCGGGATTGTAGCGTTCGGGGTTTTTGGGAATACCCGCAATGATGGCGCTTTCGGAGAGGTTGAGATGGCGTGCGCTTTTGTGGAAGTAGAGTCGGGCGGCTTCTTCAACGCCGTAGCAAAAGCGGCCAAAGTAGATCTGATTGAGGTAAAGGTAGAGGATCTCTTCTTTTTTGAGGTATTGTTCGAGTTGTCGGGCGAGCACGGCCTCTCGGATCTTTCGGGTGTAAAACTGATCGGAGGTCAACAAGAAGGTTTTGACGACTTGTTGAGTGATGGTGGAGCCGCCTTGTTTGGGAGAGCCGCGTTTGCGCCAGAGATTTTTCCAAAAAGCGCGAAGAATACCCGTGAAATCGAGTCCTTTGTGCTTGAAAAAGTCGGCATCTTCGGCGGCGACAACGGCTTGGATCAGGTGGCGCGGCATCTCAGAATAAGGGATGGGTGTGCGGCGCTGATCGGCAAACTCGGCGACGACTTGTCCGTCGCGGTCAACGATGCGTGTAATGCCCCAAGGACGGTAGTTTTGGATCTTGGATAGATCAGGAAGATCGCGGCAAGCCCACCAGACGAAGCCGACGAAGCACAGGATCCCGAGGCCGACGGATGCGAAGAGGACGGCAAGCCAACGCAACAGGCGGCGACGGGGCGTCTTGATCTCTTGTGTGGGTCGCTCTATGCTGCGCCCCGCAAAAGAAAGGTCGTCTTGGCCTGTTTGCATGATGTGATCCTCTCTTTCTAAGGAGTCTTTGATGACCAGTCCACAAGTCCAAAGCAACACTCTCGAACAACGCGCAAAGTTTGTTATGCTCGGAAGTGCCGGTGTGATCGTGTTTTTTGCATTGCTGTCTTGGTTGCTACCGCCGATCTCTTGGTTAGGCGGAGTGGCAGATCACAGCGCGCCACCCGCCAAAACAGCCCCCAAGAAATAAGTCCGATCCATCGAAGAAACAAGCGTCTAGGGCTTTGTGTGATGCGAGGAGCGACGGGGGATCAAGAGCAGGAGAAGCAAACCAAACAAAAAGAACAAATGCTCCGAAGAGGCGGGTGCAGGGGCGTGACAACCACAACCACGAGCGGTTGAGCCGTCGATGCACTTTCCAGCTTGGCAGATCTGTGTGGCGACACATTCTTGATCGGTTTTGCAGGCTGTGTTGGGGGTAGTGGTTTTGCGCGGCCAGCAAGCGGTTTTGTCGATGCAGTCGTAATCTGCGGGGCATTCGGCGCGTTCGGTGCATCGGGTCGAACAGCGATTTTCACCGTTGAGGGTGACGCACAGTCCGCTTTTGCAGTCGTCAGGGCTTTTGCAATCTTTCTCGCCGATCTCTTTTTTTGCACCGCAAGGACGGTCACCATCTTTGCAGTCTTCGTCGATGCCGTTGCCGCAGATCTCGGTGGCGTTGGGATGGATGTTGGGGTTGTTGTCGTCGCAGTCTTGGGGGCCTGTGCAGGCAATACCCACGCCGAACCCATCGCCGTCTTTGTCTTCGCAAGCGGTGGGTGTACCGCAACCTTCGTCGACCGCGCCGTTGCAGTTGTCATCGACGCCATTTGCGCAGATCTCGGATGCTGCGGGCAAGACTTCGCCTTGACAAGTTCCCCATTTTCCGCCTTGGCAGGTTTGCTTGCCGGCTTTGCAGGGGCCGACGTTCACGCGGTCGATCGGGCCTGTGAAACATTCTTGTGTTTGCCCATCGGTGCATTGGCCGGTCGTTGCGCAGCCTTCGTCGACTTTGCCATCGCAGTTGTCGTCTTTTCCGTTGTCGCAGATCTCTTGGGCAGAGGGGGCCACTTCACCGATACAAGCAGACCAGACGCCGTTGGTGCAGATCTGGATACCTTCTTGGCAGGAGCCGATGCCGAGGGTTCCTGTGGGGCCGCTGTAGCATTGGCGGCTGAGTTCTTCGTCGACTTGGCCGTCGCAATCGTTGTCTTGTTTGTCGCACTCTTCGTTGGTGGGGGTGACGCTGCCTTCGCAAGCGCCCCACTTTCCGTTGCTACAAGTGCGCTTTCCTTCTTTACAAAGTCCCTTGCCACGGGCTTCTGCGGGGCCTGTATAGCAGGCTTGGGTTTGACCTGCGGAGCATTCGGGGGGGGGAGGCGGAGCGCCACCACAGTCCGAACAATCGGCATAATACGCAGAGATCCAACCTGTTTTGCCGTTGTGTGTGATCTTGAACCAGTTGGTGTTTCCGAAGATATCTTGCCCTGTGTTGGTGCGGGCTTCGACTTTGAGACAGGCTCCTTCGGGGACGGTGCCGACGGCGGGTTGGCTGGTATTGGAGCTGGGTCGGATATTCAGATCGCCCCCGCCAAGTCGGGCGGTTTTGATGTAGTCGCAGGTCGGGGGAGGGGGCGGAGGGGGTGTGGTTCCGCCCTTGCATTGGGTGGATGGGTGGCCGAGGTAGGGGCCGCGATCCACCCAGTCGCTATTGAGAAAGGGATCGCGGCTTGTCGAATTGACGTTGACTTGAAAGTGCAGGTGGGGGCCTGTCGAACAACCGCTAGAGCCCACAAGCCCCAATTGATCGCCGCATTTGACTTGTTGTCCGACTTTGACTTTTACGCTGCCTTTTTTCATGTGGAGGTAGTAGGTTTGTTTTCCGTCAGCGTGGCGGATACGCACATAGTTTCCGTTGCAAGGGGAACAACTGCCTGAGGTGCAGCGGTCAGCTTGCCCGTCACTTGCTGCATCGACCGTCCCATCGGCCCCTGCGACGATCCACACGCCGTTGTCCATTCCGGGAAAACCGCCGATCCCATAATCGCTGCCGCTGTGGTTGTCGTAGGTTTTCTTGCCGCCGTTCCAATCTTTCATCGTGCCGCTGTTGCGGTCGTTGTCGCGGTAGGCTGTGATATACGTCCCGCTGGTGGTCATGGGATAGCGAAATTGCGTTTGCGCCCAAGCCGAAGAAGTGCTTGCAAGCCACAAACTCCCGAGAAGAACAAGAGAACGCATCATCGTTCGACCTCCAAAAAAAACAGTGCCGCGATCACAACAAGCCGCATATCGGGGCGGTTGAGGACGGCGGGGTATATTGCGCGGTGTGTAAGATGGTGGGATCACGGCCGGTCTCCGTGGTGGTATGGTGCAGATCGCCTTCGCCGCCAGAGAATCCCGATCAACAACATCAACCAAAGCAGCGAAAGATGCGGGGTCGAAGTGGCCTCGCAACCGCATCCTGTTTTGGCGTCTTTGCTGCAAAATCCGCGATCACAGCGTTCTGCTGTAGGGCAATCTGTATCTTTTTGGCAGGCTTTGGGAAAATCACTCGGGGGGATCTGGCGTTTTTCAGAGGGCCAACAGGCTTGACCTTGTGCGCAGTCGTAACCTGCGGGGCAGTCGACGCGTTGTTTGCAGGATTGTGAGCAACGATACACGCCATCGAGGCTGACACAAAAGTTGGACGTGCAGTCTTCGGGTTTACGGCAGCCTTCTTCGCCGATGTCGAGCTTTCCGCATTGTGCGTCTCCGTTTCGACAATCATCGTCTTTGCCGTTGCCACAGATCTCGGCAGCACCGGGATTGACCTCTTTGTCGTTGTCATCGCAGTCTTGGAGACCTTTACAGCCTGAACCGATGCCGTATCCGTCTTTGTCGTTGTCTACGCAGTCGCCCGGTTGGGGGGGAGTGCAGTTGTCATCGACTTTTCCGTTGCAGTCTTCGTCGATCTGGTTGTTGCAGACCTCTGGTTTGGGCAGAACTTCGCCTTGACAAGCGCTCCATTGGGCAAATTGGCAGGTTTGTGTGCCGATCTTGCACGCGCCGACTTCTTTGGTTTCGGGTGCGCCTGTATAACAGGGGCGTGTCTCACCGTTGTTGCAAGTGGTGGACGTTCCACAGCCTTCGTCGACTTGGCCGTTGCAATCATCGTCGATCTTGTTGTTGCAAGTTTCAGCGGTCGCAGGGAGGACTTCATCGTTGCAAGCGCCCCATTTTCCGAGGGTACAGCTTTGTGTGCCGCCTTTGCATCGTCCGACGCCGTTGGTGTTGGCGGGGCCTGTATAGCAGGGCCGGTTGACTCCATCGTCGATCTGGCCGTTGCAATCGTTGTCGATACCGTCGCAGGTCTCGGTAGATCCGCCGCCTGAGGTGCGGCATACGAGTTTTCCGTTTTCACAGCGCAAGGTGCCTTGACATCCGCTGTCTGTGCATGAAGCGCCCGCTCCGGGATCACCTTCATCCACTTGGCTATCGCAGTTGTCGTCTTTTCCGTTGCAGGATTCGGTGGTGGGTTTGACCTCTCCTGTGCAAGCGCCCCATTTTCCGCTATTACAGCTTTGTGTGCCAGCTTTGCAGAGGCCGACACCTTTTGTCGCGCTTGGGCCGGTGTAGCAGGGTTGGGTTTGGCCCGCGCTGCATTCTGGAGGAGGGCCACCACAATTGCTGCAATCGGCGTAGCATCCCGAAACCCAGCCCGTCACGCCGCTGTAGCTGATCTTGTACCATGTTTTGATGTTGGTGCAGGCACCGGATACGTTGATATTTTCGCCGTTTGGCTCGGTCTGAAGAACTTGTAGGCAAGTTCCTTCGGGGACAGCGCCCGTTGCTGCTTGGCTGGTGTTGGGTTGGGGACGGATACGCAACGTCGAACCACCGAGGCGAGTGGTCATAATGTGCGTGCATTGGGCCGAGGCTTCGGTCGGCATCCACCAAAAGCCCAAAAGCCCGAAGAGAAGGGCAAACAACGAACGTATCCACATAACGCGCTATCCTTGTGTGATAAAATCCTTGTGTGCAGCGTGGTGCTGCCTTGTTACATCGTTGGCTATCCTAGCCGCAAAGCGGTAAGATGGCAACGCCTTTGCATTTTCGGGGCGTGTGTGGGTCGGTGTGAAGCGGCTTTTGGCGAGAGCGGCCAGCCTTCCAAGCAGCGCACTCTATGCACCGACCTTGCTTTCGGCTATACCCTAATTTCTTTGTGGTTCGCGTTGTTTCGGTGGGAGCGTTGTGCAAAAACAATGGATGCAAAGTGAGAGGGCTGATGAAGCGGAGAATACGTCATCTGCGAGACGCGTGTTGTTTGTTGTTGTGGTTGGGGCTGATGAGTTGTACCGCTACGCAGTCCCAATGCCAAAGTTGCACACCGCAACGCCCCGATGCTGTGCCGCGTGTGATGCTCACCAACAGCGAAGGAAAAGAGATCACCGTACTTGTTGAGCTTGCGTGCGATGATCCAACGCGCCAACAAGGCTTGATGTATCGCAAGATGCTTGCCGAGTACGGCGGGATGTTGTTCATCTTTCCTCGCGACGAATACTTGAGCTTCTGGATGAAAAATACCCAGATCCCGCTCGATATGATCCACATCAGCCAGAGCAAAGAGATCGTTGGGATCGTCGAAAATGCCAAGCCCTTCGACGAAACACCCCGTGGTGTGGGCGTAACCGCACGATACCTGTTGGAGGTCAACGCCTTCTTTAGCAAAACGCACAAGATCGCACGCGGTGATCGTGTTAAGTTTCTCGATATCCCCGACACCTGCGGACGCGATTGAAAGCACCGACCATCGAAGATGTCGGTGTGTTCGGCGGCATCGAAGATGTCGGTGTGTT